>OIXV01000061.1_pt1 | contig 104440 bp, 128 predicted proteins | sample 1587771 | NCBI WGS metagenome assembly OIXV01 (sample SAMEA3888893, study PRJEB22519) | human gut metagenome | biome: human gut; feature: human-associated habitat; material: faeces | place: Denmark | collected 2010
TCGGCAGCCAGCTTGCCCGCTTCCGCCTGCTCGTGCTCGTCCTGCGATTTCGACCTTCGGTTACTCCATGCGGTGATGATCGCGCCGACGATGCCGCCACCACCGATCAGACTGATGATGACAGCCGACCAGAACTCCTGCGAATTGAATAGGTCTTGGAACGGCGGCACTATGCTTTCACGACCTTCTGCCAGTAGTCCGGCTTGTCCTTCGGATTGCAGTCCGGCTGGGACGCATGATCGCCCAGACACCGGTACATGGTCATCTCGTACGTGCATCGGTCGCCGGTCTTGTATTCCTTGCCGTTGGAATCCCACACGGGAAACAGGACCACATAGCGCAGCGCCCTGTCATCGTCCAGCGAGAGAATCTGACTGGTCAGATAATGTTCGAACGCCTCGCTGCGGCCCAGTTCGGGCGTGATCGCCCATGATTGGATGATCTGCCTGCCGACCATCCGATACGAGGGCGTCGCCTTGCAGTAGGGCGGCACTTCCGGCTTGGCCGATTCCACGATGGGATAGCCGTCGTCGCTTAACACGACCACGCCGTCCTTCAAGAATCCGGTAAACATTGGTTCACTTCCTTAGATCTGGTAGGAGATGGAACAGGCAAAGTAGGCGAAAACGGTTTGACTGCCGCCGTAACGCCAGCATTTCACCTTGCCGCTCGGTTCCACCTCCACGTATACGGCGGTGCCGTCCTGATATGCCGCCACGGCACCGTACAGGTACGGTGGCCGGTAGCCCGGTTTGATGTAGCCGATTTCCGTCTGGGTGTTGATGTCCTCGACCATCGCGTTGCTGCCGGTCGGATGCTGCACGTTCACCGTGACCGTCCGGTTCACGCACGTGGCATGCAGTTCGATGTTGTCCCATTTCTGGGATTGCTTGGCATCGATGGAGTCGGATGCGCGCATGCCGTTGATGTTCACGGTGCCGTTCAGGTTCAGCGGATTGCCGTACACGTTCGTGCCGGCGTTTGGCGCGGCCTGACCGATGCCGATGCCCTTGCCGTCCGCGCTGAAATCCAGGATGAACGCGGCCGGGCCGACCGTCGTAAACGATTGCACCGTCGCATGCTTGTCCGTCAACGTGCACCGCAATTCGTAGGTGGAGGATGCCTGATAGCCGCCCGGAAGGATCGAGCTCGTGCCGCTCGTGCCTGAGCTTGCCACGACCACATCGTAATCATGCCATCCGGAGGAATCCTTGTAGCCGAATTTCAGGCTCGTGCACTGGTTGCTCGTGTCATGAGCGGTGTCAACGTGCCAGACGGCGACATGTTTCACATACGTGCCGTCGTTCTGCGCGTTACCCGCCGCGTCGCAACGATAGGCATAGTATGAGCTGATGGTCGGCGGCAGACTGTTGAGCTTCCACACCGCATACAAGGTGTAATTGCTGTCAGACGTGCCGACATAGGATTGGCCCGGCTGGTATCGCACCGTACCGTCGGCAGTCTCCGACCAGCCGAGGAACGTGTAGTTCGCCCTTGTCGGCTTCGTGTTCGGGATGGTGAGGCTTTCACCCCACCATTTGGTCACGTTGCCCGGCGCTCCCGAACCGCCGTTCGCATTGAACGACACCGTATGCGAGGGTTTCGCGGCCACGGTAAGCGCCAATACCGCCTCGGACAGGCCCGCATAGGCGCCGTTGATGCGAATGTTCGCCCTCGTGTCGATGGACTGCTGGCCGTGCGTCTTGGGAACGTACATTTCCTTGGCGCACAGGGTCACGGACGAGTTCGCGCCGACCGTGATGTTCGTCGGGTCGCCGTCCGCCCACTGGCCGTACGCGGCGGCGCCCACATGCCCCTTCAAACCGATGTAGTTCCACCCGTTCAAGGTCTGCATGCGGCATTCGGCCCGGATGGTCACGCCATTGTTATCCTCCGACTTTATCCACGAGCCGAGCCAGCACCGCCAATTGTGTTGCTGGGCACCGTAGGCGTCAGCCATGTTTTTCCCTCCTTACCCCACATACTTCAGGCTCATGTGCCCGTCCGACCGGGGCATGAACGCGTACTTGCCGATACGCAGCGTCTGCAAGACGTTCGCATTGTTGATGTAGAGCTGGTCGTTGCTGATGTAGGCGGCGATGACGCTGCCGACGAGGAACTGCAATTGCGTGTTCGTCAACCGCATCCTCGCCGTCGATGACGTCGCGCCCATCTCCATCACCGGATTGTTCGCATTCTGACCGAACTGGATGTAGGATTGGCGGGCCGCGATTTCCGCGTTCAACCGGTCCGTCAGGTCGCCCACGTTCGTATCGTTCGAGTTCCGGTAGGCTTCCAGCCGGTCGCCGACCTTGGTCGCCGCCTCCGCGTTCGAGAATGCGATGGTGACCTTGTCCCGTGTGATGTTCAGCGAGGATTGGATGTCCTTGAGGCTTTCGTCATCGCCCTCGTACATGCCCTGCACGGCCAAGGCGATGTTGTCCTTGCTGACGTTGACCTCGGACTTCGTGGCCAAGCCCGAACCGTCAGCACCCTTGTAATCCTGTACGACGCCCAAGGCGACCGATTTCGACGTTTCGTCCACGTATGTCTTGGTGCTATACGAGGACATGTCAGCCTTGGTCTGATACGTCTGGGATACCGTGGTCTTGAACCCGTCAAGACCGGACTCAAGACTCGTAGCCTTGGACAGTGCGTCAGAAGCCGTCGTACTGACCTGCGAAATCGTGGTCTTATTACTATCCGCCGTCGATTTCGCCTCGTTCGCCGTCTTGACCGTCGCTTCGAGCGTGGTCGCGTGCTCGCTGATCTTCGTACTCAGCGATGAGGCCGTCTGCTCAAGCGTCGTGGCCTTGCCCATCGCACCTTCGGCGGTTTCCGTGTTCTGCGACACGCGGGCGTCAAGGCCGGATACGGTCTGCCTGAGTTCGGTCACGCTGTTCACGGTCGCGCCGTTCTGCGTGACGACACCCTCAAGCTTCTGCCCGAATTCGTCCAGTTTGGACTGCTGGCCGTTGACGGTGCCCCTGATGTCGGTGATCTGCCCGGACAGTCGGTCACCGGCACTGCTCAACCCGTCGACCTTCGCACGCACATCATCCACCTCGGACTGCATGTCCTTGCGCACCTGTTCGGCCTTCGCGCCAGCCTCGTCGGCCTTCTTCGACATCTCCTCCACGGCGGTGTCGATCTGTTCCATGTCCGCGTCCTGTTCGACCGCGACCGTGATCAGATCGGACTGTTCGGACCGGTTACGCGCCAGCATGCCGGTCGAATCATGCGCATCGTCATAGGCTATCGCATACACGTCGAAAACCGTGCCGATGTCATAGCGGGGGCTCATGAGCATGCCCGCCGAAGACAGGCGGCCCCACGACACGACATCATCCACGTTGCCCTCACGGCGGGCGAAGATTTCGATATACGCGAAGTCGGACGGCACGCCGTCCTCCAACGTGCCATCCCATGACACGACCACGCATTGCATGCTACATGCGGCGGACAGTCCCAACGGCCTGCCGGGGGCGCTCAGGTCGCCCACCCATCTGATGACGCCACTGGTATCGTCCGAACCGTTGGAACCAATCCACGTCTGCGTACCATCCGCATTGTCCGCGACGACGGTGCCGGTGGCCACCGTGAGACGGCTCTCCGCCTTGCTCAACGCGGCGGAAGCTATCAGCAGCGGGAGGGCCGCGTCGTCGGGGCGCAGTTCGCTATGGGAAGCCATGCACTCTCCTAACATGAGAAACCCCACCCAAAAGGCGGGGTTAGAAAAAGGGGTAAAGGGCGATTTTCAGGTGACGGGTTCCTGCACGGGGTCGAACTTCAACGACACCTTGCCGGTCTGGTCGCCGCTCATCCGCATCAGCCGCATCGGATACACGCCGTCCGGCCAGTCCGGGAATCCGTCTATCGCGATGTCGAACGTCTCGCCCGGCCAGAACGAGCCGAGCGGATGCAACGGCATGCCGAGGGAGTCCACGTCGTCCGCATCCAATTCGCCCGACAGTTGGGCCAAGGGATACCTGTTCGCGTTCAGCATGCTGCGCGCCGTGGAATCGAGAAGCTCCCACGTCCTCGCATCCGAACTGCTCGTCACCGCCTCGCGCAACGGCCACGGGTCGGCGCGCGACACAAGGCTCAAATCCTCAGCCAGATCGCACATCGTACCCTCGTCCGAACCGGCGCCCGTCGCATACACGCGCATGTAGGGGGCGGCACGGTCGATCTTCACGTTCTCCAACGTGCCCCCATACGGGGAGCATGACAAGGAGAGGCGAATCTTCTGGTTCAGGTAGACGTCGCCGTCGGAACCGGCCTCGAACCGGAAGCGGATATGCTGCGAATCGGCCAAGTAGGGGCGGAACTGCATGTCCGGCCCGCCATCCTCGTTCGCGATGTTCTTCAGAATGTCGGAACAACGATGGTTGGAAACGTTGAAATCCTTGTATTCGACACGTGTCTGACGGGGGATGATCGACTTGTGCGGCCCGTCCGTGGAAGTGCTGCTGCCCGTCTGCTGGCCGTTCGCGTCGAACGTGTACACGGTCGTCGTGGTCGTGACCGTGCGTTCCGCATAATCCTCATGGTTCGTCGTCACGGTCTTCTTCGTCGTCGTGGTCTGTGCGGTCGTGATCGTATTCACGCTCGTATGGTCTTTGCTTTTCCTGCCCTTGCGGGTCTGATATGTGACCGTCTTCGTGGTGGACACCTTCTTGGTGTCCTTCTTCACGTGCTGTTCCGTGATGGTGGTCGTGTCCCCGTCTATCGCGGTCTCCACGTATCCGTCGGCGGTGTCCACGCGCTTCTTCGACTTCGTTTTCGGCGCGTTCTTATCGTCCGACGCGCCTTCGGCGGGAAGAGAATGCGTGCCGGACTCGTTCAGATAGGGCAGGTCGATGGGCAGTTCGCCGCCCGGCTTGACCGTGGTGCATTGGCGTATCGTCTCGCACGCCAACGCACGCCATGAAAGGTTCTCCCAGATGAAGCTCTTCTTGGACGTGTGTCCCGCGTCCCTGCCGAACGCGTTCTCGTGCACCAGATACCTGTCCTGCAACAGGCCCATCATCGACACGTACGGCACCGACACATCATGCCAGGAACTCGTGCGCACGCCCAACGCTCCGGCCAGGATCGGCGTGCCCAACGACGAAACGTCATCGTTGGGACTCTTCCAGAACAGGACGATGCCACGCTTATACGGTTGCAAGGCGGAGGCGCGGGCGGCGGGGGTGTCGCCGGGAATCTGACTCCACGGCAGTTCCAAGCCGCCTACCTCGTCATCGCCGACGCCCTTGCCCTGCGACGTGCTGAAACTCGAATCGGAAACCGTCATCGACCACGTGAAGTTCGGCACGTCCACCGGTTCGGCCAGTAAACCCGTCATCGTATCGTACAGGTAGGCGCTCCAACTCACTTCGCTGCGCCCCTGTCCCACACTTCCAGAATACGCGGCGAGAACGTCTCCTCATTGTTGGAATGGCAGATGAAATACACGTTCTCGCCCCACGGGACGCGATGGTTGCGGATGCGCACCGTATGACGGCCAGCACTGACCTGCACCAGAGTGCTGATCATCACCGGCTGCCATGCGCGGGACACTTGGAACTGGCCGCCCGAGTTGGGAACGTCCTGCCCGTCCAACTGGAAGCATACGAACCAGCATGCCATCTCGCCGGCATTCTCAGTCGGCTTGTCCGGATGGCCCCTCATGGCGCAGCATGCCGTGGCGCGATAGCGCAATTCCAACAGGCGGTCGGTCGGCACGTCGAACGTGACCGCCTCGTCGTAATATTCCACGACCTTGTTGGAGAAGTTCGCGGGCCCTTCGGTACGATTCTCGAAATAGGCGAGCCGTCCCATCGAAGCCGAATACGGTATCGCATAGTCGGCGCTGTCGGCCGGGGTGGCGGAAGTGGTCACGGTCATGGACGCGGGAACCATCATGCGACGCAACACCGTGCACCCGGCCGGAATGCTGGGCGCGACGGGGCTTGCGGAGGGAGTGCCCTGCGTGACGCCTACCGTGACCAGATTGTCCGAATCCCTGTATTCGACCTGATTGTTCGCCTTGACCCATATCACGTCGATACGCGGATTGGACGGGTCGCCCGCCCCCGTGGCCGGGGTCTGCCCGCCCTCAAAATAGGCGAGCGTCTTGCCGTCCGTCGCGCCACGCGAACAGACCGCGACCCCGGCCGACACGTTGTAGCGCAGGTCGCTACGGCCCGTCACCGACAGGCCGGTGATGATGCCCGTATTGTTCCACTGCGCGCCCAACACTTGGCGATGCGCCAGCGGGGTCACGCCCACGCCGTCGGTGTTCGGGCTGACGCCCAAAGCGGTAGTACCCATAAGATGAAACTCCTTACATGAACGTGTCGCGCACGCGACAATTCACGAACCCATTGCCGAAACTGCTCAACACGACGTTCAACGAACCCAACGGGGGAATCTGGGGGAAGCCACGGGCCGACAGGGTACGCGACACGTCCAAGCCGCCGACCGTGGCCGTCCTCGAACGGCAATCCAACACGAGCGGCTCCCCGTACACCGGTTGGGAGCATACGATGGACTGGCCCGTACCGGGGAAATCCAACCGCACCCCGTCCGGCATGGGGCCGACCACCTCGAACGTCGGATACGCACGCGACGTACCCCCGTTATATAGGATGGCGACGTTCGACACATTCCGGTCGACCTTCAACCCGTACGCCAGCGGATACTGCAAGCCCTTGGGGGAATCCAACGCCTCCCCGTACCTCAGGCCGCCTCCGACCATCGAAGCGTGCAACGGCTCCAACTGGCATACGGACTCCACGGAGGACAATATCTCGGGACGTTCGCACGTCACCGTCAACGTATTGTCCTCCAGCCAGCCATCCCTGCCATATTCGCCGTTCGACTTCCACGACGCACGGCCCGTTATGTAACAGTCGTGCGTCGCATCCTTCAAACGGAACCTCACCCTACGGTGGGCGCACACGCGGCGCACGTCGTTCAACAGGCGCACGACCCCGATGCGATCATGCGCCCCCACCGTGAAATGCATCGTGACGACACGGGCCGAATACAGGAAATCCGACTGCCATACGTCATGCGCGCCGTCACCCTGACCCCGTTCGCTCATCACCGTCTTGTCATCCGGCGAATCATACCAGCCCTCGACGCCATCCTCGGAAATCAGCAGCACGTCATCCTTCGGATTGACGCCGTTGCCGCCATCGAACGTGACCGTCAGTCCGGCAGCGGACAATTCCACCAGTTCCGGGATATCACTCACCGTTGGAACCTCCTAGCCTCGGCCAACGCGTTACGATGCAAGATCGGCGCCGCCGCATACAGGTCATCATTACTGCGGACAACCTTCGTGTTGAACGTCTGATTGACGGTCGTACCATTGGACTCCGGAACAATGATATTCGGCATGACCTCGACCTTATACTGCTGCATCATGCCATTCACACGGCCGCCAGACGCATAAGCCATACGAGACAAGCCATAAGCCGAAGACCTATACGACTTACGGGCCTGAGCGATGGCCTTGTCCAAATCACCCGTACGGTTCAACACGTTCAGGAAATTCGGGCCGATGGTCCTATCCAGCTTATCGACCGCATACGCACGAATCACATGCTCGCCGGTAGACAGCCAAGCCGGAATGGAATCCGACGTGGCGGTACCCGGACCATGGATACGTCCACCGGTCGCCGCAGACACGCTACCATCATCGCCGCGAGTGCTGCCGCGTGTGACGATATCCACATAACGGGTCGCAAGAACTGTTCCGTTCGTGTTCCTGATACTGGCGAACACGCTCTGCACGTTCGAATCATCGCCCATCACACGGCCCCAAGGGCGAGAGATGGTCATGCCATCGTACGCCCGGGTGTCCCTGAACGCCCTCTGCGCATCGTTGTTCTCGCCCATCACACGACCCCAAGGGCGTGCAATGGTCACGTTATCGAACGCCTGTATCGCCGCGAAAGCAAGATCGGCAAGCGTATGCTCACCCTGCACCCGGCCCCAAGGACGCGCCAACGTCACCCCATCATAGGACTTCGTGTTGTTGAACGCGTTCTGGGCGCCGGAATCATCGCCGTCAACATACGCGTGAGCCGTCGCAAGAGTCACATTGTTATAACTCGTATACTTGGCGAGCTTCACGTTCGCATCATTGTCATCGGCATCGATCTTGAAGCTGACGCCCTTGGCTGCGGGAACCTTCTTCTTCTCCAAGTCGTCCAGCTTCTTCTCGGACTCCTCGGCGCCCTCGGTCTTGACCTTGGTCTTCTTCTCCTCCGGCAACGCCTTCAACGCGTCGATCAGCGCATCGACCTCATCCTTGCCTTCGGCCTTCGCCTTCGCATACGCCTTCTTCAACTCCGGCACGGAGTTGATCGCATCCTTCAACGCGTCAATGTCGCTCTTGCCATCGGCCTTAGCCTGAAGATACGTCTCCTTCAACTCCGGCACCTGTTCGATGGTCGTCTTCAACGCGTCGGCCTCGGACTGGCCGCTGATACGGGCCTGAAGATACGTCTCCTTCAACGAAGGAATCTGCGACAGTATGTTCGTGATCTTATCCGATTCGACCACGACCGGCGTGCCATCAGCAGTGAACTGAATCTCATGCTTGCCGTCCGTCAGCTGTTCGACTATCTTCTGCAACTGTTCCGCATCGGTCTTCCCGTTCCAAACGGATGTCAGCAGCATTGTCTTGGTCTGTTCGCGAGACTTGTCTGGGAACAGGTAGGACATGCTTTCGACGATGTCGGCAAGGGTCTTCTGAGCCTCCAACGCCTGAACGCTGACCTGAGTGCGAATCTCCTTCGGAGTCATCAACATGCTATCGTTCAACCCGTTGATGGCATCCTCGGCCACACCGGCATCACGCGCCTGACTGTTGAAATTATCGGACAGTTCCTTCTGCTTGGCGATCACATCATCGGCACTCGCGCCCTGAGCGATCATGGCCGTCAGATAATCGTTGGAACTCGTAGCAAGCGAAGTCAGAACGTCGGAAGCTCCACGGCCGGCCTCGGTAGTAAGGTCGAAATTCCTCTTCTGGTCATCCCAAATCCGCTGCCCCTGCTCGTGAAGCTCCTGCACCTGCTTGATGCTGGTCTTCACCTGTTCAAGCGTCTTATAGTAGGCGCTGGACGAGGCGGCAAGCTGGATGGTCGCGTTCCTCTGGGAACTCAACTCCTTGGAAAGGGCGCTGACCACGGACGTGTGACGCTCCTCCTTCTCGGTGTCGGACAGCAACCCGTCAGCGATGGACTGGTAGCTTTGCCCCTCATCGAGCAGCGTCTGCACGTAGTCGGCGTTCTTATTGGCTGCGGTGGCCTTCTCCTGTAAGGCTTCGGTCTGCTCCTTACGGAGCTTCTCCAAACTCTCACGGGTGACCTGAGCGGCCTTGGCCTGTTCGGTCAACGTGGTAGTCACCGTAGTAATACCACCGGCTGTCGTCGTCTGCGAGCCGATGCCGGCGCTTTCGATCTTCTCCAGCGACTTGATGTACTTATCGTATTCCTTCGTGGAACCGGAAGCCGCCTTGGCCGCCTCATCCTCGTTCTTGTTCAATCGCGCCAACGCGTCGGACACGTTATCGAAATCCTTCGCCGACACCTGCCCGAGTTTGAACTTGTCGAAGAAATCACGGGACGTGCCGAACGTCTCCTTGGTTTTGGAACTGAAATTATCCAAACGGTTCTTCAGCTCATCCAACGAGGAAGCCTGAGCCGACAACGCCATCGGAGTGGCGTTAGCGGCCTGATTGAACGATTCGACCTCGCTCTTGCCCTTGGACACATGCTGCGAATACGCGCTGAACGCCGTACCCGCAATCGTCAATCCGGCTGTCAACGCGATGCCCGCAGGGCCGCCGAACATGCCCAACAATACGGTACCGGCGTCGGAGGCGACGGATTTCAATCCGCTCAACGCCTTCTTCGCCGGGGACACGTTCGAACCGACGTTCCCGACACCCTTCGCGGCGGAGGCGGACGCGCTGCCCAACATGACGGCGCCCTCGGCGGCGAGACGGGCCTCGGTACCGGTCTTGGCGACGGCGGTAGCGGCATTCTCAGCCTCGGAGGCCATACTGCTCATGCCCTTGGCGGACGACGTGAACAATCCGGCCACGTTGCCATACATGGCGGCATTGCCAGTCAACGATGCGGCGGCATTGTTCCGCTCCAACTGTGCCATTGCAGCCAACAGTTGAGTGAACTTCACCCTCGTGCTATCAGCCGTAACACCCAACTGGCGCAACGTGTTCTGATAGTTCATCGTGTTCTGGATGGTCTCCAACGCGCCGGTCTTCAACGCGGTCCACGCGCTCACGCCGGCACGACCGAACGTCGCCCACAAGCCCAACATGCCCTGAATCGGAGCGGGGAGCTTCGACACCGCCTCGGACACAAGACTGGTCATATTGGCGATGGCCTCGATGGTCGGAGCGGCAGCCTTCAACGAATTGGCGAACGTGCCGCCGAACGTCTTGGACAACTGGCCCGCCATGCGAATCAGATCGGAGAACATCGGCGAAGCCGACGAAATCGAGGACATGACCATGCTCAACCCGTCGCGCACGTTCTCGGAGAACGAAAGGATGCCACCTGACGTTCCGGCGCCCAGCTTGGACACGTCGGCGATGAAATTACCCGTCAACTGTCCAAGATTCGCCATCACCCCGGCCACGTCGGAACGCATTTCGTTCGCCGCGTCGCCGATGTCGTTGAATGCGCCACGCACGCCCTTCTGGGCGTTACGCGCACCGGTCACCCAAGCGTTCAAAGTATCCTGAGCGCTCATGGAGTTCACGGCGCGGTTCGCCTTCTCCAACACGGTGCTGAACTGTTCCAACCCGTTCTGATACTGCGCCAGCGGAGTGAACGCACCCTCCAGAATGCCTTTCAACGACCTCAGGGACGAACCAAGATAACCGGCCTGCTCCTTGACTGCGGACATGGCCGTATCCACGCGGTCGGAATCGTTCATCACATTCTCGGCCCACTTGGAGAACCATTCGGCATCCTTGCTGAACCACTGCGCGAACTGCGGCAAATACTTGCCGCCCACCATGCCCACATGGGACAAAGCGGTGATAAGCGACTCCATGCCGGGAACGAGATTATCCATCGAAGCGTTCACACGGTCGAAGATGGCCGGAAGCTCATTCGCATCATACGACGATTGGACGGCCTTCATCAACCCTTCGACGATCTCGCCCTCATGCTTGGCGAGCGTGCTCATCTCAGGTACGAGGGAATCGCCGATCAGGTTCGCGGTCTCCATGATGGCGGGCTTGGCCACACCATAGAACGCCTTCTGCACGCTACTGGACAGTTCGGCAAGCTTCGTATTGGTGAAATCAATGTTCTCAGCCCAAGTGGTGCCCTTGTCACCGTAGATCATCTTGAACGTCGAATACACGGCGGCCATGCCGGTCAACGCGGTAGGCAGCACATACGCAGCCTTCGACAGGCTCACGATGCTCTTGCCCAAACCGCCGACCGTACCGGCAAGATTGATGGCACCCGCGCCGATATCGGAAAGGACCGTGGACACCACCGCAAGACGCGGCACCTTCTTATCCAACGTGTCCATCAGGTTCACGAGGTTCTGGAAACTGTTCTCCACACCCTTCAGACCGGACGCGCCATACGTCATGCCGCCAAGAATCCGCCCGAGGTCAGTGCCATGGAACTTCGCGAAGATATCGACCGTACGAGGACGGGTGAAATAGGCGAGATGGGCGCGGGCCATCGCGGTCTCCAGATCGACATCCATGTCAAGGGTGTCGTTCTTCTCCTTGAACCGCTTCAGCTCCTCCTCGGCATGCCTCTTGTCGATATGCAGTTCGGACGGAATCTCCGCATCCGGATTGTCCTTCAACTCGGCCGCATAACGGCGCATCGCCGACTCGACCTGCGCATATTCGGCCTGCAAACGCACCGGCACGTCAAGACGCCTATGGCTGATCTCAGCCATCTCACGGCGAACCGCATCGGCACCATCCACATACATGCTGATACGGACCTGCTGGTCCTTCCACTTGGCTATCTCGGAACTGACCTTCTCGAAATTCCCCTGCACGTCATACCGGACGACGGCGTTCGGGTCCTTCTCCAACCGCGCCTTGTTATAAGCCAACTGCCTTTTCAGTTCACGCAGACGCGCCTTCAGCTTGACCGGCACCTCAACGCCGTCGAGCTTCAACTGTTCCATCTGCCTACGGACCTGCTTGAGATTATCCGCATAGAACCTGATACGCGCATCATAGTGAAGACGATTGCCGTTCTTGGCGAGAATGTCCGCAAGGTCCTTCTGGAACTGCGAACCATCCAACCTCACCTTCTCGGTGATGACCGGGTTCTTCTTCAACCGGGAGATACGATCATCCACCTCGGTCAACGCCTTGACGGACTTCTTATACTCGTCAAGGTCGAACCAGTCGGAATTGTTCCGCTTCAACGCGTCCACATCGCCGGAAAGGGTTTCACGGACCTTCCGGTACGTTTCGATAAGCTCTTCGGCCTGCCGGCGTTGACGGTTCCAACCCTCACGTCCACTCACCTCATTGAAGCTCAACCCCTTGTTGGCCTCTTGGGCGAGCTTCTCACGTTCAAGCTGCGCCTGCTTCTGCTTGGCGATAAGGTCCTTGACGTACGCGCTGCCATCGACGGTCTGCTGCCTGAACCACTTGCCGTAGGAGCTTTGCGTTGACATGCGGCCCAACGCCGTATCACGCGCCTTGGAATACTCACCCAACGACTTGGACGTGGAGACGATCTGCTTCTCGAAAGCGGCCACCTTACGGGTCAGCTTCGAAATCTGCTTGCCATCCCCACCTGCGGCGACATCGATGAGATCAGCCTGCCGCGCATGCAATCCGGCAAGCGCCTTCGCCTCACGGTCAACGGCCTTCGTGGTCTGCGTGATCTGCTTGCGTGCGACCCTCTCCTGCTCCCACAGGTCTCCGGTCCGCTCCCCCGCCTTCTTCGCCCTCCTACGCGCTTCGGCCAGCTCATTGTATGCGGCGGTCTGACGGCCCAACTCCTGCTTCAGGTCGCGCATACGGTTCGAACTCTTCACCGCCTCGCGGGTCAGGTCGGCGAACTGCTTACGCTGCTGTTCGGACAGGTTCTTGCTGTTGGCGAGAAGCCCATGCACCTGCTTATACAGGTCATACTGCTTGCGCCTGAACTCGTCAACGCTCTTGTCAAGCCAATTGGGAAGGACATCCTCCTTCTTCGGAGTGAGACGCTTCGAGAAGGATTCACCCTTCGCGAACACCTTCTCCGTCCTCGCCTCAAGCTGCTTGAGGGAACGGTTGACACGCGAATCATCCAATACGGGCTTGTAGTTGAACTTGCGGCGAAGGGCCTCCGCCTGCTCGTTCCACCGGCGAAGCACCGGGTCGGACCCTCTCGTGTCCGCCTCGAACCGCATATGAATGGTGGCATCCTTGCCGTTCCACTCCCTATACGTACGTTCCAACCGTGCGGTATCGGGAAGGAAATTCGCGTCAAGACGAATATCATCGATGCCACGGGCGGCACGTTCGACCTGCTCCCTGAACCCCTTCGTGTCCGCCGTCACGCGGACGACGACAGTACCACCCCTATGCTCTCCCGCCATGAAACCCCCATGAAAGCCAAAAGGAAAGCCCCGCACCGGTAACGGGCGGGGCTAAACGAAAACGGAACCGAACTCAGGTCATATGGAACTTGGAGAACATCCGCATGAAATTCTCCTCCGTGCCCTCGTTCTCCCGACGTGGCGGCTCCTTGTCTGCGCCGGGCGGCAGCATCGGATGCGGTTCGGAACCCTTGCCGCCATACTTGGCGACGATCACCGAATCCATCATGTTACGGATATCGGCCTCGATCATCGCCTTGGAATCCCAGCCAAGCCATGGCAACACCAGAGGCTTCGCACCATCCCGCCCTTCATCCTCCGAAGCGGGGGCCTCCTCCAGCATCTTCGCACGGTACAGGCTATCGGGCATGGCCATGAGACCGGCTGCCAAGCGTTCCGCACGAGCGGGATTCAACGCTCCCGCGGTCAAATCAATACAGTAGAAGCGTTGGAAATCCGCCGTCAGTTCGACGGGGTGCTTGCGGACCTGCGCTTCGAATCGAGTGATTTTCCCAGTTGGTCCGTATAGAACAGCAGAATCGACTCGACCAGCCAGAACAGTTCATCCAAGCCGATACCCAACGTCCACTCGTCAACCTTCTCCGGCTGGGAGGTCAGGGACTTCACCCAATCCAAAGCCCTCTCGACGAAATCCATACGCTCGTCGATCTTCGACTCCACGTCACGCATCGAAGCCTCAACAGGACCGGTGGTCCCCTCACGCAACGTGAACCCGGCCATCCCGGACAGCTTACGAAGCTCGGCGGCCTGCCTGAACTTCAACCGTTCCGCAGGAACCAGTTCAGGCAACAGGACGAACAACGGCTCGCCCTCACACATTTCAGCCCAAGTCTCAGGCATGTGGAAGGCATCATCCCCCGCACCCGACTCGTCCACGCCAGCCTCGACGGTCGTATCCTTGACCTCATCAACCATGATTTCTCCTATCATCAAAAGTCAGAAAATCTCCTATCTATCCGCATGAAAACGGGTGAAAAACAGCCGGGCCCCCGGATAGGAGGACGGGAGTCCGGCATCAACGGCCAAAGCGCTATCAGGCAGCCATGACCGACTCGGGGAAGAACACAATCGGCTTCTTGCCGGCAACGGTCTCGACCTCGGCGGTCATACCCTGCTCCACGAAATCATCGCCCGAGAAGTCAGGACCACCATCGAAAGTGGCCGACACCTTACGGAACAGGGTGCCGAAACGAATCTTCGAAGCATCATCGGAATCCTCCTGCGCCAGAAGGAACAGGCTGAAGGACTGCGGCTTCTTGGTGATATCCACGCCAACGCCGCCATCCTCATCGGCACCGTTGTAGATCAGCTTCAACGTGTCGGTATCCAACTGGAGGCTCTTCGCGGTGATGGTGCAGGTCGAATCCGCATAAGTGGTACGCAGGTTCTTACGAGCCCACGAATTATGCGAAGTGGCGTCACCGCCGTCGAACGAGAACGAAATCTTGTTATCGGCGGAAGTATGGCCCAGATTCGTCCACACCTTCTTCGGGTCGGTACCACCCGTATTATCCGAAGACGGGATGGTATCGGAATTGAGCTTGAAACCCTTGGCACCATCCTTCGGCAGAAGGGTACCCACCGGAGCATAGAACAAGGTTCCATAGGTCGCGATAAGGGTTGCGTCATCATTAAACGCCATGTCTTGATCTCCTTAAACAAAAAGACCCGCCATGAAGCGAGCCTTGGGAAAAATCGGGAAAAATTAGGTCATCCGATACGAAGCGAATCCTCCGCACGGATGGTGAACGACGAAGCGGAATACTGTTTGACCTTCTTACCGGTCGCCTGCTTGCCACCGGCGCTCTTGCCGAACCCCGGATTGCCGACGATACGGATGACACGGCCATAATCGGTACTCCCATACCGTGGCCACTGCATGATCTGCTGATACACTTCGGACGCGAGAGCGAACGAACGGTCCGCATCGGGAGTGGCGATGACGATGTCGATGAGACAATCCCACACGCCGGTCGAATGATTCTTGGACGCGGGCTTCGGCGCGTTCGTATGGAACAGGACCACATCCGAAAAACTGGCCCACGCGTCAACGTCAACGTCAACCTCGTTCAACACATGCACGCCCGGCCAACGCTCATTCGCCTCGAACCCCTTGCACAGGAGCGTATACACCAGCGAATCGAAATCCGCCTGCGGACGTTCCTCGGGATGACGTGCGTAATCAACGGGAAGAAGAGGCATCAATAACCCCCGTTCATTCGCGCCGCATCACGCATCACATGATGGCCCTCGACGAACCGGTGGCGTTGCTCGTTCCAAGCACCCCACTCATGTTCGACGGCCACATTCGACCCGTCACGGCCCTCCACATCCAAACACACGTCAGTATCGATGCCGTGATAATGCTTCGACAGGCTCAGATCGCCGGCCACGGAAACGCCCGGGTCACGGCCCACGGCCCTCGCAGCGGCCAACGCCCTAGCGTCGGCAAGCACATCATCGGCCTTCGCGGCGGTAATCGCAGGCCCGAACCATTCGGCGACCTTCGTGGACAGGCGACGGTCAATGGAAACTCTTGCCATCATCCTCACCCCACACATGGTCGTCCGGGTCCGGTTCGGGAGGCTTCGGCCTTAAATCGGCAGGCAGTTCCGAATAGTCGGCGTTACGACGAATATGCATCTCATAATGAGGCACCTCACCATGTTGACGGTGCGTAGGAGCGCCATCCACGTCGTAACAGTCACCCTCATACCAGACCTCCGTATGAATGTCGCCATGCCATTCGACGGCGACTATCTGCGAAGGCGTGACCTCTCTCAGGCCACCCCAAGTCTGCGGCGACTTATCCTCGGAACCGGAAATCGAAAACATGCCCGCCTGCTGTTCACGCCCCTCAATGGAACACCAACACCAGTAAGCCTTATCGGACGGCACATAGGTCGTACCATGCGCGGAACGCCGAATGGTATACGGGACGACGATCACCTTATCCTTGTACAGCAAGGTATCCGGCTTGGCCCAAGGAATCCGCGCCATACCGTCATACGGCTTGCCGCCACCCAGCACGTCAGCCGCGTGAGCGTCATACGGATGCCCCAAATCCCATGTTTCACGAGACAAAAGGCATCACATCCCATAAATACGGTTCACGCCGACACCAACCGTGCCGATGGGACCACGGCCCGAAGCATACCCGTCAAGAATCTGCTTTTCGCGTTTCGACAGATACAGGTTCGGACTCGCATCCTTCCCCGGCTGGTTGTCCTGCGGGTCAAAGCGGGTGAACTGATACGTACCGTTGGATTCGGTCTTGATATCCGAATAGCGGATGACACGCCACACCATCGAACAGACGACGTATTCGAAATCCTCCACATCCAGATCGCCCGAATCCAACCGGGGTTCGCAGTTCGTACTGCCCGTGATGGCGATGGTCACGGCCCTACGGCACATGTACTTCACCCACTCGTTCGGGAACCTATGCAAGGTATCCGCCTCGTTCAGACAGTGCAGCTCCATGCATTCCAGCCAATCGATACTGGAAGTCACGCCATTAGCCATGAAGCCTCACCCCCTGCTATCAGGCGAGAACGTCGGCCTTGAAGGTCGAAACCGCCTCGAACAGAATCGGCACGAACGTGCCGTTAACCCAAATGTCATAGTTCAACGGGGCCTGATGGGTCAGCATCGCGCCGATAAGACCATCATTGACCTTCTTGTTGATCTCATACTCGGAGTTCTGAGCCTCGGCGGTCGGACCGGAAACGGTGGCGCCAAGAGTGGAATCATTGAACGACGGAAGCAGGATGAACGTCTTATCCGGGAACACGGTAGCCACATCCGCATCCATGTTGAACGTGTTATCCAGCTTCAGGTCCTCATACGCCTCATCGACCAGCAGCACGTCGGTGATGCCGTTCTGGGAGCGCAGAAGGCCAAGAACCTCGTCACGGCTCAGATAGGTCTTCGAATGCTCAAGGTCCATGCCGGACAGTTGGGTACGCAGGAACTCGTTGGTGCGCAAAGCGTCGATGACCTTGCCGGTAGTGGCGACGGCATGCGGCTTACGACCATAGTTCTTACGCATGATCTTCACCCAAGCCTCGATATCCTTCACAGGATTCGACTTGTTGTCACCCCACTTCACGGTCGGGGCGACATTCTGCTGGGCGGTCGGACGTCCGAACGAATACTGCACGTCGGCGCCGTTCTCCTTGACGGTGACCTTACCCAGCACGAGGGCCTGAAGACGTTCGATTTCCTCGGTCACGCCGGCCTGCTGACCCAAAGCCTCGAACTTACCCTCGGCCTTGTCATGCAGATACGAAGTGTCGTTCGCATGCGAAGTGAGATCACGCTCGGAAATATGGTCCATGCCGGACAGCGGAATCAGACCGGAATGGATTTCCGCAGTCGATGTCTCGGACTTGGTATGGCCGATCTCGGCATCAAGCGCACGATGCTTCATCGCACGGGTCTTCGACTTCGGAATGACCGGAGTCCACGAGGTAATCCACTCACCCTCATTGGACTTGACCGGGAAGATATTGGAGAGCGGCAGGATGCCGTTCACATAGTCATGCCCGGCCTGAGCGACCTCGGTCGCTTCGGACGGCGGGATGATAGTCTTGTCAATAGCCAAGAAAACTCCTTAGATATGCGAAAACCCGCCACGACGGGCGGGTTTCGGGAAACGTTTACAGAAGTCGAAGCCTGTTTCAGGCGACGGTGATGGTCACGGACTGGCCGTTGGACAGGGTCGCGGTACCACCGGTAATATTGCCGGTACCATCCTTGGTGAACTTGATGGCGGTCATGGACGCGCCATCGGCACCCTTCGGGCCAACGCCGGCTGCGGCGGAAAGCGGAGTCACGACATCATTCTCAACGTCATAGAACTCACCACCCCACACGGCGGTATCCTCCGGCTTGACCGGAAGATTCGACTTCACGATGTCACCACGGAACGTCATGCCGACCAGCGGGTCATCAAGGTCCCAGCCGCTCATGTTGATGTTCACGGTGATCTGCGACTCCAACAGGCCCGCGATCTTCGTCTGACGACCATCGGTGGCGGTCTTGTCATACGGACCATAGGAGCCGACGTTCGTACCGGAAGTGATCTTCGCCAGCGGAATGCCGGAACGAATGTAAATGGTGGTGGCCTTCGGACCCACACCGGTCAGATACTTGTTATCAGCGGTCTTGAACAGTTCAGGGACGATGGTGACGGACACCGAATCATTGGTGTTCTTCTCGCCATAACGCCAAGAATTGTCCTCCTCAACGGTTACCACACCGGAGGAATGAACCATTTCCTGAGTCATTTACTCGATTCCTTTCGAAAATAGGAAAACTTACTTCTTGTTGCTCCTACGAGCCTTCTGACGTTCCATCGCACGCTTGTAGGCATCGCCGGACCGAGCTTTCGGATGGGAGGTGCCGGACGGGTATTCGGCCTGCATGGCGACCTTGCGCGCCAGCGCATCCTCGGTAGGTTCCGTCTTCACCGGCTTCGGGTCGCCAACTGGGTTCAGGGAAGCGTACTTCTCAGCCCATGCGGCGATCTTGTCGGGCTCCTTTTCGGAGCACAGGGAAAGAGCCTCATCCGTCAACTGCGGATACTTGCTCTTCGCGATCAGATACGCGTTTTCGGTACGGACCTTCGCAAGCTCCGCCTCGGCGGACTGGAAGGCCTTCAGATTCGCGGAAGCACGGTCCTCGTTCTTACGACTCATCGCCTTCCACTTGGCAAGCTCGTCACCCTCGGCGGGCTTACCCTCATCAGCCGGAACATCCGCACCCTTCTGCGGGTCCGCCTGCTTGGATTCAGGAGCGGCAGCCTCGTCCTTGACGGATTCCGCAGCCTTTCCGGCCTCCTCCTGCTTCGCCTTTTCGGCTTCTGCTTCGGTATTATCTTTAAGGGTCATCGCCCTGATCTCCTATCTGTTCTATCTGTTCTCATGCGGCCAGCCCAAGAAAGCCGCGCGAATAGCTGAGCAGACTGCGGACATAATCCCAAGCCTGCTTCGTATGGGCTGATTTCCTAAAGTTGTACGTACGCCCGTCATAACGGAAACGCACCGAATCGGAGGAACCCTCCAAAAGCTGCCTGTAGTGCGCGTCGAACTCGGTCGCACGGTTGAACATGCGTTCCATCTGCCGTTGCGTCATCTTCATATCAGGCAGATGCCATTCAGCCAAGCCCTCCTTGACCGGCGCATCCTTACGCAACAGAACCGGACCAAGCTCACTATTATTGGTGACCTGCACGCGCAGCTTCGTCAAGTCGGTAGCATTCGTGGAATACGATCTGCCAGCCGTCTTCCCCGCAGCCTTGTAGATGGTCATGAGGTCGCCGTCGTTCAACTTCAATCCCGGGTCATACTCCGACGTGATCGGCGCCACCGTACACTTGCAACGATTATGCATTGGCATCAGGTCGCCGCGAGTGAACGTGTTCGTAGCCGCAACCACGCACAGGCCGCACGTACCGGTCTTCGACAATTCCGGATGGATGATACGCCGATAACGCGTTATGCCCGACGCCTCATACCGTTGCTGCGTGGCACGGTTCGCCGCGACATTCCCATCCGTGACCGCATTGTTCTCCAACTGGCCCTTCGCCGCATCCAACCAGCCCTGAACCGTCTTCGCGACATTCCCGTCAAGCCTATCCCAAGCCTCCGGGCGAATGTCAGGAGCCTTCACCGCCTCACTGCGATACGCGTCGGCGGCACGCAACGAAACCTTCCAAGGGTCCGTATTGTCACGCACCACCTCATATTCGGGAATCTCCCCCAACCCCTGCGTCATCACCAGCCGAAGCATGATATCCGCATACGTGATGCCACACCGGCGCATCGCCTTCACGAACGCGATCTGCTGCTGCGTCACATACGCGGCGGCACCCTCGGTCACCGCATCGTTCCACCAGTCAGCCGGAGTCAACGAACGCCACATGTTCCAAGCACGGTTCACATACTCGTCAACCAGCCTGCGACGTTGCGCATCCAACGCCTGAACGGCACTCAACGCACTATCGGCCATCACACCTCCAGATCAGAGAACGAATCCCCCTCATCCGAAACGCCGGACGACAAGCCATCCGAACCGGACGAATCGGAAGAGAACGAGCCGGTATCATCCAAATACGAACTGTCGGCCAACGATTCGGTCTGCCGCGCATTCGCATCCAACGCCGCACTCTGCCGGGACATCGCATTCAGAAAACTCGTATCCTGAGCATCCTGAATCATCTCCGCGATCTCCGTCTCCGTCATATGCAGGAAACGACGGGCGATGGTCTTCAACGGAATGACGCCCTTCACTTGCGACGCGGCCTCGGCCATCTCCAATTCGGTAGGCAGGTCGATAGGCTCCCACGTCGTCTCGAAACGCTCATCGGACGCATTCGAGCCCGAAGCAGTCAAAGCCATCTTCAACAAGAGCACGAACGTATCGTTCGCACGCATGTTCATGTCACGGACCTTCAACCGCAGCATGCGAGTGGTCAGCTTCGCACCCTCGGCCGAACCGGCCGTATCAGGAGACAGAATCGACAACGGCGTACCCGTAGAACCAGCCAAATGCTTGATATCGGACGCGGCGGCGGTCACAATCGGCGTAATGTCCGTAATCGACGATTCGCCGATCTTCGCATTCGCAGGCAACAGCCACAATGCGGCCGGACCCATCTCGAACAATTCCGAATAGTCGATCTTGTCACCGGCCCTAGCACGATTCGCCTTCACCGCAGGGTCGTTCTTCTGATAGTATTCCGGCATGTCGCCCTGAACCCAACGCTGCTTGAACGCCTGCATCTCCTGGATGCACAACCGTTGGAAGCGCTGCTGGTCAATCGACTTCAACGTCTTCAGACTCGACTCGAACTGGCCCTTGCCGTTCGGAGTCGTCATCTTCACGATGGGAAGACACCCGCACTTGACGGCGAAAGCCCAATCCCCATCGGAACTCGCACCCTCCCATTCGAACTGGGCCTCCAACTGAGGACGCTTCTGCGAATCATCATTCGCGATGCCATACACGGTATCCTCATCATCAACCGAATCCGAAGGCAACGTGCGCGCTTTCGTCTCATGCTTCGCAGTACGCGAATAGACCTTCTGAATCTGCCCGTCATCATTACGGATGATGCGATACAACGTGATACGTTCGACCTGCTCATCCTCGGACCAGCCATACACGATGGCCGAATCCTTATCATCGGAAATCTCCGTGGTCCACGGGCTCAACCGTTGAATATACGAAGGGCTGCCCTTCGAGAACACCATCGCATACGCCGCACCATAAAGCGACGCATCCATGAACATGTTCAAAGCACGCACATCCATGCCGCACTTATCCCACATATCATCGGCCTCTGTGCTACGCATCGTCTTATCCGCAACCAGCCGGAACCCGGTAGGATGCTGCGAAGTCACGACAGCATCCACGATCGTATGAGCCAGATTCAACGGACAAATATCAACGAACCGACGATAAATCGCAGAAGCCGTGGAAGTCGCGGACTTCGGCACCGACTGAAGCGGCACCTGCTCACGCCCATCATAGAACGTCTTCAACGTACACAAATCCGGAATACGATTCTGCAAACGCGTCGCCAACCGGGTCAACACCAGTCCATCGCCGTCCGGCTCATCATCACCGAGAACAAGACTCGTAATATTCGGAGTCTGGGAAGACGTAGCCATAATCCCCCTAGAAACTAATAGACGCGCTCCGCATGCCACCTCGACCGGCTTACCCTGCCGATACCCGCCTCCAAATACTTGGTACGCGCGGTATACGCCAAAAGGCCAGCCATACAGGCATCAATCTTCAACGGACTGTTCGGCGTCTCCTTATAAATCAGATACTTCGACGAACCATCAGGATTCGTCTGACGGAAATTCTTACGACGAGCATTACGGAAATGAGCCAGCAAACGAGGGTCGGCCATCAAAGCCACATCACCCAACACCGGCTCGTCATCGTCATCACACGGCTCCCAATCCTTCGAAAAAGCCGTATGCATGTCGATAAGAGACTGCATCATCTCCGAACGCCAAGAATTAGTGTGGAACATGATCGGGTCGCCATTGCCGCGCATGGACACCAAATCCAACCTCGCATAATCACGCTCCCAGCCGATAATCACATCACGCCAATACGCGACATCAGCGAAGAAGCCGACAACGTTGAAATTATCCAACATCCAACGCGCCTTACGGTCGAACGCGTCAACATCCACACGCCAACCCGCAGCCTCCGGCCCCTCCGGCTTCTGCTCCAACCTAATCAGGAACAACAAGCCATCACGCACACGACAACCCACAAGAGCCGTCGCATCATCCGACAAGGAACCATCGAAGCCCAACGTGATCTCATCATCCTCGGAAATCACATCACGCCACACATCAGCATCATTCAGATTCGTACCATCAGGCACACCAGCGAACAAGCCGATGCACTGCGTATGCTTACGAATCATGGAATCCGCCAACCACGCGTCAGACACGCTCGTCAACGAGTTCAGGAAGTAACGAATCGAATCACCGACATCAGACGCAGGGTCCAGAATATCCGCCATCTGACCACGAATATCAACCCAACCATCCTTCGACGGACCCGGCTCGACACCCGGCGAACGCAAAGAATAACCATCCTCACTCCGCCCATCATCGCCAACCGGAACGATACGTCCATCAGGAAGAATGATATGGTCACGACCATCCTTCGACATCGCAGCCGAACCATAAGCCTCATACAAGCCATGCTTCAACTTCGCAATATCATTAAGATCATCAATACCAATGGAAGAATACCGATGGTCGAACAGGAGCTTCTGGTCCTTCATACGACCCTCGCGAATATCCCTCGCCGTCTTATACGTCAACTCCGCAATGGACTCCTCACCCGGACGATACATCGTCGTCGTCTCAAGAATCCACGGGTCAGCATCAGCCTTACGCTTCGACTTATTACGCTTCAACACATGATACGTAGCCTTCAACTTCGGCGTATTATACAAATGCGACTCATCCGCAATAATGAACGTCTCCTTACCGCCATCCTTAGAAGCGGAAGCAGACGTACCCGGCTTGATGGAACCACCCTCAGGCAGCAGGATACGGGTCTCACCCACATCCAACCCCTGCCCCTTCAACGCGGACAACGGGCCATTATTGCAATTGTATTTAATAACGTCATACACATTGCCCGTCTGATCTTCAGACGTGGCAATACAAATCACATTCGGACCCTGAATCGGACGACCCATCGGCTCACCCGGCAGATACACATACGTCTGCCCAAGAAACGTATAAGTCTCCCCACCCTTCGCCCACCCGGCGAAACGACAAGGACCCAACGCCTCAAACAAGCCAAGACGAGCACCCTTACCCGACTTGTCACAACCCTTCGGACGACTCAGGAACACATGGTCGAACAACCGTTCGCCATGCTTGTCCAACGCATAACAGTCAACATAGAAACGGGAGTATTCAGGACTCTCACGCACCGGCTTATCAAACGCCGGCTCGGAACCCACCACACAGAAGGTCTCAATCCACCACAAGGCCAGCCAGCCAAGCGAACGCTCCTTGTCCTCAACAGTAAGATTCGGGATAACGTCATGCATGCGGCTACCTGCTTAGCGCGCCACGACGTTCCCAGAAATCCTCCATCCGAACAACATTCGCGCCAACACCACCAGCGGCACCAACACTCAAATCATCCGGCTGCGGCGTATCGAACTTCAACCGCACACGAGCCTCCGGCGTCACCCCAAGCATCGCCCAACGCTGACGCAACTCAGCAGCCAAAATTGCACGACCCTTACGAGCCTTCCAGAAATCATCCTCCAAAAGAACCGTCTCCATGAGAAAATCCCAATCAGGAGCACAACCCATACGCATAGCAAGCGGACTCGTACGGAAATTCTCATACATATTCCGAGCACGAGCACCCCACTCCTCCCCCGTATCAGGCCTCAACTCCGGCAACTCCGGACCTATCGGCCTATCGGGATTGGAAAGAATCTGAACCTCGTTAACCCTACCGGCCCGACGATTGTTCCCTGCCACTAACCACGCTCCGCTTCCACCCCTTCCGGGCATCCGACCGGCGGCGCGGCCTTCCGCCAGCACACCGGTTATGAACGAGAATGCGGTTCTCCAACGTCGCCTCACGCGACTTCTCCACCGGAACCTTCCACTCAAAAAACGGGCCGAAAGCACCAGAAGAATCAAAATCAACCGGCTCACCACACCAATGGCAACAGCCGTGACACTTCTCCACCACCTGAGAACGCGTAAACTCTTCCACACGAATCACAGGCTCAAAACCCTCCGGCGTCACCGGAGCCACATGCATCCCAGTATCAGGACGCTCCGGCAAATCAGGATTCACCACACGCATACGGTGATAACGCAAACGACACCGAGACGAACAAAACAGCTTATCCGCCCTACCCGGCTCAAACCACGTAAAACACACCGGACACATACGACGACGAACCGGCCTCACCGGATTACCACTACGCCGATCACGGTCATAATGCCTACGACACAAGTCACGCGCACATACCGGCTCCAAACAGCCCGCCACCGCACAACGGCCTACGCCTGAAACGCCGGATGCGAATACCATTCCGCCTCCTCGCGCCGCCGACGCCGTTCCACGCGAGCATCGGCGCTCTCACGCTCCGTCTTCAACATATGGTGATACGAACACAACACCTGAAGATTCGACGGCGAATCGTCATCGGGCATGCCATTCCCGGCACGCACAATATGATCGACCTCATTACCCGGACGGCCACACAGATGACGCTCACCGGTATTCCAATCGGTAACCACCTGACGGCAACACCAGCCATCACGTTCGCCGACGATCTTCCGCGTCCTCTCCCAATCAGGATTGAACCGCTCCCTACGACGAGAAGAAGACCAAGCCATACATCCCGTCCTTCCAAAAAGAAACGGGCCGGTTGACGCTCTCAGCCAAAATAACCAAGATAACCACACTGTGTTCTGAGGCGAACCGGCCCAAAGGGCCCCAGACGGGAGTCGAACCCGCTCGGTCGGGCGAAGAAAGGAGAAAAACGCCACCACTCTACCGTTGAGCTACTGGGACATGTGCGAGATTGACGGCGGTACCAACAGGCCTCTCGCATTGAACCTGAAACCGAATCGCACCTTACGTACGCCGGTGCCATCTGCGGATGGTGCAGGATTCGAACCTGCGGACCCTCACGGGTCTTCTGGTTTCGGAGCAGATGCCTTCGACCACTCGGCCAACCATCCCTAGCGCGTCGGTCAAGACGAGGTATAGCACCACGGCCTCGGGCGATATGTCCAGATGAGGGAAGCCCGTAAACTTCCGAACCCATCTGCTTGCCGACGCGCCCTCATGTCGGAACAGGACCCCACCAAAGTCCGATTCAAATTATTCCGACAAGCGCCAGCGTACTCAGTCCCAGCGTTGCATCAACGTTGCATGCCCCATATTTGTGAAGATATAGTGAAAGACGGTGGAATCTGTGGTATTCTGGAGAGGTCACGACGTTGATGAAACGGCTGGCTCAAAAAGGCTGGGGAACGCATTCGGCGTCAGGACTATTGACCGTGCGGCCAGTGGCGTCCACCCGGGGGACCCTTCCCATACCGAGGTGCGTAGGTTACGGGTGCGTAGGTTACGCCATCGTAGGTTACGTTACCGTAGGTTATGTTTTACCGATTCTTGGTTATGTTCCGTACTTGAGTCTCGACGGCTCAACTTTCGTTATTGTGTATAGTGTCTAGTTTTTATTCCTTATTATCTATATACATTTTTTTGGGTTCTTTTTCGACGTATACCGGCGTGTCTGCTTGACTTTTTTCTTTTTCGTGCTACTTCCTTTCTCTTTTTCTATTTTATCTCCTCTAACGTGTCCGCGACACGCCGATAAACGCCAGTGTTTCCAACGGTTTTCATACTCTCTTTTTATCTCGACTTGCACAACAAATTTATTGTGCGTAAGGTAAGGGTAACAACAAAAAACCACGGCAAACAGAAACGGAGGTCACGAGATGAATCACCCGCCCTAGACCACAGGCCGCAAGGCCTGACATCACAGCCCCGGCGCCGGCCGCGCGGCATTGACCCTCACTAAAAGAGGGGCCTTGATAATCGAAGAGTGGACGCGACAAAGACCCTTGCGATAGCCGTGTGTTGTCCTCAACCTCAGGGCAACGGCACATGAGAACGCGTGGCGAGTCGCTATGTGCGATGTGGTTTCCGGCATGGAATTGCACCACGTCATGGAATGAGTAGATACAGACTGTCTCAATCCGCTGGCCACAAGTAAGGCGGATTGTATCAAGACTTTTAAGGCATGAGTAGGTCTTTATGGTACTGCCTATGCCACTGATCAATCAATCAATCACAACTATTTTTTGGAGTACATATTATTACGACAGTGCCCACCCTTCGGGTGTGAGGACACTATCGCAAAACTCTATTCGTACATGGAATCAAGCAAGTAACAAGGGAGGTTTGTCATGAAGCCGATTATTGTCAATGGTGCCGCTAGCAATATCGCTAAGCTGTCTGCCGAGTTGGATGGGGTGCAGTCTCGCGCGAGGGTGCGTACCGTCTCTGCCGAGGACATCAGCAAGGCGCTGGAAAAAATCACGGCACGTTTCCGTATTCCCAAGACTGCGTTGGAGGGGGTGAGGGTGACTGTTGACTTGAATGCGCAGCGGTTCCCGAATGCTTATAACGGTATCCCTGAGTCTACGTTTTTCGCTGCCGTGTACTCTAAGCGTGCATGGCGGGTGCCTGAGGTGTGGCGGGGGCGTACCGCCATGCCTAATCATATGGTGGATGTGGTGCTGACTGATACGGCTGTCGCCGCGCTCACCGCCAGCTACAAGTCTTTCGAACTGTAGCCCCCCTTCGTCAATAAAGATAGTCAACATTATAAAGTATTGGAGTGTGTTATTATGCGTAGGTTTGTTTCTGTGGTTGCCGCTGTGGTGCTGCTGTGTGGCGTGGGTGCGTGTGGCCCTACACAGTCGGATGAACCGGCTGCCCCGTCACCGTCGGCTAGCGAGACGGCTAAACCGCGTAAGGTGGCTAAACCGCATGTGGCCGAACGGCAGTCTCAACCGTCGGCGGCCCCGGTCCAGTCTGTGCAGCAGTCTGCCCCTACCTCGGTTGAGCCGTCTCAGGTTGAGACGTCTGAGGTTGCGCAGCCTGTCGAACCGGCTGACACGCCCAACGACGTGGTGGCCGAGTTCTCTGCCGACCCGTCGCAATCTTGGGATGATTGGCGTACTGAGTTCGGCAGTGACGCGGATGTGGATGTGCCGTTATCTCAGATCCCCGTGTGCGCCGCTCTTGATGGGAGTACCGGCACTGGGTACGAGAAAGTGTGTCAGGCCACCTCTAGTGATGGACTCCACTATGTGCTAGTGGGCGGTACCGCTATGGAGGTGTGGCGTTAGACTGCACCATTCCCCCCCTAATGATAGTCAACTGTTAAAGGAATTGGAGTTATGAAAATGACTGGGAAACTTACTCTCGCGTTTGATATCACTGTCGTGTGGAAGCGCATTAGCGTGTGGGGGCTCTGCCCCACGGTTGAGGCTGCCGCAACCCTCTATGAGGGGAACGCGCAACGTCGGTATGACACCGGCATGGGACACGCGTCGGGCTATGGCTATGATAAGCGTTCCGCTGCGGTTAACACGGCGTTGTATGATTTGCCGCTCTTGCAAACGCTGCTGTTGTGGCGGGGCTTCCATCATACTTACGGCGACTTATACCCGTACAAGTCCGATGAGACGCTGTACGGGTTGAGTAGGCGTGATTATGGGTGGGCGCTCCATGCGGACGGCTGTGGCATGGAGGTCATTGAAGACATTTTTAAGGCTAATGGGTTCCGTGAGGTACGTACTTTCACCCGTGATGGCGGGGTCGAGTCCTATCACTTCGAACGTGTCATGCCGTCGTCTTTCCTGAAACTCATCTGATTAACCAACCAACCGATCTTGAAAGTGAGGGGCTAGCCATGTCCAATAAGTTTGATTCTGTCGATGATTTTACCGACGTCATGTGCCGTCGTTGCGGGTTCTATTATCCTGAGGACCAACCGCATGATGGGTTGCAGCTGTTCGGTATGAGTGACGTTGATTTGTCATATACTGACCCGGCTGCACCGGACGTGGAGAGTTTCGCGGATACTTGCGACTATCCGGAACCGGTCCGGCGTGCACTGTGTGCCGCCATTCGTGCGGAGTTCGAAAACTACTATGATGCTAACTACCGTAAGGTGTTCGAGTATTACGACGCTCTCGGCGTCTGCTGTGACGTTCTCGGCGTGGGCTATGACTTCATGGAATGCCCCGCCTCGTTGAGTCGTATCTTCGGTAGTGACTGTTGGAATGTTGATAGCATGTCGTGGCACTTGTATTGCAGTGAAACGGACATAGTGGGCGACAGTGAGGGCGCATGGCCCGATGGAGAATCCATGCTCATGGTGTTGGGTTATCCCGATGATGCTGAGACTGCCGCCTATGTGGAACAGTTCGGGCAGTGCATGAGTGATGGCGACTGGGATAAGGCTGCCGGGGCGCTTAAGGCGCTTGGGCTTGAACTGACCTATGACAATATCGGGCTGACTCTCTCCATCTGATTCTTGGAACAATCCCTGTTGAAAAAAGTGAGGTAATCGCATGTATGTCTTTCAGATCGATAATTCCAGCGAGGGTGACTGGGAACTGTATGAGATGCTTAGGGATGCTTGGAATGGCGTTGACTATGCTGGGCTGCCTGAGTTCGACGCGGTGCTGCCGGATATTGCGGACTGGGTTCGCGGTATAGGCGGTGATGACACGGTGTGGGATGACCGCGAGTATCAGGTGTGCCGGCTGTTGTGGTTTGACTCTGCACTGGACATGAGCAATACGGAAACCGCCGTGGCGTGGCTGTCCACATATGGGTATGTGTCCCGTGAGTTCTGTGGCGTGGGCTATTCCATCCCGCTTACGGACGGGCATGGGGCGTTGACCGAGATGGCCGTAATCCAATATGCCATTAACCTTATCTTGGGTAAGGTTGGGGACGGCCGTTACGTTCCGATCTTGGATGACGGCGACTATGAGCGGCGTGAGACTGAGTGGCTGCGCGACTTTTTCGATGGCGAGGTCACGGACGGCATGCTGCACGGCGTTGACCGTGACGCCGTGTTTTGGGCGTGGCGTGACATGAGCGACGCGACCAGCGGCGATTGTGATCTCAATGCCGCCATGCTGCCCGAGTATCTTAAGTCTGCCGAGGGGGCGGCACATCATGCGTAGGCGTCTCATTGTTGCCGTGGTGGTCGTGTTGGCCGCGCTGATCGTGTGGGACGGTTGTACGCCGTCCGCCGCGTCGGTCGAGTCCCGTTGGGATGGATGGCGTGCCGCTCACCCGGATACGGTGGCCGCCGCCTACACGTTCGATGACATCATGCCTTGCGGGTTCGAGGATGGTTCGACGTTGCAAGGTGATTACATGCCGGTCTGCAAGTGGCGTGGGCGCGCCTATGGCGATGGGTCGGGTGCGTCCTATGTGCTTGTTGACGGCGTGAAGGTTTTGGAATGGTAGCCGTTTCTAGGAAAGGATGAATCATGGCTAACAGGTATTGGTATGGGTTGCATTGGCCGTATGGTGTCGGCGTTCGGCATGCGGATGATGGTTCGCTGTTTGCGTCGCCGGTCGTGTTTCTATCCAAGCGTGAGCGTGACGCTTGGGTGGATGCTGACCGGTTCGACGGGAACTGGCATCGTAGCGTGGCGTCGCGTGGCAAGGCGTTGCCGTTGATGGCCGGGGCGTTGCGTGACTTGCGTTCGATTGACTCGCGTGGCGTGGCGGGCTGGAATGTGGATGGCCGTTTTTTCACTCGCCTGTCTGACGCCTACGCGTATTTTCAGGCTGGTGAACAGGCGTTGTTGGATGCCATCGAGGGTACCGAGCATGAGACCGCCCGGCAGATTCTCGACTCGTTCGACGCCCGGTGCGAGGGTGAAGGCTGACCGGCATGTGTAGCGTGTACCCGTGCAAGGTGTTCGCCTGTTATTCTCAGGCGGTGTGCTATGTGGCGTTGCTGACTGCCGTGGGCGATGCCGCCATATTGGGACGGTATGGGCGTTCCAAGTGGCGTGTTACTGTCATTCGTCCCGAAGACTGAAAGTGCCGGTCATAGGTGGGCCTGTGACCGGCTGTGCAAACAAATTTTTCCTATTCCATTTATTTACACAAGAAGGATTCTATCATGTTGGACTTGACTATTGGCCGCTGGGAGTTGGCTGCCCGGTATGATGTACGCCAATCGTTCTATCGTAAGGCGTTCTATCGGGTTGAAAGTGTTGCTCCGCTGCCTGATATTGAGGTGCTTGTTACGCTCACCTCGTACGGCACCGACGTGGCTGTCGCAACGGTTAACGTTGATGAGGGCCGTGTGTCCGCTGCCGATGATGGTACGCCGCTCGTGTGGCTGTGCGCCGACGAGGACGACTATAGTGCGACGACTATGCGTCATGTGCGGGAGTTCCTGAAGCAGCTTGATCTTGTGGCCGGTTCCAAGGCTGAGATTTTTAAAACGTATGGTTTGCGTGATGGTAAGGATGGTGAGTGACATGTCTGGTGATTCCATTCAGCGCATGTTTTTCGATGATGCTCCCGACGGCTGGCAGGAGGTCGGCTATCTGGTGGTCGTTAACTCTGTCGGCAGACGTTCCTCTATCCCGTTGGATGGGCTGGGCTTCGACTTGGATGGCTGGGTTGCATATTCGTTGGCCCGTACGGTCGGCGGCATGGAGACGGCCCGCACGTTCCTCACGTTGTGGCGTGACGGGGCTATGGATGAGGCATTGAAGTCGCTGCCCCACGAGGTCGGCGTGCAATTGTGCATGCCGGTGGTGGTGAGGAGCGTGCGGGAGGATGATCTTGATACGGTCGTCTCGAAGCTGAGGGCGTTGCCGTCCACCGAACGTGTGGGCGTTCTCATCGACGGGCTGGATTTGTTCGCCGAGGAGATGTTCCGTCCGTTTGATAGGAAGTCTTTTGAACCGTATGCCGGCGTCTATCGTATCGAGCTTTTCGACTACTGTGTGTCCGAGGAAGATTGGGAGAGGGTGTGGGCTATGCTTCCCGCATGGTGTGAGCTTGCGTTCAGGCTGGATAATACCGATCGTCCTGATTTTAGTAACGGCTTGATGATGGACATGTCTCCGGCTGAAATTACGGAGACTTGGGAGAATCTGCCCGACTATAATTATTGGCCTGTGTATTACACCGAGGCCGATAGAGAAGGTAGGGTGTGAGCATGCTGTATTACGAGTTCGCCGGGTTTGACCGTGTTACGAACAAGGAGTATTGGCGTCCTGTTTCCTCATTGCGGTTGCATTGCCGGTGGTTGCGTGATTGGATGCGTGGCTACCGTTGCGCCCGTAGGGGATATGAGGGGTGGCTGTATTGCAATGTGACCCAAGGCCCTTTGCTGCCGAAGGACATGCTCTCGTTCCGTGATGAAATCATCATATGACCGCGCGTCTAGGCTGGTTGCACTAGCCTAGACGTTACCGGCCAAAAAACAAAACTTGTAGAAAGGACAATAAGAATGAAGATCGATACCATGCGCAGTGCGTTCATCAAGAAGTTTGGCAAGGAACGTGGGGCGTTTATTTACCGGTGCGTGACCAACCATGGGCCGCGGCATAGTGCCGAATCTGACATGTATAGGAAGCATTGGGAGGATGCTGGAACCGTTGAACGGTTTTTCCAGCTTGTCGAAGATGATTCCACGCTTCGTTATGATTCTCAGGCGTATGGGCTTATGTGTAAGGAGCTTCGCTGGCCCACGCCTGTCAATCCGAAGAGAATCGTCAAGGAAATCATCACTGATGCCGATGCTGGGAGTGTGATGATCGGCGATTTGGCTGGTACGAGCGCTACGCTTTTCTCGAACGGGCGTGGCGATGGCGGGACGCAGGTTGTCGTCGTGGAGCACTTTGACGGATTCAACAGTAATGCTTTTGACCTTATCGGCGTAATCAAAGGACGTTTCCAGATTTACGATTATGATTGCGCCGATCTGAAACCGGCTGCCGAAGCTGACCTTGATGGGCGCTACGGTGTCTACGCTTGGGATGGCGTCGTGATCTTCAACCATTGGAATTGATTCTATCAACCATTTTAAGGAAGGTGTTTATCATGGCTGATGTATTGTCCGCGTTCATTGAGAGTCAGAGGGTTGATTCGTCGTTGAACAATCCGGATGATTGGACTAGTGGCACGTACGATTACGTGCCGGTTGAGATTCGTCGGCATTTCAATCCGGATGATTACGACGATTACGACCTGTTGTGCGAACTGGAGTTCATCCCCTCGCATGGTATTGAGAATGATTGGGATGATCGGGAGGTGGATGGTCTGCTGCGTGAGAATGGGTATCGTATTGTGGATGCCGTCACGTATGACGCCGATTTCCCGATCATGGAAGGTTAGGCGTAACGTGGCCGCCCCCGTTGATGTTAGGCTGAACGTAATGTCTGGCGTGATAGGGGGCGGTCATGGGGTTGCGTGAACGTCGTGAGCGTTGCGGGTTGACGTTGCTCCAGTTGGAAGCGTTGACCGGTATCGCCTTCACGCGGTTGAGTACGTTGGAGTGCAATGCGTCCGAGGCGCGGAACATGTATTTGGGTACGGCTCGGCGGATTGCCGACGCGTTGCATTGCAACGTGTTGGACTTGTATCCGGATGAGGATGCGTGGCGTGGCGGCGTGTCAGCCGGTGTGGCCGGGTTGAGGAGGATTCGTCGGGAACGGCATTTGACGCAGCGGATGCTGTCAGCCTTGACGGGTATTCCCCAGCCTAATATTTCTTGGTTCGAGACCGGGTATCGTCCCGTGTCTCAGATGTATTTGGATACTGCGCGACGCCTGTCGGAGGCGCTGCAATGTGACCCTGTTGATTTTCTAATTGATTGAAAGGATATTGCGATGAAGGCTGAGGTTGTTATTTTTACGAGGTTGGAGCGTCATGGCGGGACGATTCTGGTTCCCGTCCGTGAGTTGGCCGGCCGTTGTGCGTCCGATTGGGTTGGTTTGGATGACGTGCGTTTCGCGTCGGCCGTGCTACCTGATGAGGGTTTGCGCGGCGAGTTCGACCGATTGGTGGATGCGGGTGAGGATTCGCAATCGGTGTGGGATTCGTTCTATGATCGCGTCCACAGGTTTGCGGCGTCGATGACGTTGGAACGGCTGGTGAACTGGTTCGTGGCGTTGCATGACCCGGCTACGATTCTGAATGTCCACTATGGCGTGGATGGTGTTGAATATCTTGACCCGGAATGCACTATCGGGGACGACGACTGATCTTGAAAGGAATTTCGTCATGGGTTTGAGGGAGTTACGGTTGAAGCGTGGCATGACGCAGCAGCAGCTGGCCGAAAAGCTGGGCGTTACGCAGCAGCATGTCGCCGCTTATGAGAATGGCGTCAATTCCATAAGCAATATGACGTTGGCTAAGGCATTGCGTATGTGTGATGCCTTGCATGTGGCTAATCCCCGCAAACTGCTTGACGATGACGATAAGTAATGGAGCTTGTCATGGTTGAGAGCATGAGCGCGTATGTGGCGTGCATGTCTGGCATGTCGGTTGAGATGCGGCCCGTGTCCCCTGCTGAGGATGCGCCTTGGCGTGTCTGGGTCAAAGGTGACGTGCTGGCTGATCGGGTTGAGGATTTCGATACGCCGTTTGAGGTGACTCCCGCAGTGTTGGCGGAGCATGGGGTGCGGCCTGACCCGGCGTATGTTGGCCGGGATGGCGGCTTGCTGTGGACGTGGAATCGTCCTGACATTACGCATACCGGGCTTAAACCGTTCACGGGCGATGCTGGGACGGTCCGCTTAACTGGTTTGGCTGGTGGCGGTTGGCGTCCGTTGTTGCAGTGTTCGGATTCGGATGGCGACCGGTGGCTGCTGGTCGCGGATGATGGAGAGGATAGGCCGGGCTTCTGGTGTATCCGGTGCAGGGATGGCCGTTATCATCCGTTTGATACGGATTCCGAAACGTCGCATGTGGCGAGTTTGGAGCGTGCGTTGTCTGGTAAGTCGCCGATGTTGCCGCAGGTACGTCCGGAGGATTATCTGTGATCTGGAATAAGGGAAGTGGCCCCGTCCGACGTTTTGGATGGGGCCACTTCCGTTTTTGGCTGCGATAATTCGGATACGGTTTCGGATGCTTACTACTGTTGCGCTACCACCGATGGGCTCTCCCTTCGGCAGGCGGGATTTGCACCCGCAATTCCGATCGTATCTCTCGCATAGCCTAGCCGCTTATTATAGCAGGCTTGTGTCATCTTCGTCTGTTGTGGTAGGCCAGTCATCATCCCAGTCATCTGGTGGTTCATAATAGTCGGGATAACACATGTTATTCCTCCAGTTTCTTGCATAGGGTCTTGTAATCCTGTTGTGTCCGAGTATCTTCTTCCTTGTAGTAAAGCTGATTCCATAGGTTCTGTAATTCCTCCAAGCATTGGCTTCGGGTCATCGGGCCGGTGAAATCATCCAGACTGTAGAAGTACTCGAATGCGCTGAAGCAGGAACAGCCATTATCGTCCGCAATATAGTATTCCCTACCATCCGCATGGCGTTTAATCGTCCGTAACACTATGATGGCTTCCCAATCGTAACCGACGCTTGAATCGACGTGCCCTACTTCTTCGACACCGAAGTCTTTAAGATGTTCAACGACTAATTTCCTCATGGCTTTTCTCCTTCTTTGGTGGGCGGATAGAATTTGAAGTCGTATAGGTCGTAGAGTTCCGTATTGCCTAGGCCGTAGAGGGCTTCGAAGGCGATGCTGGTACAGCGGCCTTTGGCGGTGCATTTTCATCCGGTCTCCCATGTGATGGTGACATCGCACATTCCAGTGTCTATGGGGATGAGTTTTGTGCTGCTCATAGTCTGATGCCGTCTACTTTCATAATGGTGTTGAGATCAGCTGTGACGCGCCAACCGGTCGCGTTGTCCACGAACATGAATGTCGGGCCGTTGGGTGCTATGAGGCTGGTGCAGGTTTCGACGGTGCAGGTGGATATGGTTTTGAGCCCGTCCGTGGTGTCGATGCTCTTCTTCCATGTTTCCTCGCCGTCGTCGCTTTCTTCGATGTCGTAGTGGTAGCCGAGTTTGCGAAGCTGGTTACGCCAACTGTTTTCCGGTGTTCTGAGGTCGAGTTGCATTAGCGTTCCTGTTCTTCTTGGCGTAGGAGCATCCAGATGGAGGTTTCCTGTTCGGGGTTTTGGACGGCGAGACGGTATACGTCGGCGAGCTTGTATTCGCTTTTCCTCCGGTCCGCGTGCGGGGAGACGGTTTTGAGGTCTCCCCTGCTTACCCAGCTGCGGATGGTGCCGGGTTTGACGATGATGCCGCATTGGAGGAGGAGTTTGCGGAGTTCGGTTTGGGTGCCGGTGATGTTGCTGTTCAGGAGTTTTTTCCTGCGGGTTTCACGGATGTCGGCTACTGGGTAGGCCATGCCGCATTCGGGGCATACGGGCGCGAATTGGGCGGTTGGTATGGCGGTGGCGACGTGCGTGCAGCCTTTGGTTGGGCATTCGCCTACGATCACTTTGTCTTCGAGCGTGTAGTCGAGGAGTTGTTCTGCGGTTCGGCGTAGCTTGTTGAGGATTTTCGCGTACATGGGGGTTGCGGCGCATGTGCCTCGCTTGTAGGAGAGGCGGATGCGGCGTGCCATGGTGTCTGGCCCTGCCGTGTAGGTGGTGTTGATGCCGAGGCAGCGGCAGTATTCGCGGAGGATGTCGGTGAGTCCGGGGTTGCCGTCTTTGTCTGGTCCTTCGATGAGTTCGTGTACGCTTTCGCGTAGGGGTGCCGGGCTGGCGGCGTAGCCTCCGTGCGTGCCTCCTCCGGTGTTGGTTTTGTCGGCTCGGTTGGAGCGCCATCGTAGGTCTTCGAGGTGGTTTTCGAACCATGTGAGGTTGTTTTCGAGTTCCCTGTTGCATGCTGGGCATAGGCGTTCGCCTTTGATGCTTTCTTTCCAGCAGTTTTCGCAGGTGGTGGTTCCGTCTGGCAATGGTCCTCCTGTTGCGTCCGTGGGGTGTTGGTGGTTGTGCCGTTCGTCCCCCATGAGTGCAACCGGAGTCTCGGCGGAACCTATTATACGACGTGTTGTCTATGCCGACAAAAGAACGTCGGCATAGACGTTGCTTTTTATTTGCCGTTGACTTTGATGGAGGGGAATTTCTTGCGTACTGCGGCGCGTACTCGCCGTTTTTCGGTGGGGGTGCCGTTTTGGGCGACTCGTGCGAGTGCGTTGCGTGCGTGGGATGCGTCCGGGATGGGGTATTTGCGTTCTTCCGGTATGGCGAACGTCGAGTTTTTCATCCGGCTGCGGCTTTTGATCTTGCTCATGGTGTCTCCGTTCAGATGATGGTTGGTTGCGTGTAGTTGGTGTTGTCGGTTTTGGCTTGTGGGTGGCGGTGGGCTTCGATGGCGATGATTTCGTCTCGGCTGAGTTTGAGTTGGGTGGCGATTTCACTGATCGTGTAGCCTTGGTCGCTCATGCGCCAGATATGGTTTTTGGTTTGCTGTGATGGCATGTGGTGGCGTTTCCTCTTTTCGTCTTTTTGATCGATTCCGTGTATTCGCTTGGCGAATATCCGAGCCAGATGTTCTGTCCGCAGTAGGGGCAGTCGATGCGGTTGCTGGATACCGTGTTGCCGCAGTGCGAACAGGTGATATGCCATCCATACGGATTCCACTTCATCACTCGTCCTTGTCATATCTGCCATATGAATCGCATGATGGTCGGCCAGATCAGTAGGTATGCCACGTCTGCGAGGGCGCTGAGCCAGTCGGTTTTAATCTTGCCTACCATGCTGAGGATGGTGCAGCCTCCGATGTCGGCTAGGCAGAGCATGAGGATTATGACGAGCGCCCATTTGAGAATGTGAAGTCGCCACATGGTCTTCTTGTCCTCGCTCATACCGTTTCTCCTTCCTTCATCTTTCTCCAGTGCGCATTACGACGATCATGCTTGGGAATGGTGCCGGCCCGCCCGGTATGCCGTTCGTCTCGAACCGAAGTCGGCCTTTGAGGAATCTGACCTCCGCACGGTTGAGGATGAATTGTTGGAACCAGCGGGTATCCGTGCGAGCCGGCAGAAGCATGACGACGATGGTGCCTTTGCGGCTGGCCTCCATGCTGCACTTGCGCACCCATTCCGATATTGCCTTGCCATATGGCGGATTGCAGAATACCGTCTCACCCCCCCCCACTCATGATCGAATGCGCTGTTTCCAGCCGTGTAGTATTTTGAACATTTGTGGTTCGTTTCACTGCTGGCCGCATCCAAGGTGAAGTGAAACTCATTGTCCAGCCGAGAGAACAAGTCCGTTGGCGTTTCCCAGTCCATGCGATTCGACATGTAGGCTGCACCGCCAGAATCGGTAAAACCGCTCATTGTGTTTCTCCTTTCAGGACGGCGAGCATCGTATCCTCGCATTCCGGTGCGGGCAGGGGTTGCGAGGTGAGAACGTCACGATAGTAGTCGAGCAGTTCCGCGTTGGATGGATGGCATTCCGGGTCGTCTTCGCCGAGATAGCTTCCGCCCGTATGCTGCGGGCAGAAGAAACGTGGACGCTCATCATCGTCGTACAGGCAAATCCAGTCCTCGCTTTCCTCGACTTCCTCCGTCGCGTCGAATTCGTCGTAACTCCAGTCGTATTCGACGCCATCCCATCGAGCCCGACAGCCGGGATAGTCGCATTTCGGACGGACGAATACATGCGTGTCGAAGCTCATTTCCTCACCAGCTTTCTGAAGTCGTCCACCGTGACATGGGTGAGAGGGAGTGCGGATGCGTTGAGGTCCTCGTAGACATGACGCCAGTGGTAGTAATATGTCGGAGGATTGGTATATATGATGTACTTGCACGGTTGGTTTCCGCTGTCACGGTATATTAGGGTTCCGTCCTGTGTGACGTAGAAGCCGTCCTTGATGGGTTCCGGTTCTTCCGGCTTGCGTCGTGTCGCCTGATACCTTTCCAGTTCCGTGTCGAGATAGTCGCGTAGGGCTTTGATCTCGTCCGTTGGCATGTCGATAATGAGTTTGTCACCTTCAACGGGATGCTCGTCGCAATTGTAGTGGAAGTCCTTCGGGTCGGCGATGACCAACTGTTCGTCGATCGGACTGTAATCGAACTGCATGTCATTTCTCCTTTTTGTTGTGGAGTTTGGTGAGTGGGAAGGCTTCAGCGCCTAGGGTCTCGTACACGACGTGCCAGTCGTCCGTATAGCGTTCGTCATTCTCCCACTGAGAGAATTCGCCGAATGTGCTCCATTCCCCGTCCGCATCCTTCGCAAGCAACAGGTTTTGTTGGGTGGCGTAGTAGCCCGGTTCCTCCGGTTCTTCCGGCAAATCTGATTCGGGTTCGTCCGGCTCTGGCGGGAAGAGCTCGTTGAGCTTGTCACGCATGGCGATCAGAGTCCCTCTGGTGGCGTACAGGATTATGTCATTACCGTCAGTGATGCAGATTTTGTCAGCGTTAATCCCTCTGTCGCTTAGTTCGTTTAGGTTGAGGTTGACAGAATAAATGCCGCGATATGTTGTATCTATGATATTCATTTCGTCTCCTTGAGTGATTCTTCCAGTGACATGACGGCATCGACGAGTGCCTTGCGCATTTTGTCCTTGAACTCGTCCGGTACTTTCGCGTGTACGCTTACGCCGCCGTTGTACTGGTATTCGACCCGTTCGTTCGGGTCAACGTGGATGGGCACGCTGATGTCGATGTTGGCGATTTCGTAGCTGCCGCTGACGATTTTGATGTTGAGTGGATATTCGCCGATCTGCTTGTCGCTCATTTTGTCTCCTTGAGGATGTTGATTGCCTTGAATAGGTCTTTGGTGAGAATGTTGCCGGTCTCGTTGATGCTGACGATCACGGGACGGGATATCGCGTCGAAGTTCAGGGTTTCGAAGCGGCTATGTGAGGTTTTCCGGTCGTGGTAGATCAGCCGCCCGTCGATGACCGTATCGTTGACGGTGATGGCGATGGCCCTATGGTTGGCCAGTTCCTTGGCTGGCATGGTTTCCCAGTCGGTCAAGGATTCGTGAACGCTGGTCATGATCTGCGCTCCTTCGATACGCGTTGGCGAAACTCATGGTGAGAGATGGCGTCCCATTCCTTGTAGTGGAAGATTTTCACGTACAGTTCGCAGTGTTTTCCCCAGTCTCCGAGATAGTTGCGTACTCTCCATTCGCCGCAACGCCGGCAATGGTAGACCGTGGCGAATGGGTCTGACGGCGTGGCGTGTTCGCAGTGTTCTTCCACCGTGTAGGTTACGGGGTATCGGCTGTCCCAATTGGTTTCGGTGGCATGCCACTTGGTTTCGGTGCCGTAGGTCATGATTCCTCCCAAATGTCCTTGGCGTGGTTGGGACAGTAAAGGTGTCCGGTCTGGATGCCGTACTTGCCTTCCACCCAGCCTTTATGTTTGATTTCATGGATGGCCTGTTCGCGGGTTTCCGGGTGGAATCCCCACACGTCCTTGCCTACCGTGACCATGGTTGGGCAGCGTTCGGCGTCGCAGGAAAACTCGTATACGGCGTACACGTCGTAGTCGCATGTCGCTTGCCTGTAGCCGTTGGATTCCAATAGTCGGCGTATCCTGTCCGCTGTTTTTGCCGTGTCCGCTTCGTCGATGGTGACCGTGACGGCGAACGTGCAGCGTGTGGCGCTCATGCTTCCTCCATTCGTTTTGCCAGTCGCAGGGTTTTGGCTACCACTTGGTCTCTGATGGCCTTGTCGGTGATGCCGTACATGAGTTTCAGCTGGTGCAGGCAGATGATCACGTCTGCCATTTCTTCGGCCAGATGGCCATGGAATGGCGTAGGTTCGCGTATTTTCTTGCTGATTGCTTGGATGAGTTCCGCGCATTCCTCCATGCAGACGATTGACTGCAACTGTCTGCCGTAATGGTCGATGCTCTGCCGCCAGATGGTTTGCAGTTCCTCGTCACTCATGTGTGCCTCCTATCGTGATGATTTCTTCCTCGTCGTCCACGTCGATGATGTGGACTGGGATGTGGAGTATGCCGTTGGCTGTTTTCGCGTAGGCGATGGCGATGGCGAGAGTCTGATAATCCTCGCCTAGACTGCCGCCAGTATCGCTGAGAAGCTGGTAGGTCATCGTCCTCCACCCCACCATGCGATAAGCATCAGAAGGACGTATGTCAGAATGGTGACTGCCACCGCTGCTTCGTAGCTCATTCCGTGTCCTCGATTGGCTTGCAGCTGGTTGGATTGTGGAATAATGGCGATACCGTGCATGCGTAGTCGCCGGTATCGGAATGCATGATGACGGTTTGAGTGTGTTCCGACACGTACATGCCGAAAATGATGACGATAATGAGTATCACAACGGCGATTAGCGGAGCCGCGACAGCAAGGACAACGGGAATATCTCGATTGCCGCTCATTCCGTGTCCTCGCTTTTCTCAAGGATGTAGACGTTCGTGGCGCTGACTGCGTTAGTGGGAAGTTCCGTTGGCGGGATGGTATCCACCCGTGAAATCTTCCAACCATCGTTCAGCAACTCTTCAAGCGCCTCCATATTGGACAAGTGACGACTGTTACCGCGATCAGCCCAAAACAGCGGGCAGACCTTGTGTTGACTGCTCATTCCATATCCTTTCTTTCCATGTGTGCTTGTGCTTTGTGCCATCCGTCCATCCAGCCGAGGATGTATGCGTCAGTTGGGGAATCACTGCCTAGTGCGATGTCGCCTAGGGCGTCCAAGGCCATTTGCGGCAGATCAAGTGCGTGTTCGTCGTTCACCTGTTCACCGCCCTCATGTTCGCATCCATGTCGGTGGCTTTGCAGTCGGCTGTGACTATCAGTTTTCTGCCGGTCGCCATGTCCGCGACTGTGATGTCACCGACTTTTGGCGCGTAATGGCGGGCTTGTTCGAGCGCTTCGTCCATGTCGGTCAGTACTTCCATGATTTGATTGGCTACGATGAGGTAGATCATTTTGCGTCCTCGCTTTGGTTTGGCACTTCGCTTGGCATCGAACCGGAATAGCCGAGCATGGATTCGATTTGCTTTTTAAGGTCTTGAAGCTCGTTAACCACGCACGTTGAGACAAGTTGTTTCCTTCTTTGAGTCATGTGCTCAAGTCGCTTATCGATCAAGCCCATGACCTCATGCATGGCCTTGTCTCGTTCACTCACGTTCGTTGCCATCATTTCTCGCTTTCTGGATTGCCGACTAGGGAGTTGAGTGTGTGTTGGAGGTGGTCTGCCGCGTCACGGTATGTGTCGCTTCGGGTGAAGTGCAACAGATATTCGAGTTCTCCACCGTGATGGAATTGGCTTTCTTCCTCTAGGGCTTGGGCTATCAGCCACTCGATGGCTTCGCTGTATGCTTTCTCCATCTCACTAACGTTCGTTGCCATGATTGGTCTCCTTGTCTAGTAAGGATTCGCAATGGTCTGCAATGCGGTCGTATGCGCCGCGCTTAGCCATAGCCCAGCTTCTGACAATGTTGTCGAACGCTCCGCGGGCGTAATCCTGTTCTTCTTTGCTCTTCGCCTTGCAGTAGTCGATGATTTCGTTCAGGGTGTCTTCCCTGCCATGGTTCCTTTTGCGCATAGGGTCGCGCAATACATGCTTCAACACTTCGTAGCGTTCGGCTGCGGCCTCCAACCGTTCCTTCTCGCTCATGCGGGTCATGACTTGTCCTCCTGTTCGGTCATTTTCACTAGGCGTATCCATGCCTTGAACGCGGCTTCGGCATTCAGATACCATGCGCTTTGCAAGTGGCCTTTCGGACACGCGTAGGCGTAGATGGTTATGGTCGTGTAAGTCGGGGAATCGTATTTGGTGTTTGAGTTTTTCTTGATTACTGCCGGTTCATCGCAGAACGGGCAGACGATTCTACTGGTCATTTGTGCTCCTCGATGAGGGTTTTGATCGCGTCCAACGTGGCGTCACCGTTCCTACGGCGTAGGGCTTTCCATACGTGTGTCGCGTCGGCCCAGCCGATCGACTGCAATTGTCTGAGCAGTTTGCCCGCATGGGGTGCGTGCTTCCATGGGATGGGTCGGTCGTCGTTCGCGATGGCATGACGGGCAAAGTCCACGGCCTTCTGCAAGTCCTGCAACCCGTTCTTGCCTTGCCATCGGAACACGTATTGGATGACCTGACCCCAATCCGACGTGTACAGGCTGCTCAGATCCCATGCTTCGAACGGGGCATCGTTCTGATAGTAGGATGGCGTGCCCATCAGGCCACCCCCGTGCTTCCGAAGCCGTTGGCGCCGCGTTCCGTGTCGTGGCTGATTGCGGCGACGAACATGATTCGTGGGGTTTCGACCTTCTGGATGACGAGTTGGGCGATACGGTCGCCCGGTTTGAACCGGACCGGGGTGAGGGAGGAATTGTAGAGGACGACCTTGATCTCTCCCCTGTAGCCGGAGTCCACGACGCCGGGACCGTTGGGGATGAACACGCCGTATTTCGATGCGAGGCCGGACCTGCTCATCACGAATGCGGCGTAGCCTTCGGGCAGTTCGACGGCGAGGCCGGTGCCGATGGTGGCGCGTTCTCCCCCGTCGAGTTTGAATCCGTCGAGGCAGCTCAGATCGTATCCGGCGTCGCCGTCGTGCGCTTGGGTGAGTTTAGCTCGACGGTCGAGCTTCTGGAATTTGAGCGTTTCCAACATGATATGGGTTCTCCTTAGTATTCGCAGGTTGGGTAGATTTCGAAGCATTCGGGCGGCTTGGGTAGTGGAGGGTCGGGTTCGGCCCATGAGAGGCGTCGTGCGAACGACATGCCGTTTTTGGTGAGCCTGTATCCTTGGGGCATGTATTGGATGATGCGTCGTTTCATGAGCGTCGCGAACGTTTGTGGCGCCGCATGTGGCTGTTGTCCGTCTGCGAGTGCGGTGACCGTTTCGCATTGGCGGATGGTCCACTGCCGCCCCTTCCATGTGAGTCTGCGTCCGCTCATGCTGCTTTCTTCCATCCGGTGTCGAGCCTGTTCATGTAACGCTTGTAGTCTTCGATGTCTCGGCGGATGCATGTCAGGCCGCGGTGTGTGGTCGTGTGGCTGGAATCGTAGGGGTCTTGGCCCAATGCCATGTCGGTGAGGCGGAATGTGCTCAGGTCGAGGTGGCGGTGGCTCCACCGGTTGATGCTGGGGATGCTGATGGCGAGGTTGTGTTTCAGGTAGCGGAGGTCGAAGTCCACGTTGGTTCCTGCCGGGTGGAGGGTGAGGTTCTTGTAGCCGTCCAACCATACGGTGAGTTTTGTGTCCGCTTCCTTCAATGTGGCGGCTGGGTCGTTCTTGTTTTCTCCCCTGCATGCGTTGAGGAGTCCGTTGGCGGTGTGGTGTTCCAACGCCCATTCGCTGATGCTGGAGAGCATGGTGTTTTCGGGGAGTTGGATGCACTGGTGGTATACGTCTTCGGGCTTGTATGTGGCGTCCAGCCTGCTGATGATGAGGTTGATTTCGAGGAGTGGGTTGATCTGCGGGTCGAGGCCGCAGGTTTCCACGTCTATCCAGACGAGTCGGGTGTTCTGTTCTTGCTGCATGGTGGGTTCCTTTGTTTTTGGGGTGCGGTATTCGGCGATGAGCTGGTCGAGGCCGCTCAGGTCTACCGGGGTGGGTTCCGGAGGTTCGAGTTCTTGGAGGAGTCGCCGTTCCCGTTTGAGTTGTTTTCGGTATCGTTTCTGTGAGGCGATTGACTCGTTGATGCCGTAGTGGTTTATCCTTGCCGGCATTGCCCTTCTCCTGTTGGGGGTGGTGGGAGGATGTTCGATAGTCGGGCGATTCCTCGATGTCGTATGGTGCGTGCGGTGGGTTTGGATTGGATTTGTTTGGGGTGTTTCATCTCCTCGATGGCTTTTTGGTGGGCTTGGCTGATGGGGAGTCGGCTGGTGCCGATGGCGTCGATCAGGGTTCGCCGGTATTGGAGGTATTGTTCCGCGTTTGCGGGTTTGGCTTGGGCTGCGAGTTCGCCTATCAACGCTTCGCTGGGGAGTCGTTGTTCGCGTAGTTTGCGGCAGAAGAGGTTTACGTCGCCTACGCTCATCCATCGTCCGGGATTGTTGGAGTAGAAGCGGGCGACGGCTTGTTGTACGTCTTCCACGCTGTTTTTGGGGTTGAGTTCGCGTTTGAAGTTCTTGAACTGTAGCTCGTCCCATTGCGCGTTGCCGTGGTGTGAGTTGATGAGGGTGAGCAGTTTTGCGATGTCCCCGTCAGACAGCATTGGCGCCTCCTCTTGTTGCCTGTTGGCGTTCCTCTTCGCTCATGTATTGCCATGTGCGTTGGAGGTTGTTTTGCAGGTTCGTCTGGCTTTTGGATTGTCGTTGGGTTCCGTAGCCGGTGATGGCGGTGGAGGTGGGTTCGTCCGGGTTTTCCCAACAGCCGCCGTGTAGCCATGTTGCCGCGTGTTTGATGTAGCGGGCTCCGGTTACGGCCGTGGCGCATTGGCGTGAGTAGGCCGCCGCCGCTTGGATGAGCGTGTCCGCGTCGGTTTCCCTTATGGCGGTGGCCCATGCCTTGAATGCGTCCCGCTTGTCCACTTTGCGCGGGTAGGCTTTCCAGAACGCCTCGAACTCTGCCGTGTATTCGCCGTTGACGACTTTCGCGTTCATGCGGCTTCTCCGTTTGCGTTCCGTGTTCCTGTTGGTCGTGCCGGTGATCTCTTCGCGGCTGCGGTTGGTGTTCAGGTAGTCGTGGATGTGGTAGCCGATGGTGGAGGGTTCGAACAGTCCGGCTTCCACGAGCGTGTCGATTTCCTCCTGTGTGGCTCCGAGGTTGAGGTCGAGGTCGTCGATGGTGAGGTCTCCGTCTGTGAGCCGGTCTGACGCGTAGGCGATGCTGCGTACGTAGATGAGTCCGGCTGACGGGTTCGCTTTCTGGAGTTTCCTGATCTTCACGTTGGACCAGAAGTCGTTGCGTAGTCGGGCGTATCCTTCCTTCAATTCTTCCTCCTCGTTCATTTCAGCCCGATTCCCCAACTGGTGAGTGTGATGATGAGCCCGACGACGGTGAGGAACGTGCTTGCATGCCAGAGTTCGTCGTCGTGTGGGTCGGGGCTTGCCCGGTGGCTGCGGTGGAGGGCGAATCGTGCCATGCTCACTCCTATGACGGTGGTGATGAGTCCGACTGTGATGCCGATGGTCATGGTTGCCGCTCCTTTCCGTGGTCTTGTGGCCTGTCCCATTGGATGGTGATGTGCGCTCCGGGCTTGTGTTGGCTGTCCGCGTACCGTTTGCTGGCGTGGCCGATCTGCCAGATTCTGCCGTCGTCGGCGATGAGGCCGCTTTGGGTGAGCGCGTCCCATGTGCTTCGGATGATCTTGTCGAGGTCGTTCTTGGCTGTTGGGAGTGCGCGTTTCACGGTTTTGGGGCGGGTGAGGTAGAACACTGCGTTGAAGGTGAGTGGCCCGTCCAAGCATGGCATGGTCGGATTACCGGTCCGGTCGTGCCATGCTTTCGTGGCTGCGTGTTCGACGTTTTGCCGCCATGGCATTTCCCGCTTGTTGTTGGGGATGAACGCGGTTTTGCCGGTACGCCGGTTGGTGACCGCATTGTAGCTGCCTTTGGGGGCTGGTTCGCCGATCACGTCAAATTCGATGCTGTTCATTGGTTGTTGTCACCGGTCCCTGTATGGTCTGTGGGGTGTGTGCGGTGCCCCATGTTCGCGGGGCATCCGCATGATGGTTGATGGGGTCATGCGATGAGACGCATCCAGACTTGGTAGATGGGTCCCTTGTCGTTGATGGAGTAGGCCACTACGCCTGCTTCCACGAGGGTCCAGTCAAGGCGTACCGTGTCGTTCCATCCGTGTTTGGCTACTTGGATAAACTCTTGTGCGCTCTTGATGGTGGGGAACTCTTTCCAGTACGTCAAGGACTCGCCGGGATGCTGGTTAATCCAGTCGCAGAAGCTCCTATCCTTCCATTCTTTCGTGCGTTGGCTGTCCTCGTACATGGGGCTGTAGTCGAAGTCGCTGCTAGAAGGCAGGTTCGCCATTGCCGCCTCCGAAGCCTCCGAGGTCCGCCGCCGCTTGGGATTGGCTCCACACGTCGTTGCCTACGCCGGGAATGTTGGGCGCGGCCTGCTGTTGACCGTACTGCGGCGTCTGCGCTTGCGGCTGGTAGCCTCCCTGCTGCTGGTATCCGTTGTTCTGCTGTGTGGTGCGCTGCACTTGAGCCGTCGCATACCGCAGCGAGGGGCCGATCTCGTCCACTTGCATTTGGATGCTGGTACGCTTGTTGCCCTGCTGGTCGGTGTACTCGTTCTGTTCGAGTCGGCCCTGTGCGATGACCCTCATGCCCTTGTGGAGGGTTTGGGTCACATGGTCGGCCATGTCGCGCCATGCGGAGCAGCGGATGAACAGTGCCTGCCCGTCTTCGAACTGGTTCGTCTGACGGTTGAACGTGCGCGGCGTGGACGCGATGGTGAATCCGACGACGTGGGTTCCGGTGTTGGTGGTGTGGGTTTCGGGTTCGGCGGTGAGGTTGCCGATGATCGTGATGGTGGTTTCTCCGGCCATTAGATAGTCTCCTTGATGGTGTTTCTGGAATGTTTGGTCTTGTGTCGCAGCATGGCTTCCTTATTGCATAGGAGCCTGTGGCTGTTGGCTCGTGCGCAGTTGGTGCCGCCGCACTTGTCGCATTGTCCGCAGCGTGAGCCGAGACAGTTGGCGCAGGTGCAGCCTTGGATTCTTGTCCACGTCATGTCAGAAGTTGCGTAGTGCCTCGTCGCTTACGAGATCATGGTCGCAGCGTTCGAGCGGCGTGTCCTTTCGGACAATGTTTTCCGACACCCACGCCGATGCGTAGTTGCAGACACACGTATCTTCGACGTATTGCTCAATCGGGGTGAGGGCTGCCGCTACGAGCTTCCATACTCCCCCGCTGTCGAGGTAGTAGAGGCGGGTCTTGTCGGCGGAACGGTAGTATCCCGGTTCGTCTGGCAGAATATAGTCGTGGAATGGGAAACGTCCCGATTCGACCGATTCGCGGGCGAACCTTCTGATACGGTACACACGGCTGGGGCTCGGGAAGGACTTGTCCTTTTCCCTGACCAGTGAGAAGTAGTTGCCGTCGAACAGCCAAATGCTATCGTCCTGCGCCATGTATAGGCCCGGCTTGTGGGGCAGCTGCTCCATGGCGGCGTCGATCATGGTGTCGTCGAAGTCGTCCGACGGTTTGCGTTCCTTCAGGAGCTTCATGAACTCGTCGGAGGAGAGTTCCATGCCTTTCGCTTTCTCCTGTTCCATCTGCTGTTGGAACTCGTCGCAGGTCAATGGCATGCCGGTCTCTTCGTCGGGGAGGTCACGGTAGAACTTGGCTTCGGTGACAAGCACGAGGGTGTCGCCGGTCTTGTCGCGTACAACGACGGGGAAATAATTGCCTTCATTGTTCCTGACCGCGAAGACGCGGTGGAAGCTGTTTATGAGTTCGCAGATGTGCAATCCCTCGTATATGTCGAGTCGGTCGGCGCATTCCTTGAGGATGTCTTCGTGATGTTTGTCGATGTCGATGAGTTTCAGATTGTGGATGCCTTCACCGAATATATTGGGGTTCGGGGTGTTCTTGGAGTCGAAGACGACACGATCTCCATCCTCCACTTGGGTGGCGTCGATGACCACGTATTTTCTGCTCTCAGGCTTGTTCATTGCTGTTCTCCTTCTTGGCCTGCTGTTGGCTCATGTACTTGTGGTATTCGTCGATGAACGTTTGGGCTTGGATTGCGGTGAGCGTCGTGGATGTCACTGTCGAATCGTGCAGGACGTTGCCGATGAACCGGCCCGCATCATCAGGTTTGACCCCGTTGGCTCGTAGGATGTCGGTGACTTCCTTCAACTGTGCGGGGCTTGCCACGCCAGCCTTCGGAGCCTGCGACTGTTCGGGCATGCCTTGCCTTACGGGTTTCGCATACTGTCTACGAGGACGTTCATGGGCTGGTTCGTCAACTATTTCCGCTTCGATGGTTTCCATGCCCGCACTGTCGGCCTGCTGCATCTCATCCGCCGTGTACAGGCCGGAAAGGTCCTGTGGGAATGCCTTGCGGAGTGCGAGTGCTTCAGCGCATTTGGCGATCATGGAGACCGGTTTCGTCTGCCACATGCTGTTCGGCACCTGTTGGCCGGTCGTCTTGTCGAAGCGTGTGCCTACGTATTCCCTGTAGAGCGCGACGCCCGTGAACATCCCTTCCCCTCGACGGACGGTCACCTTCGCGGCTGCCGGAGGGGTTGGGGCGGTCCACACGTCACGCCATACGCCGTCCTCCCCGCACCAGAGGGTTTCCGGTTCGCTGAACGTTTCATGCAGCCGGTCGGCGGCACGGCGTGCGATGAGCCTGAACCCGTCGATGCCTACTTGGATGGTCTGCTTGACGGTCCAAGCGCCGTTCTCCTTGCTTTTGCGTCCGATCATGTAAATCTGCTTCGAGAACGGGTCGAGGCCGGTACGCTGGCATTGGTGGAGGAATACGGCCAAGTCGGCATTGGATGCGCCTTGTACGCCCAACTGTTGCAATGCGGCCATCTGCGCGTTGCTCCAACCGTCCTGTTCGTCGGTGATGGTGAGACTGTTGCCCATTACTGTTCCTCCGGGCTTGCGGATAGCATTCCGAATACTTGCCGTGTGATTTCCGTGGTGAACATTTTGTCTACGAATTCGCGTTGGAGACGCACTGTGACGGTCTGCGCCCTGCCGTTCTTCCATACGACTCCGGGCGGGAGTTCCCCACCATGGTCCTCAACCATGTCACGGAGATAGGCTTGTGATTTCGCTTCCTCGCGGGGCATCCACACGTCTTCGGCTGCGCTTTTGCCTCCGGGGATGAGGTATTCGTTATCGTGAAGACATGCGCCGTATGCGCGTTCGTCCACGACTTCATAGTGGCCTTCGGTGCCTTTGCTGACGCTGATCTCCCCGGCATCCATTCCGGCGAAGGACACATTTTCGCTACTGCCGCCGTCGTGATCGTGCATGAACGCCTCTTTTGCTGCTTTCAAGGCGTTCCCGCTACGTTTGTTGAACGCGGTCAGTGCGATGATGCTGGCCGCGGTTTCGTCCGGCCTTTTATTGCTGAAATCGAATTCTTCACTCATGGTCGATCTCCTTCATGAAAACAATCCAATGTGTTCCGGTGCGGTTCGGCTGCTTGTTGCCGAAAAGCGGCTTGTACGTGGTGAGTTTGAGAATCTGAGAGACGGGTATCTGTGTTTCATTCCATTTGAAAATCAGCACGCCGTGCTCTTTCAGGACACGGAAACATTCGGCGAACATGGTCTTGATGTCGGTTTGCCATGTCTCTTGATCGAGGCATCCGTATTTCTGTGCCATGTAGCTCTTCTCTCCCGCATTGCGCAGGTGCGGTGGGTCGAGCACGACCATGCGGAATGTCTCGTCAGGGAATGGCAGATCACGGTAGTCCATCAGCATGTCCGGCTTGACATCAAATCTGCGTCCGTCACATAGTTCCCAAGTTTCGTCGCGCACGTCACCGAAGAGCACACGGCTGTCCGCCTTGTCGAACCAGAACATGCGTCCGCCGCAGGCAGGGTCGAGAACTGGCTGATATGCGCTCATTTGTCTACGGCTCCTTCCTTGAGTGCCTTGAGCAGACTGGCCATACTGCGCCTGATGTTGAGCAGGTCGTTGAGCGAATTGTGGTCGGCGAAGATGAAGGTCGGGTCGTCCTTGATGGCTTCGTACATGGTGTGTCTGATGCGGATGGTTTCGGTTGCGAAGTCGTCGATGATCTGGACGTACCGTTCGATTTGGCGGATCGGATTCACGTAGTCTTCGCCTGTGGTTTTCATATGGCCCGGCTTACGTGAGGGAGGCAGCTTGCCTTTCTTGCGAAGTTTTTCCAGATGGCGGGCGAGGGTGTCGTTGCTGATGTGCAATGCCTCCTTGGCTTCGCGGGTCGTCGGCTGACGGTCATGCTCGTCCATAAAGCCCAGCCAGTAGTCGAGGATTCGTTGGCAGGCATGTTCGCCTTGCTGTTCTTTGTCTGTGCTGGTTTCCACTGGTTTCTCCTTTCTTGGTTCGACGGGTTTCTTGGCTGGTTCCTCCGTCTGCCCTAATCGCGGCATTGGCTCTCCCGGCTTATGTGCGCGAAGTAGGGAAATGTCAGCCGAGTAATCCATCCAATCGTGTTCGGTTTTCTTCTGACACATTCGGGTTCTCCTTGACTGGATTGTTGAGGTTTGCGTATTTGGTGAAGTTCAGGTCGGCTTTCAGGCTGCTGATCTCGTCTTCCAGTTCGGCGCATTTCTTGGCGAGCCGAACGTTTTCCTTGTAGATGGCGTCGATGCTGTCGGCTGCGACGTCGATCAGGTCGTCAACTTCGCCTACGTCGTACGCGTTGGACGAGATGAGGTGGGTGCCGATTTCGATGTGGCGTAAATCCTTGCCGGTGAGCAGTCTGGTCATCTCAATCCTTCCTGTATTTCGAGTGTCCGCTTGTACAGGTCGTATTTGCGGAATGTCTTGTTGCCGCCGCGCATGAAGCCGAGGTCTCCGAAGTCACGGTTGAACGTGGTCTCGTTGGTTTCGTGTACGTGTTCCTTCGCTTCCTGTTTGGTGAGGAATCCTTCTTCGACGTTGAGGACGAGCTGCGGGTCTTCACTGGGTGGTTTCATTGGTCTCCTTGTGTTTGGTCGTGTAGAGGGTCAAAGCGTCGTGGAGAAGGGGAATCAGGCCGGTTAGGGCTTCGGCTTCACGTCCGGAGAGTTGGTGGATGTTGAGCCGTGCGCCGTCCAATCCGGCGAGGATGACGCTTCTCCCGTTGAGTCGGATGTCCACCGTGCCGTCATCGGATGGGGTTGGTTTCCTTTCGACCGGCAAGGGCGGCTTCGGCGTGGGATGGGGGGTGTGAACTGATGCCTCTCAACGCTTCCGGGATGGGGTTCCTCGCGGTATGAAGAGTCCCCTCCCCCGGCTTGGAATGGGCCTCGCACACGGTCTTCGGGTTCGAATGCTTGTCTGTCTGCGGGTCGGTCCGCGTTTCAAGCCAAGCGTCCAAATCCTCCCTCGTGAAGTAGGAACGCTTGTGGAATCCGCCGCCTGTGAACTTGGGGCCCTGTCCCGCCTTGCACAGGGTGCGTAGGCGTTGCGGGTTCATGCCCAGATAGGCTGCGGCATCCTTCAAACCGATGGGCGCCGATGATCTGGCCGTCATGGTCTGCCCTTTCACTTGGTCTGAATCATCGGAACGCTGCCATCCGGGACGACCGTAAGGTTCTTCGCGTTCGATAGGGCGTCGATGTACTTCTGCTTGAGTACGTTGTCGGTCAGCGAATCGTTGAGCACACGGTTCGCGTCCGCTTCGCCTTGGGCCTTGATCTTCTTCGTTTCGGCTTCGACCTTCGCGGTCTCCTGATCGTTCTGGGCTTTTTGGCGTTTCACTTCGGCTGCCTGCGCCTCCGCATAGCTTTTGGTGATGGAATCCGGGTAGCGGACATCCTGTACGGATACCTGTTCCACGATCAGGCCCATGCTTTTCCATTTCCTCGATAGGGATTCCTGTACGGCCTTCGTGAACCGGGAACGGTCGGTGAGCATGGTCAGCGTGTCGAATTTGCCGGATGTTTCACGGGTTACGGAACGTAGATCGTTGGACACGTATTTTTCGACGAAGTTCTCCTGCGTGCCGTAATCCTCGTACAGTTTCTCCGCGGCTTCGGGGTTCAGCGAATAGTTCACCTGAATGTCGATGTCGGCTTTCGCCCCGCTTTTGTCGTTGATGGTGACCTGTTTGCCGTCCTCGCTGCCGCCTTTCACCTTGAAGTCGGTCGAACCGTAGAAGTTGATGAGGTTGTTGCGCGTGTCGAATTTGATGGCTTTCTGCCATGGGGCCTTGCCGTGGAATCCGGCTTCGGATTGGCTTCCAGCCATACTGCCGCCCCAGTTCTGGATGACGGCGACTTCGCCTACGTCGAGACTGTAGAGGCAGCTGAACGAGAATGTGATGATGGCGATGAGCCATCCGACGGACAATGTGATCGCGGCGGCATGTTTCGATTCCAAGTTGATGGATGCGATGGTGGCGACGGTGGCGATGATGAGCGCCAGTATGAGAAGCAGCATGATGGGTTTCTCCTTTGATTGTTCGTTGGTATATGGGTGAAAGCTGGTGGCGGCATGCCGCTGGGAAGGTTTGACGGCGGAGAGTACGCGCCGAACGACGGGATGAAAGGGTATCCGTCTGGCCCGCCCATCGTTCCCATGGCCCGGAAAACTGAAGAAAAGAAAACGGGTTCCATGGGTGGCGTTGACGGTCATGCCGCAGGACTTATTCCTTGAGCGCCGATCTTCGGCGGCGTTCCTGTTCATGCCATGCCGTGTAGATGTCGGTTAGGAGCGGATGGTCGGACGGCAAATACACTTTGACCGGGCCTGCTCCGCCGATACGGAGCGTATACGGTTTCGTCCTGTGCAAGCGCAGGTATGCGTCGTACACTTTCCGCCCGTATCGTGTGGCCGCGTATTCGAGGTCTTCTGCGGGATGGTGGATTTGGGTGAGCCAATCGCGGATGGTGACGGCCTTGGTGGGGTCGATGTAGTCCGGTAGCGGGTTCTCGTTCCGGTCGTTCATGATGCTCCTTGAATGGTGTGGTGGCGTGGGTCCTATGGGGACCGGTGCCCAAGCATGGATTCGAACCATGTGCATTCCGTCGTCTCAATAGAAAGGAGGCGTACAGCATTGATGGCCAGATGCTGACGACATGGGATGCGTCCGGGTGCAGTTGCAGCTGCCTTGGGCGTGTACGGTCCGACGGTGTATGTAATCGTGGGTCGGACCGTTTGCCATGCGATGGATGGGCCGTCGCATGCCTTGCCAATCCGGTGAACGTGGACATCAGAGGGGATTTCCCTAGGGTTTTCCTATCTGAGTGGATTGGCGAAGTATGGTCCCATGACGGGGTTGCGGGCCGTCATGGGAAGAATCATCTACCCTTTCGAAGAAGTCAACTGCACATCTTCGAGGGGGACCAGCGGGAAAGCATCAGGTCCGAGACGTTCGCTGACGCCTGCTGAACCAACGGAATAGCCGGAAGCATTATGCTTGTCCCAGAAATAATGCTTTCGATTTCCAGATTCTTCGAATGCCGCCCAGTCACCGTCACCGTCTTTAAGTAGCAATTGGTGCTGTTGCGTGAGGTAGTATCCCCGCTTTTCCGGCAGTGTCGGTGCGGGTGTGGCAGCGGCGATGGTGAGTTCATTAAGTTTGTCCTCAAGCCCTCGCATGTAAGCCTTGACTGTCCTTATGTGAGTGTCCAGCTCATCCAAGGCTTTCTGCAATTCCTGTTCGTCGATCATGACTAGTCCTCGGCTTCTTCGATGTTGCTTACGCTGAGGTATTCTTCGACGGAATCGTCAGTGTCGATCACGTCCTCTATGCCGTCGAAGGTGTAGTCCTTGAGTGCCTTGAGGATGTTCTCTCCGGTGGGTTCCCCATACTTGTCGTCATCCCAGCTGATCACGGTGAGGTCGTTGGCGATTTTGCGGGATTCCACGTTTGCGGTGATGGTTCTAATCATTTCGTATTCTCCTTTGCTTTCGGGTATTTGGATGCGAGGTAATTCCATACGCGGATTACCTCTTTACGGTCGGTGTGGTTGGTGAGGATGACGGCGGAGCGGAGGCACCCACTGCATGCGACGTCCCAGTATCGGACTATCTGCAAAGTGATTCGGTCGAAGCCGTAGCCGTGCTTGTAGAATCTGATGTCCTTGCCGCCGCAGATCGGGCAAGGCACTGGCCTACGCCATTTGCGTGGACGGTTGGCGATGATGCACCGTGCGTCCGTCAATGTCCTACGGTTTTTCATCGTGTGGCTCCTACCTGTCCCCCTATGCCGGTGTTGGACATGAAGCTACCGACATACCAGCCGATGCCTTTCGTGGTGAACACGGCGTATGGGGTGCGAAGTTTCCCGCCGTACACGCCACCGGCCTTCTGTCTCAGATAGCCGGGTCCGATACCCTTCATGGTCGGCTTGTTGGTACGCTGTTCGATGTACCCATGGCTGCGGAGCGTGCCGAACACCGTTTCCCGTTTGATGGTCGGGTCAAGCTGCTTGAAGTAGCGTGCCGCGTCGGTGATGGTGATCGTGCCGTCCGCTTGAATGAACTCCTGTGCGATGGTCACGAGTGGCTTCTGCCGTTCGATGGTCTTCTCGGCTTCGGTTCGCTTGGCTCGTTCCTCTTTCAGGTCGGTGAGCAGTTTGATGCCGAAATCCGGGTTGGCGAGAATCCGATCGATGGTGGCTTCGGTGGCGTAGGCGCCATGCTTGCGAATGGTTGGCAACACATCGTGAGTGACCCAGCGTTTGAATTCCTTGGCTTCTGGCTTGCGGGACTTTAAGGCGAGGCTATAGAGTCCAGCTTCGGAGATAATCAGTGGTGACTTACCGCCGTTCTGAGCAATGTCAATACTATTGTCATTGCTTAATTCGCTGATTTCATCCGGTTCTAGAATCGCGCGAAGACTGTTCGTCCGAATTTCTAGGATGTCGCACACATCCTTGGCTACGAACCACGGTTCGCCCTGACTGTCGGTGAGGGTGCGAAGCTGGTTGCCTTTGAAGTCGAATGGTGTGATCTCACTCATTGGATCCTCCACAGTGGTGCCTCTCCGCATATTTGGAGAGCGCGTCGAGTTCCTTCTTCGCGTTGTCGCCGTCCGTCTGCATCACGATCTTGTTGAACCAGTTCCGCATGCGGCGCACCGTGTTGGGTTTGAGCCGCCAAGTGATGTGGTCCGTGTCCATGTCCGAATCGGTGGCGTATGCGGTCAGTACGACTATCGGACCGTCGGCGCCGGTTTCGACTTTCGCGCTGAAGAGCGTGGCTTCCACGGTGGACGTGAACTCGTCAATCCGGTTATCGCAGTAGAGGATGGACGGGTTCTTGAAGTGGGCGTTAAATTCATCCAAGTTCATGATGTCCGCTTATGCCACGAGCGTCTGGTCGTCGAGCTTCGCACGCTCCTCCTCCGCGATGGAGATGAGGGTCCATGCGCTGTCGAGGTGCAATGCCTTGGCGAGGAGGGACAGTTGGTCGGTGTTCCAAGACCGCTCGTCTCCGAGACGGGACCAGAAGGACGTGTAGCCCATGCCGATTTCCTTGGAAATCTTCCTCAGGGAGATTCCTTCGCGTGCGGCCTGCACTCGAATCGCCTGAGAGATGGCGGTGTTCATTGAAGTCATGTTCTTCATCCTTCCGATTATCGCATTTGCGGTGTTTGCTGATATTGATAGTACTCGGGTTTGTCTGATTGTCAATTCATATGCGGTAGGCGTTTCGTCCAATCGGCCCCATATTACGGTTTTATCGGCGTGTCGCCATTCCCTAGTTATCGCAAATGCGATAACATGTTCCACATGGTAAGAAAAGATGAAATGTCAGAAACTAGCGGCATAACGAAGGTAATAGCGGAAACCATAAGGAACAGGATGAAGGCGCAGGGCATATCCCAGAACAGGATGGGCTACCTCATCGGCAAGTCGCAGTCATACGTGAGCACCCGCTTCAGGGGCGAACAGGCATGGACCACCGACGACATCGACAAGATCGCCCGCATCCTCGGACTGCCCAACGGCTTCGCCATCATGGACGAGGCACGCGGCGTTACGCAACGGTAGTAAGCTAGTCCATGCGCACACCTCCTTGGTGTCGTGTCGCACAAGGCCGCACACTCCTCGGGCAAGACGGGCGTGCGGCCTTTCTCATATCCTCGTTCGAACGCATGTTCGGACCCCGGATACCGATAATACAACCGTTAGAACAAATGTTCTAAAACGACACGCCACGAGACGGGTCGTACACAAACAGGAAGAAAGAAGGAAACCATGATATTCGCATACGTCTTCGCCGGCATCGCGGGCATCGCGATACTCGGGGCCGTCATCCAGTCGGCCGTATTGAACGGTATCCGCCGTTCCGGTCTCATCGACTGGAGGACGGCCTATGAGATGGAACGCCTTGACGAGGGAGGCGGGGACCAGCCCACACTGGACGGCCTATACGAGAGACACGCGCAGGAAGGCTTGGACGAGGCTCAGATCGAATCGAAGGTCAAGGAGGAGGCCGTGGCCTATACGAGGAGGCGTACCGGGGCCAGGAATGCGGTGTATCCGATTCTCGCGGGCGTCATGGTCCTCATGGCAGTCGGTGCTGGAGTCATCGCGGCGGCCGTCGCCCACTACGATTCCACGGTGTCCACCTATCGGAGCGCCGTCACGGGCTACGGGGACGAGGAGGACACGACTTCGACCGGATGCGCCACGGACGATTTCGAATGCAGGTACCTGAACGGCGAGTTCGAACGGTAAGGGCAATTGGCCCCGAATACGAGGAAAGCCCCTCCGCTAGGTGTCAGGTCCTAGTGGAGGGGCTTTCGTTTGCTCTGGGCTCCGGTCGTCGGAGCTTCGATGATCTGGCTTGGATTCCCCTGCCGTTCCCGGTGTGGGTTCCGGTGTGGCTGTCAAGCCGTTCGGCGTCATCGAGGTCGAATCTAGCACGAAATCGAAAAACTTTCTCAGATTGTTATGAGCGTAAGCGAATAACAATCTTCTTTTAGTTTTGTTATATAGTGACATCGTTGTGACATCGTTGTGACCGAAGCGTGACATCACGACCCTCTGAAAACGGCTCCATGAAGCCGATTTGAAATTAGACATGCTGTCTAGCTGAGGCTCAATTGAGGCTCAAATGAGGTTTTGGTGAGCCTCAATCCACAGTTTTCGTGAAAATATTGTGAATATTGAAAAATCTCGGGATATGGAACGGCACGTTTCGGATATCGAGATACAGGAGACTGCGGAGACGTTCCCGACGTAACCCCCTATGGCTTCGCGGCCATCCCTGCGACACGCCGCAATGTCGGACGCAAACCCCGTCCCCACGACGTGTCCCGACGAATATGCGAATCTGTGTCCAACTGTGTATCCCCGGCCCATCCGCAGTCCCTTCCGCAGAGGGCCGCCCGAAGAGCGAAACCCTTGGAAACCAAGGGCTCATACCATGGCTCCTGCGACTGGGCTTGAACCAGTGACCGTCCGATTAACAGTCGGATGCTCTGCCAACTGAGCTACGCAGGAATGTGCGTCATGTTCCGGAATTGCTTCCGTGCACAAGTCATACATAATACACACATTCATCATCTATGCAAATCATGCGCGTGTCCGACGTGTCGTGATGTGTTTCCGACCGTGAATGCATCGGGTTGCAAAGTGTCATCGGTCTCGTCGAGCTATCGTAGGAGGGTGGTTTATCCGCTGGCAAAACATAGCGTCCATTCAGAAAGCGGAGGGTACCATGAACGCGTCAACAGGCAAATGACAAGCAAATGGAAGGAGTCCATTATGTGCACTGGCGTCCGTTTCTCCGATGCGGAAGGAAACATGTATTTCGGCCGTAATCTCGACTGGAGCTTCTCCTACGGAGAGACCATTCTGGTCACCCCGCGTGCCTACAAGTATGACTATGTGTTCGGAGCCGAGGCTAAGGCCGAACCGAATGCGGTGATTGGCGTCGGCGTGGTCATGGCCGACAAGCCGATGTATTTCGACTGCGCCAACGAGAACGGACTGGCCATCGCGGGGCTTAACTTCCCCGGCTACGCCTCCTTCGCCCATGAGCCGATCGACGGCACCATCAACGTAGCCACCTTCGAATTCCCGTTGTGGGTGGCCCGTAACTTCAATACCGTGGATGAGGTCGAGGAAGCCCTGAAGAACGTGACCCTCGTCTCCCAGATCGTGCCCGGCCAGCAGGAATCCCTGCTGCACTGGTTCATCGGCGATGGCACCCGTAGCATCGTCATCGAGCAGATGGCCGACGGCATGCACATCCACCACGACAACGTGGATGTGCTCACCAACCAGCCGACCTTCGATTTCCATATGGAGAACCTGCGCAACTACATGTGCGCCGGCAACGAGATGGCCGAACCGACCACCTGGGGCAAGGCCGAGCTGACCGCATGGGGCGCTGGCGTGAGCATGCACGGCATCCCAGGCGATGTGAGCTCCCCGTCCCGCTTCGTTCGCGTGGCCTACACCAACACCCACTACCCACAGCAGGCCGACGAACAGTCCAACGTATCGCGTCTGTTCCATACTCTCGGTTCCGTGCAGATGGTCGACGGCTGCGCCAAGATGGCCAACGGCAAGTTCGAACGCACGCTGTTCACCAGCGGCTACTCCGCCAAGACCAAGACCTACTACATGAACACCTATGATGATCCGGCCATCCGCTCCTATGCCATGGCTGACTTCGATATGGACTCCTCGGAGCTGATCACTGCCGAGTAATTCTTCCACTTTACGGATTCTCGGATAATGAGGCGCCAAGACGCCCCCTATACTGCGGATATGGCTTGAAGGGCCGGGTAAGATCGTTGAAATCCCAATGTTCTTACCCGGCCCTTTTCATGTATGCACCGCTTGGATACGGCAGAATCCCGTTATCCATCCAGATATGGAAGCAAAAGGCCGATGACGGGCAACACACCGAGTGGACTTCGAGTGCTTTAAGTTCGTACAGTGCGAGATATGAGCACTGCAACAACCAGATGGCATACGATTCGCGAGGCATCCATGCTTTCGGGACTTCCCGAATCGACGTTGCGTTACTATGAGCAGATCGGCATCATCGACCCGATCGCACGCGATCCGAGCTCCGGACATCGCGCCTATTCCGATGACGACATTCAGTCGTTGGTCACCATCTCCTGCCTTGCGGCGACTGGCATGCCGTTGGAATCCATGCGAGAATACCTGAGAAACCGTTTCGACGGTGCGGAAGGCGCCCGCAAACAGATGGAACTGCTCGACGCGCAGTCCATCAGGCTCGCCGCCAAGGCAGAGGCGTTGCGTATGCAGCAATCCTACGTAGCGTTCAAAACGCTTTACTGGCGGGCCATCGCCGAAGGCCACGAAGATGAGGCCGAGCGGTTGCTCGAAGAAAACAAAGACATCATCGATACCGTCAAACGGCAACAACACGCCAAAGTCGGTTCGTGACGGAACACATATGGACCAACCACACAACAACAAAGGAGCATTCATATGAAGGCAGCAATCTATAAGGGCATCAAGCAAATGGCATGCGAGGAACGCCCGAAACCGACAATCATCGACGACGGTGACGCAATCATCCGCGTAGTTCGCGCCTGCGTATGCGGATCCGACCTGTGGTTCTACCGTGATGGACGTGAGGCCGACACGCAGACCGGTCATGAGGCCATCGGCGTCGTCGAATCCGTCGGCGACGATGTCACCATCGCCAAGCCGGGCGATTTCGTAATCGTGCCGTTCCCGTACAGTTGCGGCAAGTGCCCGGTATGCAAGGCCGGCTTTGAATCCAGCTGCCCGCACGGCGGCTACTTCGGCAGCGGCGATGGCATGGGATGCCAGGCCGAATACCTGCGCGTGCCGGAAGCCGACGGCACTCTCGTGGTCGTGCCGGCAGATGCCGAGGACCTCTCCGACGAGATGCTCGCATCGCTGCTGACCCTATCCGACGTGATGTCGACCGGTTACCATGCGGCAGCCTCGGCCGAAGTCAAGCCGGGCGACACCGCGGTCGTGTTCGGCGATGGTGCGGTCGGCCTGTGCGCGGTACTTTCCGCCAAGTTGATGGGAGCCTCCCGCATCATCTCCATGAGCCGCCATGCCGATCGTCAGGGAATCGCCCGCAAGTTCGGCGCCACTGATTTCGTTGAGGAACGCGGCGACGAAGCCGTGGCCAAGGTACTGGAAATGACCGACGGTTACGGTGCGGACGCCGTGCTCGAATGCGTGGGTTCCGCCTTGTCGAACGACACCGCCATGAAGGTGGCCCGCGCCGGCGCGGTCGTCGGCCGTGTCGGTCTGCCGCATGACGTCGAAGTCGACATTCCAGGCCTCTTCTATCGCAACGTCGGCCTGCGCGGAGGTCCTGCGCCGGTGCGCACCTACGACATGCAGCGATTGCTTAAGGAAGTGCTTGACGGCACCATCAACCCGGGCATCGTCTACACCAGCGAATACACGCTCGACGACATCCAGGAGGCATACGCCGCCATGGACGAGCGGCGTACCGTCAAGTCGCTGCTGCGTATCAGCGAAGTCTGATCGTTCGTCGCTCCCGTTGACATTCGGACGGTATGGTGTACACGGATGAAAACACTACGAAAGGTAGATATGTTTGAAGAACTGCACAGGAAGATGAACTCCTTTTGGAATAATGACCGGACACTGTCCGAGACGGATCCGGAATTCATCAAGCTGTTCTCCGATTTTGCCTATGACGAGGTGGTGAACGAACCAGGAGCCAATCATCCCGAACTGGATGACAAAACGCGCTCCTTGGCGATTCTTGCCGTGTTGGTCGGATGCCAGGGCGTTGAGGCATTCGAGATGATGCTACCGGTTGCCTATGAGGCCGGATTGACGTCCGTGGCCATCAAGGAGATGGTGTATCAGGCCACCGCATACTGCGGATTCGGCAAGACCTTACCGTTCCTGAAGAAGCTCAACGACTTCCTTGGCGCCGCCAATGTGCATCTGCCGCTCAAAGCGCAAGGCACCACTACGCCGGAAACTCGTGCCGAGGCGGGCGAGGCCAAACAGATCGAGATTTTCGGTGAAGGCATGCGCGGCTTCGCGCAATCCGGCCCGGAAGAGACCCGGCACATCAACAAGTGGCTGGCCGACAATTGTTTCGGCGACTACTATACGCGAGACGGCCTCAACACCCGCGAACGCGAGATGATCACGCTGTGTTTCCTTGCCGCACAGGGTGGTTGCGAGCCGCAACTGACCTCGCACGCCAGAGCGAACATGGCCGTCGGAAACGAGAAGGCGTTCCTGATTGCCGTGGTTTCCCAGTGCATGCCATACATCGGCTACCCGCGTACGTTGAACGCGATTCGTTGCATCAACGATGCTGCGCAGGGCTGAGCCGAACGGGAGCGCATCGAAAGGAGGGCCATCCGTGTAATGACGGATGACCCTCCTTTGTGTCATGAGCGGAATCAGTCGCCCCAAACATCCTTGGCCACGGACTGCACGAGCGCGATCTTGGCCCACTGCTGGTCTTCGGTAAGCTTGTTGCCTTCCTCAGTGGAGGCGAAACCGCACTGGGTGGACAGGCACAAGCGGTCCAGCGGAACGTACTGGGACGCTTCCCGGATGCGCGCTTTGATGGTTTCCGGATCTTCGAGGTCCGGTTTCTTTGAGGTGATCAGACCGAGCACGACCTTCTTGTCGCCGGAAACCTCGGCGAGCGGCGCGAAATCGCCGGAACGGTCATCGTCGAACTCAAGATAGTAGGCGTCCACATGCTCCTCGCCGAACAGTTTGGCGGAGACTGGGGCATAACCGCCCGAAGAGAGCCAAGTGGAGTGGAAGTTGCCACGGCACACATGGGTGGTGATGACCAAGTCATCCGGCTGGTCGGCGATTACGGCGTTGATGACGTCGAGATTCTCCTGCTGCAGACGCAGGGCATCCTCGTCACTCCAGCCAAGACGTTCACGCACGCTCCTATCGCATAGGCGGGTCCACGTGCAGTCGTCGAACTGTACATTGCGGCAACCGGCGGCATACAGGTCGGCGATGACCCGACGGTAGGCGGCGACGATATCATCGGTCAGTTCGTCATCGTTCCCGTAGAACTCGTCGTACGGATAGGCAGAGGCGTTGCCGGTGAGCACGAAACGGGTCTGCGCGGGGGAGGGCATGGTCTGACGGGCCACGGTGTTTTCGTCCTCGAACTGTTTGACGAACTTGAAATGCTCGACGAACGGATGGTTTTCGCCGGAGATCTTGCCGGTCACGGTGGCGGTGTCGGCCGGGGTCACCTCGTCATGGAAGGCGACACGGTGCGCGGCCGCCGCATGATCCACGCCGTTGAAGCCCCACATGAAGTCGAAATGCCACCAGCCACGGCGAAATTCACCGTCGGTGATTACATGCAGGCCGGCGGCTTTCTGCTTGGCCACCAGCTCGGTGATGAGCTTGTCTTCCACGGCCTTGAGTTCGGCTGCACTGATTGTGCCGGCGGCGAAGTCCATACGGGCGACCTTGAGTTCGGACGGGCGCAAGTAGGAACCGACCACATCGGCATGGAACGGTGCGTTATGGGAATACGCCATTGGATGCTCCTTCGAGTGTCACTATCAAATACCTACAGAACAATACCCAACACCCCCGAAGCAGACGGTCGTGCCGTCAAACATATGAGATGACGGCGATTCCCGTTGGCCGTAATAAGGACGGTCATCCTTGATTGATGTGTTGATTTTTGGTCATCGCTGTTCCTGAGTGCGACTACGGTACGATACAGGACATCGAAACGAGAGGGAGCCCATCATGAACGTTCTGGCATTGGCGGAGGCTTGGTGGGCGCAACACAGCATCCATCTTGATCAGGAACCGGGCGGAGATCGTTTCGGCACCATCATCATCGAAGGGGATACGCGGGCGGCACCATTGCGCATGGTGGCCATAGGCGATTCGATGATCGCCGGTTGCGGCGTCGATGATCAGGCGCATGGATTCACTCCGGATCTGGCAGCTGTTTTCTCCCGCGTGCTGAATCGTTCCATCGCATGGGAATCTTATGGCAAACTCGGCGCCACCGTTCGCCGTGTACGCTATCGTTTGTTGCCGGAGGTCGAAGGCAGGGCCGATCTTCTGGTGCTGTGCGCCGGCTCCAACGATTTGATGGCACGACGTAGTCTGGAGGAATGGCGGACCGATTTGGCCGCGGCCATCGATGAGGCGAAGAGGCTCAGTGACAATATCGTCGTGTTCAGTGCAGGACAGCTTTACCGCAGTCCCTCTTTAGGTAAGGCATTGCGTCAGGTCATCAAGCGTATGACCGACGAACAGACCGCCGCCAGCAAAGCCATCTGCGAACAGAAGCAGGTGCTGTTCCTCGACATGACCCATGAAGACGTGCATGCCGATCAGGAGCGTTTCTACGCACATGATAATTTCCATCCAAGCGACTACGGCTACTCCTACATGGCCGAATGCACCGCAACGATGGCAGGGGACTGGCTGAAAGCCCGTCTCGGTTGATATTCGAAGGAAATGCGACGGCATGACCGGTACTCATGATTGAATGGGACTGACAACCAACCGCATCATAAGGAATGGAAAGGCAATGAGCGAGTCGCACGACCCCGCAAATGACGGTATCGACATGGGCAGGCCGGGGGAGGTGCGGGAAACCGAGCATCAGGGTGCGGCCGTCAAGGCGGCATTGGGTGCGAACATCGGCGTCGCCATTGCGAAACTCTGCGCGGCGTTCTTCACCGGATCGTCCGCCATGCTGTCCGAATCCGTGCATTCCATCGCCGACTGTTCCAATGAAATCGTGCTGATGGCCGGTGGCCGGTTCTCCCGGCGCCAAACCGATGGTGACCATCCGTTTGGCTTGTATCGTGCCAAATATCTGGCATCGTTCGTCGTGGCCACGTTGCTGTTTTTCGTCGGCGGATTCTTCTCGACGTCCGAAGCGGTCAAGAAGCTCATCGCCATCGTTGAGCACCCGGCATTGCGTGATGTGAACCGGATGGAATTGCTCGTCGCGTTCGTCGTGGTGGTAATCAGTGCGGTTCTCGAAGGCTACGGCCTGCACCAGAGTGTCAAGGAGGCCAATGAGCGCATGGACCGCACGGACACCCCGCGTATGGGAATGTTTCGGTTCTGGCGCCACACCAAATCCGCTGAGCTTGCTTCGGTGATTATGGAGGATACGCTCGCCCTGATCGGCCTGGGCTTCGCAGGCGGCGGCATCGGACTTGCGATGCTGCTTGACAATGAGATGTTCGATGCGTTGGGCGGTCTGATGGTCGGCCTTGTGCTGATCGCAGGCTCGCTGCTGCTGGCGTTCAAATCGGGTTCGTTGCTGATCGGCGAGGCGGTGGAACCGGATACACGTATGAAAATCGTCAACGCGGTCACCACTACGCCGGGTGTGGAGCGGCTATTGAACATGCAGACCGTGCACATGTCGGAAGACGACATCCTACTGTGCGTCAAGGTGCAGACCAGCAAGCTCGATCGCGACTACGACGTCGAAACCGTCGATAAGATCGAGCAGGCCGTACGTAACGCCCTACCGTGGTACAACTTCGAAATCTACGTGGAACCCGACATCTACAGCGCCAGGCACGTGCAGGCGTAACCTGCCGGCTGGCCGGTGGAAGAAAAGCCCCGCTACTCTTCAGCGACCAGTTCCAGATACGAATCGTTCCACAAATCTTCGTCGCCATCGGGCATCAATAGCACGCGTTCCGGGTTAAGCGCCTGTACCGCACCCTCATCGTGCGTGACCAGCACGATCGCGCCCTCATACTTGGCGATGGCCTTGAGGATCTCTTCACGGGATGCCGGATCGAGATTGTTGGTCGGTTCGTCAAGCAGCAGCACGTTTGCGCGCGAAGTCACCAACGTCGCCAAAGCCAATCGGGTCTTTTCGCCGCCCGACAGCACGCGGGCCGGCTTCAACGCATCATCACCCGAAAACAGGAACGAACCCAGAATGGAACGGGCCTGTGTGTCATTCAGCTCCGGCGCGACATGAATCAGATTCTCCAACACAGTGGCATCAAGATCCAGCGTGTCATGTTCCTGCGCAAAATAGCCGATCTTGCAGCCATGACCGTATTCCACGGAACCGGTGTCCGGATCCTCCAAATGGGCCAGCAGACGCAGGGTGGTGGTCTTGCCGGCACCGTTGTACCCTAGAATCACTACGCGTGAACCCTTGTCAATCGCCAGATTCACGCCGGCGAATACGATGTTCGAACCGTACGCCTTGGAGATATCCTTCGCCATGATCGGCGTACGGCCGCAGGCCGCCGGCTCCGGGAACCGGATATCGGCCACCTTCTCCTTCTTCTGCGCCTCGGACGTGTTCTCCAGCAGTTTTTCGGCGCGGCGCATCATGTTCTGCGCTGCCACGGCCTTGGTGGCCTTCGCATGCAGGCGGATGCCCTGCTGCATCAGGCGTTCGGCCTTCTTTTCGGCGACTTCGCGTTCGCGGCGGCGACGCTCCTCATCGACCACGCGCTGGTGCAGGTATGCCTTCCAGCCAAGGGAATACATGTCGATTTGGCCGAGTTGCGCGTCCAGATGCCACACCTTGTTCACCACTTCGTCAAGCAACTCGGTGGAGTGGGAGATGACCAGGAACCCGCCCTCGTATTTCTTCAGGTAGCCACGCAGCCATTCGATGGAATCGGCGTCCAAATGGTTGGTCGGCTCGTCGAGGATCAACGTATCCGCGTCGGAGAACAGGATACGCGCCAACTCGATGCGGCGGCGCTGACCGCCGGACAACGTGCCCAGCTGTTGGCCCATCACATCCTGTGGCAGGCCAAGGCTCGCCGCCATCGCGGTCGCCTCGGACTGCGCCGCATAGCCGCCGGCCTTCTCAAAATCCTGCATGGCCTTGTCATAACGATTCATGGCCTTGGTCATGACGTCCGGATCCGGATCGGTCATGTCCCTTTCGGCCTTGCGGATGCGCCTGATGATGGTGGCGATGTCGCGCGCGCTCATCATGCGGTCGAGTGCGGTCTGTTCCGGATCCGCGGCATGCGTGTCCTGCGGCAGATAGCCGAGCTTGCCGGAAACGCGCACCTTGCCGGCAGTGGGCAGCATATCACCGGTGATCACGCGGGTCAACGTGGTTTTGCCGGCGCCGTTGCGTCCGACCAGACCGATCTTGTCGCCTTTGGCGACATGGAAGTTAGTGGGATGCAGCAGCGTGCGTGCGCCGATCTGAATCTCAAGCTCCTGCGCTTCAATCGCCATGCCGTAACACCTCTAGTCTTTCATGTTTCTTCAAATGCCAATCGAACATCATAGCGAACACCCGCAACCGTTTCCGGCCGTCTCACGGTTCATTTCCAAACAGATGACGAAACAACGATTCGCGACGATCGATGAAGGTCTTGGTGATTCGATAGCTGTCCGTATCCTCATAATCGCAGGGATGGACGCCGGTTTCGTCGAATGACAGGATTTCCGCATCCGGCAGGCCGAGCAGGATCGGTGAATGGGTGGCAATGATGAATTGCGATCCGCCGTTCGCCATACGGTGCATGTGCTCCAGCAGAGTCAACTGTCGTTGCGGCGAAAGTGCGGATTCGGGTTCATCCATAAGATAGAGGCCCCTTCCCGTGCGGGACAGGAGAATCTCCAGAAAACCTTCGCCGTGCGACATCTCGTGCAAACGGGACATGTTGTCGTAGCCGCGACCGTACTCACGGGCCTGCGTCGCCAACGTGAAGAAGCTTTCCGCACGCAGGAAAAAGCTGGATGGGCCGATCGCACGTTGCCGGTATACCGTCATCGCTTCGGCGAGGTCTGACGTGTCGTCGTACGTGCTGAACCGGTAGTTGCGCGTGCCTCCTTCCGCATTGAAGCCGCAGACGACGGCGATGGCCTCCAGCAGAGTCGATTTGCCGCTACCGTTCTCGCCGACCAGAAAGGTGACGTTCTTACGGAATCCAAGTTCGTCAAGCGAACGCAACGAGGGGATTCGACTGGCGTATGAATCGGCCAGCATACTCCAATCGATGCGTAGTCCCGACACAATCAGATCGTCCATGCTCCCTACGAAACCACACTTCCACATCCGACGGAACCAACTTACAGACCCGGTAGCGTGACTCGATGCACGCAACGACTCCACCAGCTTCGTATGTCCCTATAGCTCTCCTGCATAACGCATACGCCATTTCAAATTATATGGCGGTCCGCAGGGAAAGATGCCGTATCGCGTTGCCGCGGCGGATGAAACGAATCAGCCACTCGCGTGAGCGATTCGCTACAGTGGAAACGAAACCGTTCAGGAAGGAAGAGTCATGGCAAAGGCTTTGATCGTGGTGGATGTGCAGCCGACGTTCTGCGAAGGAGGCGAACTTGGCGTGCAGGGAGGCAATGCGGTCGCCGAACGTATCGCGGATTATGTGAACGCACACCGGAGCGAGTACGCATATATCGCGACCACGCAGGACTGGCATATCGAACCGGGGACCCACTGGTCCGAGCATCCTGACTTCGTGGATACCTGGCCGGTGCATGGCAAGGCCGGAACCGCCAATGCCGAACTGCATCCCGCCATCGCCGCATTGAACATCGAGCATCATTTCAAGAAAGGCCAGTATTCGCCATCATATTCCGGCTTCGAAGGCTTCGAGGACAACACCGACCGCATCCCCACCCGCGAGGAAGTCTCCACCGCCATGGCCGCGGGCAAGACACTTGCCAACGGATTGAAGACCGCAGGCATCACACGGGTCGATGTAGTCGGCCTAGCCGAATCACACTGCGTCAAAGAGACCGCTCTCGACGCAAAAAAGCTGGGGTTCGAAGTGCATGTCATCGAAAACCTGACCGAACCGGTCAGTGAGGAACTCGGTATCGCAGCCCGTCGGCAAATGAGCGAAGCCAACATCATCCTCGACTGATCGATCCCAATCAGCAGATATCAATCCGACTTCCAAATACTAGGAGGGACGACCAATGAAAATCGAACGAAAAATGCCCACACCCGAGCAATTCGAGGCGATATACCGTTCTGTGGAATGGATGCACCTGGATTGGAACAGATCAGGGTTGCATTGAATCACTCATTGCAAGGATTCATGATTTTTGATGATGGCAAGCCCATCGGTATGGCCAGACTCCTCGGTGATTACGCCATGGCATATCTCATCAAAGATGTGGCAGGGCTTCTCGAGTATCAACATAGGGGAGCTGGCACCCTACTTATGCTATGATGGGATACGTCAAATGTTTTAAATCCTCCCATATGCCAAGAGGGTTTTCGGGAAAGAGAAACGGAACATTGCGTATCTAACGAGCGACGGATACCGTCGGCAGAACCGTGCGCGTTGAAGCGCACTGCCGCGTAGCTTGCTCGTATGCACATTTCACGGTTCCGTATTCGTTCGCTTTTTCACAATGAAGACCCGCAGTGCGCCTGTATGAGAAAGAAGCCCATACATGGCCCGGACAACAATGCTCACGCTTACCGATATCTCTTACACCTACCCGTCCACGCCCGAACCACTGTTCGAACACGTGTCCGCATCTTTCCAACAAGGATGGACCGCTGTGCTCGGCGACAATGGCCTCGGCAAAACGACTCTACTGAACATCGCCATCGGAATGTTGCCCGCTGACACCGGCAGCATCAGCCCGGACCCGCATAGACTCACTATCGCCACCTGTCCACAAGACAACATGGCGAGGCCTAAGAACCTCGACGACTTCGCCACGGACTGGTCACCCGAAACCATGCGTGTACGCAACGCGTTACGCATCGGCGATGACTGGCCCTACCGTTATGAAACGCTTTCCGGAGGTGAAACGAAACGATTGCAGGTCGCTTGCGCAATCACAGCGCGTCCCGATGTGCTCGTGCTTGACGAACCCACCAACCACGTTGATAGTGAAATACGGAAAGCCATAGTCGAAGCCATGCGCCAATACCAGGGCATAGGCATCGTAATCTCCCACGATGTCGCACTGGTTGACGCTACATGTGCACGATGCGTCATATTCGAACGACAGCACATCAGTGGGCGTAACATCACCGTCATCAGCACATATGATGGCGGATATACACAAGCACAAGAGCAGATGACTCCAAGGTGGCTCTGGCAAGATGTCTTGCCGACTATCCGGGAGCGTTGCTGGTGGTCAGCCATGACGAGTGGTTCCTCGACCAAGTAGTCGGATAGGCCAGGCGACGACCATGTCATCGAAGGCGGGTTTGCGCTCCGCGTGATCAGGACGCGTAAGCCCGCCTTTTCATCAATGCCAGGCCTCAAAACCAAATCATGCCTTTAATAGCGTGGCTCCCACTGAATATCGTGCACCGCAGCCGCCATGTCGGTCTGGTCGGTGCGCGACAGGCCCCGTTCCTGAGCCTTACGGGCAACGGCCTCGGCGATCCTGGTGGAAACCCGCCTGACATCCCTGAACGGAGGCAATACCGGAGCTCCCGGCTGGGTCGCATCGACCATGCCACCCAAGGAATGCGCCGCGGCGGAAATCATCTCATCCGTCAGCAAGCTCGCTTCGGAAGCCAACATGCCCAACCCAAGGCCCGGATAGATCAGCGCATTGTTCGCCTGCCCGATAACATGCTCAACACCCTCATAAGTCACACTGCCGGCCGGAATGCCCGTGGCCACCAACGCCTTGCCCTCCGACCAGACAATCAGATTCTGCGCGGTCGCCTCGGCAAGTTCAGTCGGATTGCTCAGCGGGAAGATGATCGGGCGCTCGCAGGTCTCGCACATCAACCTGACGATGTTCTCGGTGAAAGCGCCCGGCTGCGTGGACGTGCCCACCAGAATGGTCGGTCGTATCGTACGGACGATTTCTTCCAGATCGGTCAGTTGGTCTGCATTCTTGAAGTCGGAGCGCTTCCTGGCAAACGGCCTCTGTTGCGGTGTGAGGTCATCCATGTCGTCGAACAGCAGGCCCTGCCGGTCGACCATATAGAAATGGTTCAGTGCTTCCTCACGCGACAGGCCTTCGCCCATCATCTCGTCCATGACTCGTTCGGCGATGCCCGCACCTGCCGTACCGGCGCCATAGCACAGGTACGTCTGGTCGGTCAGCTTGTCTCCGGAGATGTTCAACGCACCGAGAATGCCGGCCAGGGTCACGATGCCGGTGCCTTGGATGTCATCGTTGAATGTGGCGATGACATTCTTGTACTTGTTCAGGATGGTTGCGGCGTTTTCTCGGCCGAAATCCTCCCAATGCAGGTACAGCCGCGGGAAGAGCCGTTCGGCGGTCCGTACGAACCGGTCGATGAACGCGTAGTACCGTTCGCCCCTGATGCGTTCGTGCCGTGTTCCCAGATACAGCGGGTCGTCGAGCAGTTGCCGGCGGTTGGTGCCGGCGTCGATGACGATGGGCAGCACTGAAGCGGGGTCAATGCCCGCCGCAGCGGTGTACACCATCAGCTTGCCTACGGAGATATCAACGCCGTTCGTTCCCCAGTCTCCGATGCCGAGGATGCCTTCCGCATCGGTGACCACGATCAATCGAATATGCCGATCGCCCGCCGCATTCCTCAACGTCGCCTCGATATTCTCGGGATGCTCCACATCAAGGTATGCCGCGTACTGCGATTGCACGTACAGATGACTGTAGTTCTTGATGGTCTCGGCGATTTCGGGATCGTAGACGATGGGATTGAACTCGTCGAGGTGATGGGCGAACAGATAATAGAACAAGGTGCGGTTCGTATTGAAGATTTCCATAAGGAACAAACGTTTCTCCAGATTCGTCCCTTTCGACTGAAATTGGAGATACGTTTGCTGCTCCTGCTCCTCAATCGTCTGCACGTAAGGTGGAAGTACGCCTACAAGACCCATTTTTTCGCGCTCTTCAAGCGTAAAGGCGGTGCCCTTGTTCATGAATGGGTCATTTAGTATATTCTGAGCCGTTGCCATTAACAACCTCCTACAATACCTGCCGTCCGTCAGATGGTATCCTTCCGTAATCAGGAGGATTGGCGGAACGGCGAACTGTGAATCGAACTATATCAAGGTTGTCTGTGCCATATCAGGGTTGTTTGGCGCAATAATCTGACAGCCTAACCGTCATGGCCGAGCCGCCGGGGTCGTTCCTACGAACGTGCCGGATGCGGCGTATACGTCTATTCCCTGTGGGAGTTCCTCTTCAAGGTTCGAAGATACGACTTCCGTTCAGCGGTGATGCGGCGTGACTCACAAGCTTTTTGAATGCTTTTGTTGTGGGTCCAGTCATCCAGACGCAGTTCGCCCGGAGCGTCCGGGAAGAGCATGACTATGGTCGCATCCCATTGTTTGACCAAAGCCGTTGCCACATACCATGCACGGACCATGTTGACGTAATAATCGTCGGATCGGATACCGGCGACGAGCTCCAACTGTTCCGGATCGAAACGTGGGTCGTCAAGGAAGTCCTTCATCAGAAGGTCAACCGCATAACGGATCGTGTACGTGTCGCCGCTGCCCGTCCAAGCATTGATTTTGCGGAGAACGGCATGTGAATCAGCCTTTGAGGAGTGGAACGCCCTGACGTTAAGTGCGTCGCAAACCGCCCAATTGTCCACATGGGGAAGGAACCGGTCAAGCATCCTGAATGCCTCATCGGCGGAATGCACAGTAAGGTTAAGTAGCATCGCGTGAAGCATGTTTTCCTCGAACAAGGTGTGGGGGAGTGCTTCGAGGAAATCCTCAACGACATGGGTGCCGCCATCCATGTCCGATCGCAGCAGTTCCTTGGCATAGCTACGCAACTGGGGAACACGGATGCCGAGCATCGTCTCCGGAGACACGTTTGGGATCAACGTGGCATTGAAGGCCTTGTAGGAGGTATCGGCCAATGCGTGCAGATGGCCGGCTATCACTTCATGTCCCACGATTGCCACCTCGTCTCTGCCGATCCGTCGCATGCCTTATATGAGCTGAAGACCAATTATTCTCCGTGGCATTGATTAACCGCGGCGGTACGGGGCGCCGAAGATGGTTCAACGGTTGCGGTCCGTGACCAGGGCGAGCGAACGGATGCGGGCGGGGAACCTAAACCGACGATTGATGCAGTTGATGATGGGTCCTACGCATAATGCGGAAACGATGGTTCCCACGCCGACGCCGCAAAGACCTCCGAAGAACACGAAGGAAAGGACGGTGGCGATGGCGATCAGCGTTACGTCGAAGATGATTTTCGTGGTGCCTAGCTTCATTTTGATAACGGTGGACAGTGCATGGACAACACCTTCGCCGGGTACCATGAGCACATTGGGGGAAACTTCGACCACGATGCCGAACGCCAGGATAATGCAGCCGATCGCCACACATAGCAGTCGCTCCCACAGGGCGGTCGGATTAAGGAAACCCAGCAGGTTCATACTGACGTCAATCATGAGGCTGAACACCAGGTTGACCGCCACCTGCAACAGTTGAACAGGGCGGAAATTATGCCTTAGCAAGGCGACCTGCATGATGATGAACAGCAGATTGAAGATGAACGTGGCCGTGCCGAAACTCAACGGGTACTTCAGGCTGAACACGTATGGCACACTGGAGATCTGCGAGGTTCCCATATTGCCTTTGGTGATGAAGGCGATGGCGAAGGAGTTGATCACCACTCCCAAAACGAAATACAGGTAACGACGCGGCAGATGGTTCATATGATTCTTTCTCTCTCAGTCCTTCGGATGCGTGTGGCGGCGAGACCTTGCCCTGCGTGCGTGCCGGGCCGATGTGCGGCCGAAACCGAACGTAAGCAACCGTCTCGACACCGATGTCCATGACGTGTTTCCGCTGATTTCATCCAGCCGATTGGGCCCACGCCACGTTGAGGAGTCGTGAAATATTCCGATGGCTTTGGGTGCCTTTGCCCTACGGATGGATAAATACACCCCAACTCACTATCTGGCAGCCATGCGAGCGCAGGATGCCATTCAAACCCGTTTCGCCATCGAGTATCAGGGAACCTATCATGGCCGGGGAATCAGTGGCTTTCCGATTTGGATAGGCGCGATTACCTGTCCGGGAATGACTGGCAACTGCTGGAGCCATATTCCAAGACCCTCTCAGATGCCATTCCAGGGGGTATGCATGCTTCAATGCATACATGGGAAAGAGGGATCGGATGTTGGGCGTCTTCGTCAATTGAGCGTGCATCTTTGGGTGAATCGAAAACCTGAATTCGATGGAGGCGAAAGGCATGGTCGAACTCATACCTGGGAATGAGAGGGGACGTGGTCGATTAGCTGAAAACTGAATCCGACGAACGATGTCGAAAAGATGACTGGTTCGCCTATCGTAAATACCGGAAATGCGAATCGCATGAGAAACGTGAAAAAAGAAGATAGAGGTAATCCAAGATGGCGTTCATCGAAAGCTTCACCCGGCCGTTCATGCTGGCGGTCATGTTGTGGCCGTTCCTATCGTTCGTGTTGACGTTGCCGGTGCTCGCACTGCTGTATCATCGGGACAACCGCATCCGGTTCACGTCGGCGTTGACCGCATATCTGATTGTGCTGTACCTGCTGGCGCTTGCATGCTTCACCACGTATCCGATGCCGGAAGATCCCATGGCCTATTGTGCCGTGCATCACTTGCAACCACAGCTGAACCCGTTCGAATTCATTCATGACATCCGGTCGGCCGGCATCGTCGGTATCCTGCAGATCATGTTGAATGTCGTATTCTTCATACCTCTTGGCTTCTTCATGAAACGCACCTTCCGATGGGGGCTTGTTCTGGCGGCACCGGTCGCGTTCTGCTGCTCGCTGCTCATCGAAACCACGCAGTTGACGGGCGATTGGGGCCTGTATCCTTGCGCTTACCGTCTGTTTGATGTCGATGATCTGATCACCAATACCGTCGGTGCGCTCATCGGCTTCGCCTTGGCCGGACTGTTCAACAGAATCGTGCCGGACGAGCACATCGAACCGAATGCCATCACTACCCATCCAGGTTTTCTGCGTCGTTTCGTGGCCTTGATGATTGATGTCGTGCTGATTGAGGTTACGGCATTGTCCGTGAGCCTGCTGACCTATATGCTGCTGCGCACTTTCGAATTTGGCTCCGTAGAAGCGATGAGCGTCAGCGATACTTTGTATGCCACTGTCGTCATGTACGTGGTCTTCGAGGTGATCATTCCGTGGTTCCGTGAGGGACGTACGCTTGGCGGCGGGTTCACCCGTATGACGGTCGAGACGACCATGCGGTGCGGTTGGCGGCGCGTCGCCTTCTATGCGGTGCGTGCGGCGGTGTTGTACTGTGCGGTGTTCGGGGCGACGGTGCTTGGTCCCTGGCAGCTGTTGGTGGTCGTGGCTTTGGCGATTTTCTGGATCGCCAAACGATGCATGCCATATGACCTTATCTAAATAGGGGCATTCCGAATAAAGGCATCGGAGACTTAAGCCTCGCAATACGGCGACACGCCGGAGTTTGCGCCCCCGTTGGAGCTCGGGTATATTACTAACTCGTTGCTCACCACGGTGGGAACGCATGCGGACATAGCTTAGTTGGTAAAGCGCAACCTTGCCAAGGTTGAGACCGCGGGTTCGAGTCCCGTTGTCCGCTCCAGATAAAAAGCTCCCCTTGCAGGGAGCTTTTCTTGTATCCTGGGATATCCCCCGTCAGGCACCGATATTGTTGCGTGCCGGCGTGATCATGGTCAGCATCATGATGGACGGTTCCTCCGCATATACCGCATGCGGAATTCGGGTAGGGAAGTAGGCCAGGCCGCCGGGAACCAGATCCACGGTCCTGCCATTACCGGTCACCTTGAGACGGCCCTCCAGCGTCTGCACGAAAACAGGCATGGCGGCGGTATGCTCGCTGAGTTCCTCTCCGGCGTCAAAGGAGAACAGCACCACGTTGCCGCCCTCCCGTTGCATCACAGTGCGGGAAACGGTGGACCCCTCCTGCACGCTGATCATGTTTTCGAGACTTTCGATGAATCCCAGTTCGACCGGCTCATGTCCGGATGCCTGTTCAACGCTCATATTCGCTCCTTTGAGATCGGATACGCCCATAGTAGCGGCAGGCATGCGTGTTTGAACATGAATTCATACGTTTGGAGGAAAAGCCTTTGCCATGGGCCGACCACGATGTGAATACCCTCTTGAAAAAGACGATGCGGCATCGGACACTGATGGAGGTTATGCATTCGACAACGATGCTGAATTGCAAGCCATGGAGGTTGTGGAAATGAATGAGAACATTGATTTCGTACCGGATGATTCCGCAAGCCATGTGTGGACGGAACGTGACAGCGAACTCGTCGAGCAGTATGCCGCACAACTCATGAGTATGAATATCGGGTGAATGGCCCCAACCTTGCATGAGACGCCCCACACCTTCATCCCATGATACGGGGACGCATCCCATGCCGAGCGTTCTTCACGATTCTTTCTGCGGCCACCGCGCCATGCCTTCCCCTTGCCTCTTACCCGGGGACGGCCCCACATGACATGCGCAGGCCCGTATCCGACCGCCTTCCGACACTCCGCGGTCCGAGCAAACTCTCGCCTACAATGGAGACTCGGACTATCCGGCACTGTGAAATATGGAAGGCGAATCGCCATTGGCTGACGTGAGACGAGAAATGGAGCGGCTGCGACCCGTGTACGAGACCGGCGTGCTACGACTCCTGCTACGCAGCAATTCGATGTTGTACGTCGCATTGCTACGCTCCTCGTTCGATCCGCTCACCGGCGAACTGCCACGCGATGTATTAGAGGAGCGTATCTCACGCAGCCTGTCGCGTCTGGCCGAAACCGGCGATTATACGGTGAAAGACGACCAGACGGTAAGACAGGCCGCGCACGCGATCCTACTCGAACTGTCCCGTGAAGGCGATGATGACTACGCTTGGCTCGCCAATTCACTGGATGTCGCCTCGCACCGTTACCTGTACCGTCTGACGGCTCGCGCACATCGTGCGATTGAAGCGTTGCATCGACTGGAAGACACCACGCAGGCGTTATCCGGCGCGCAAGCCAACAGCATCATCATGGAAATCGAACACGCACGCATGCAGCTGACCGCCGACCCACGTGAACGCATCAAACTGCTCAGGAAGGACATCGAAGAACGTCAAAAAGAGATCGACGAGCTTGAACGCAACGAAACCATCGAAAGACTAACTTCCGAGCAGGTCGGCGACATCATCAACGTCATCCACAACACGCTTCGGGGCGTGCCGATCGATCTACGTGAACTGGCGCTCGCCGAACGTGACAACGGCGACGTGTTGCGCCGGCGCATGCAGTCGGGTGCCATGAGCGTGGAAGACATCCTTACCGCCTATCATGACGAATACCGTAAATCGTTCCGTGAATCCGACAGCGGCAGACGCTTCGAGGACGCCTTCCAGGTGATCGTCACCGACGAAGGACGTCAGGAAATCGACGACGCCGTACGTGACATCGCCAAAAACCCATATCTGGACGGTGAGCCGGGCGCGCTGCTCGGTCAGGTTCGTGCCGAACTCGAACGCATTTATTCGGGCATCGAGGATGTGCGCAGGCAGATCCGCGCCTCCGATGAGGCAATCAGTCGACTCGTCCGCCAGCAGACCGACACCCGATACCGTACCATGCTGGCCACATTGAACCAGCTGTTTGCCAAAACCAACGCCGAAGCCAAGGCGAATCCGAACGCCACGGACCGGCCATACCACACTGATACGGGTCTGTCACAGATTGCGGTATTGCCTACCAAGCCGGCCAAGGCCATGGTACGGAACGCCACCGCGGCACTGAATGACAGCGCCCCAACCGTCGGACTGCCCGACCTCAAGGCCATGATCGAAGTGTGCGGACCACGTCTGCGCCACATGGTCGATCTGATTCATCGCAACCCCGTCATGTCACATGACGGCATGCGCGTGGACTTCGCGGCAAGCTTTAACCGACTGCCGGCCAGCGAACGCCGAGAAAGCGAAATCATCGGCTTCCTCAGCGCGTTACGCACCGAAAACGACATGGCATGCGCCACCTGGAACTGCGTATCGCTCGACGGCACCCCCAGAACATGGCGAACCAGACCGATACTCGCCACCACACAGACGCTTGATGACATCATCAGGGAAGGCTGAACGCAATGACAGACGAACACAGCGAAACCGTCGGCATCGAACGGTCTCTTCCAACCGTCGAACAACCCGCCCTCTTCGACGGCGACACAGGCGACATGACCGCCGATGCCCGCATGGCCGCCATCGCGCTGAAACGAGAACGCTACATTTCCGGAGAACTATTCGACCTGGTCAAAGACAACGTCGAAGCCGTCGAACGATCCCTGAACAACGACATGCTTCGCCTCGTATCCAACGAGAAATACCACGTCATGTACGCGGCACCCGTCAGCGGCATCGAATCGAACATCCGTTCGCTGAAAACCCGCGCGAGTCTCAGCCGTGAGGATGCGGCCATGCTCGCATTCCTGCGCATCCACGTACTCGAATACGAAAACCAGAAAACCCCGGTGGCCGACTGGCAGGTCAGCCGCGATGAAATCCGTGCCGCGCTCGCCACGGGCGCCGGCTATCTCGCGGGCGGCAATGATGAGGAAGGCACGACGAAGAAGATCGCCGCCGCCATCTCCCGTATGACGACCTACGGGTATCTCGAGCCGACCGATGACGACGAGATGCTTGCGATCACGCCGCTGGTACCGATTGTGCTTGACCGGCAGCTGGCCGACGAGTGGCTGGACATGACCACGCCGTCCATGACGCACGATACCGATGCGGGAATGTTGGATCCCATATCCGAAGAAAACGGAACGACCGACGAAGAGGAGCGATGATGGCGGGAGACGATATGAAAATCATCGCCGATCGATGGATGATGGAAAGCCGACAGATCGTCAACTGGGGTTCCTATGACGGCTACCAGGAATTCAGGCCGTCCATCGACGCCGAATCGCCAGTCACCCTCCTGGCCGGCGCCAGCGAATCAGGCAAATCCACGCTCGTCGACGCGCAGATTTCCCTGCTATACCCCAATGGCACGCCCTATAACAAGGCGTCCAACGCAGGTCGATCCGAGCGCAACGACTACACGTACCTGCGCGGCATGATCGGCATCAGTGACGGTGATAACGGCGAAACGCCGATCTTCCTGCGAGGACGTGACGCTAATGGCACGCCACAGGCCATATGGGGCGCCATCGTCGACACATACGTGAACCGCACCACCGGAAGTACGCTCTCCTGCGGCAAATTCCTCTACCTGCCCGCCGGAGACGGCAAAGACGAGGTGCGCCGTCGCTACATTGCATGGAATCGCAAAATAGATCCGCAAATCATGGACCGGTACCGTGATATGCCATTCACCCCCAACATGTTCAAGAAAGCGTATCCGGATTGCAGCATATTCCCCAATGCCAGCGCATTCCACGCATACATCTGGCAGGAGATGGGCCTCAGCGCCGAAGCATGCCGACTCCTGCACAAAATACAATCCGCTGACGCTCCGTCGCGACTCGACGACATCTTCAAACAAGGCGTGCTCGACGTGCCCGAGGCGCTCAGACTCGCACAGGACACCGTCGACGACTACGATCGGTTCAACGCCAACTTCCATAGCATGGAAGACAAAGCCAGACGCGTCGCCAAACTCCAAGACATCCAAACCCAATACGACGCATACGCCAAACACCTGACCCAAGTGCGCGAATACGAAACCGTGAACCCCGACAGCCAGCAGGGCCTCGAAACCCTGACCCTATGGATGCGTTCGCGCATGGCCAGCGAAGTGCGAGCCGGACTGCCCGCCGCCGAACGCAAGGTGAAGCAGCAGGAATGCGACCTGCACGAGGCACAGGAGCGGATCTCCGATGTGAACAGGCAACGCGAAGCCATCGTCGAACGCATCAAAGGCATTGACGGCGGAACCTTGCAACGGCTGAGCGATGACCTGGAACGCGCCCGACGCGACATGCAAGATGTGCGCTCGCAGCGTCAAAGCATCGTCGAGAAATTCGAGGGTGTCGAAGGTGCATTGCCATCCGACGAGACGTCCTGGAACGCGAAACGCGACGCATTGACCCGATCCATGGAAACGTTCGACGAACGCATGGGGGATCTGGAATCCAAGCGGGATCGTCTGATCGGCGAGCGCACCGCAGCCAGTCAGGAATGTGCGCAGTTGCGCCGGGACTATGATCGCAAACGCAGGCAGAGGACCCGCATCACCCAGGCGATGGATGAGGCTCGTGCGCTGATCGCGAAGGCGGTGGGCCTGAGCCCGGACGAATTGCCGTATGCGGCGGAGCTGATGGATGTGTGCGAGAGCGACGAACGTTGGCGCACCGCCATGAACGTCACGTATGCGCCGATTGCGCAGACCATTCTTGTCGACAGCCGCCACGAGCGGGGATTCGCGGCGAAGATCAGCGCGATCGATCCGTCGCTGATGATCCGGCGCACCTGGCAGTTCGTGGATGTGGACAAGAGCTATGATTGCGCCCGCAAAGACGGTTGGATATCGTCGAAATTGCAGTATCGTGAGGATTCGCCGTTTGTCGGATGGCTGAAGGAACAGACCGCTTCGGCCCGTTTGGACGCATTGTGCGTGGAGACCATCGACGATGCCGCACACGAACGCCGTCAGGTGCAGGCTGATGGTCAGATCAAGTCCGGCGTGCACGGTTTCCATGGCATCAAAGGCATGAATCCGATCATCGGTTTCGTCAATGAAGGCTATCTGACGGAATTGAAGAAACAGCTTGACGAAGCGCATCATAGATTGTCCGATACCGAACGTCGCTGCGGCATGGTGCGCAAGAGCATCGACCTGATGCACGCGGAAAAGAATCTTGCGGATCTGGTCGCGAATATGACGTGGAATAAAATCGATGTGGTCGGTGCGGAAACGCTTGTCGAGAATCTGAAACGGCGAATCGAACAGATTGAAGACAATCCTGAAATGACGCGGCTTACCGAGCGACGCGAGGAAATCGACAGGCTGCTTGATGAAGCGAATGCCCGCTTCTACCACGCCAAAAGCGAAATGCAATCGACCCAGGCGGCGGTCGATGCCGAACATGCGTGGCTGGAAGCATATGAGAGCATCGAATTTGACGATGATGCGCTATCCGGCGATGTATCGAACATGCTGGCCGACGTATATGAGGGATGTTTCGGCGGTGTGGTCCATGCCGAGGACAGACCGAAGCTGATCGCCGGCGGGAACGACGAGATCGGCGGGCATTCGTTCGAGACGCGCATCGGGCACGCCATGGAACGCGCCATGCGCGAACAGAACGCGGCATTGGGCAAACGTGCAGGGGAGTTGCGTACCGTCGTGGAACAGAGTATGGCCTCCTACTTGGAGAGATACGCTCCCGACGATGACTCCGCGACAGGCAGCGTTGAGGATTACAGGTTCTATCTTGAGGAGCTGCACAGTCTGCAGATGCTCGTCACGCGAGAGGCGACCGACGAAGAATACGCCAACAGCCTCGACAAGCTCACCAAGAATTTCCTGCAACTCAACCGTGCACTCAACACCGATCAAGAAAACGTCAAGGACCAGCTCGAACGCATCAACGGCATGCTCGCCGGGCAGAAATTCGGCCCGCGCGGCGGCAGGCTGTCCATCGACGTGGAATTCCGCCCCATCGAACGTGCATTCGTCTCATCCTTGAAGGCCACGCTGAACAAGCTCGACGAATGGTTCAGGAACGACAAGGACGATCCTGATGCCACACGCAAGGCATTCACCTCCTGCGCCACGTTCATCGAACGTGTTCGTCGGGAACTGGAACAGGTACGCGACGTGAACGGCATCAGGAGCTACGGCGCACGCAACCTCGACCCGCGCGCACGAAGCACGTTCTACGCCATCGTGCATCATGACGACGGTCCTGACGAGCGCATCAGCTCCACCGGCGGCAAATCCGGCGGCGCCCTGCAGGAACTGACATCGTTCATCTACGGTGCGGCGCTCATCTACCTACTCGGCGGTGACGTGACCGGCAGCCCCACCTATACGACGCTGTTCCTCGACGAGGCCCTCATCAAGGCCGACGGCCGCTACACGCAACGTGCGCTCAACGTACTGCCTCGTCTCGGCTTCCAAGTCATCGTATCCGCACCGGAAAGCAAGACCGCCGAAATCCTCGGCGTATCCACCAAAGCATACGTGGCCTACAAGGATCCGTCGGTAGGACGTTCGTTCCTGCAGGAGCTTACCTCCGAAGACATCGCCCGTCAGGAAGCCGAGCTCCACGATGCAATCGACGCCATGCCGGCGGCCCCGAACGATATAGGGCCCACAACGACCACGATTCTCGAACAGGTGTTCTAAAACACTCCGAAAATGCGGTATCCTTAAGGACTGAAACCCGGAAAAACAGTGAGCGGAGGATCGTTGTGGCTGCGAAGCGAACGAACGCAACAAACGGCGAAGTCGTAGTGGAACGCGTCATGACCAGTGACGCGTTCCTGGCACGAGAAATCAAAAAAGCGCCGATGAAAGCCGAAAACGGTTCGCTAGTAGCTGACTTGAAACACCTGCCCAACGATCTCAAAATCGTCATCCAAGGCGCTCGCGAGCATAATCTCAGGAACGTCGATCTGGAGTTTCCGCGAAACCGTATGGTCGTATTCACCGGTTTGTCCGGATCGGGCAAGTCCTCGCTGGCGTTCGATACGCTGTTCGCCGAGGGCCAGCGTCGCTATGTCGAGTCATTGTCGGCGTATGCACGTCAGTTCCTCGGCCAGATGGACAAGCCTGACGTCGACTTCATTGAGGGACTGAGTCCGGCGGTCTCCATTGATCAGAAGACCACGAACCGTAATCCGCGTTCCACCGTCGGAACCATCACCGAAGTCTATGATTACCTGCGACTGCTGTTCGCCCGTACCGGTATTCCGCATTGTCCGGAATGCGGTTCGCTGGTCAGCGCGCAGACCCCGCAGCAGATGGTCGACGCATTGTTGACGTATCCGGAACGTACGCGATTTCAGATACTTGCGCCGGTGGTACGTGGGCGCAAAGGTGAGTTCGAGGATCTGCTGGAGCTGCTTCGCGGGGACGGCTATGCCCGTGCTCTCATCGACGGTGAGATGAGGCAGCTGTCGGATGATATCAAGCTCACCAAGCAGAAGAAGCACACTATCGAGGTGGTGGTGGACCGTCTGGTGGTCAAAGACGGTATCCGACAGCGCCTGACCGATTCGGTGGAGACCGCGTTGAAACTCGCCAAGGGCGTGATCGTCGCCGATTTCGTCGATTTGGATGAGAAGGATCCGGACCGACGCAAGCCATTTTCCGAAAAACGGGCATGCCCGAACGGCCATCAACTGGAACTCGACGAGATCGAACCGCGTACCTTCTCCTTCAACGCCCCATATGGCGCATGCCCGGTGTGCACCGGCATCGGATACAAGCTGGAAATCGATCCGGAACTGGTGATTCCCGACCCCGATAAGACGCTCAACGAGGGTGCCATCGAACCATGGGGGTTGACCAAGGGCACCGGCGAATATTATCGTCATGTGCTTGAAGGCCTTGGCGATGAGATGGGCTTCGATCTGGACACTCCGTGGAAGAAGCTTCCGGAGGAGGTCCGTCATGCCATCATGTATGGCCGTGATTTCAAGGTGCAGGTTTCATACCGTAACCGTTGGGGCCGCATGCGCGAGTATTCGACCGGTTTCGAGGGCGTGGTCCGCACGCTCATGCGCCGCCATGATGAAACCGACTCCGACCAGATGAAACAGTACTACGAGTCGTATATGCGTGAAGTGCCATGTCAGGCATGCCATGGTCGTCGGTTACGTCCGGAAGTGCTGGCCGTCACCGTCGGCGATGAATCCATCGCGGACGTGTGCGACATGGCGGTCGAACACAGTCTCGACTGGATCAACAATCTGCAGCTCGAAGGCTCCGCCGCGCAGATCGCGGGAGAGGTGGTCAAGGAAATCCGTGCACGATTGGGCTTTCTCAACGATGTCGGTCTGAACTACCTGACGTTGTCACGAGCCGCCAAGACATTGTCCGGCGGCGAGGCGCAGCGCATTCGTCTGGCCACGCAGATTGGCTCGGGTCTGGTCGGCGTGATGTACGTGCTCGATGAGCCTTCCATCGGGCTGCATCAACGTGACAACGAGCGTCTGATCACCACGTTGCATCATCTCCGCGACCTCGGCAACACGCTGATCGTCGTCGAGCATGACGAAGACACCATCACGAACGCCGACTGGGTGATCGATATCGGTCCCGGCGCAGGAGAACATGGCGGGGAAGTCGTATATTCCGGCCCCGCCAGAAAACTCACCGACGCGCCGAGGTCCATCACTGGCGACTACATTGCCGGACGTCGTGAGATCACGGTGCCCGAATCACGTCGCAAGGTGCGCAAGACCAAGCAGCTGCACGTGGTGGGTGCCCGTGAAAACAATCTCAAGGATCTGACGGTGAACTTTCCGTTGGGAGTGTTCACCTGTGTGACGGGCGTTTCCGGATCGGGAAAATCCACGCTGGTCAACCAGATTCTCTATCCGGTCCTCGCGGACAAGCTCAACGGCGCACGTATCGTGCCTGGCAAGTACACCCGTGTGGAAGGCGTCGGTCAGTGCGACAAGGTGATCCATGTCGACCAGAATCCGATTGGACGCACCCCGCGCTCCAATCCGGCCACCTATACCGGCGTATGGGACAAGATTCGCACCCTGTTCGCCAAAACGCCCGAAGCGCAGGTGCGCGGATACGGTCCGGGACGATTCTCATTCAATGTCAAGGGCGGTCGATGCGAAGCCTGCCATGGAGACGGTACGCTGAAAATCGAGATGAACTTTCTGCCGGATGTCTACGTTGACTGCGAGGAATGTCATGGCAAGCGCTACAACCGTGAGACCCTCGAGGTGAAGTACAATGGCAAATCCGTCGCCGACGTACTCGATATGCCCATCGAGGAGGCCGCTCGATTCTTCAAGGCGTATCCTTCCATCTCGCGTTATCTCGATACCTTGGTGCAGGTCGGCCTCGGATATATTCGCCTTGGACAGCCGGCCCCGACGCTGTCCGGAGGCGAATCCCAGCGCGTGAAGCTCGCCACTGAGCTGCAACGCCGTTCCACCGGCAAAACCGTGTACATTCTCGATGAGCCGACCACCGGCCTGCATTTCGAGGATGTGCGCAAACTGTTGCTCGTGCTCCAAGGATTGGTGGACAAAGGCAACACCGTCATTGTGATCGAACACAATCTCGATGTGGTGAAATCAGCGGATTGGATCGTCGATCTGGGACCCGAGGGCGGTGACGGCGGCGGCACCATCGTCACCGAGGGAACGCCGGAGCAGGTCATCCAATGCGAGCGGTCCTGGACCGGCAAGTTCCTCAAAGGCATGCTGCGGGCATGATGATCGAACGACATAGTCCGGAGGTTTGGAGGAAAACGGCTGCGAGTCTGCGGGATGACGCTTCATATGCCATGGAAGGTGATGGCAGGGGAGTGAACAGGAACGGAGCTCCCCTGTTGGGAGACACGCGTGACCTGTTCAGGCCGAAACCATCGGATATTCCGGCACGGCCGGGCGTCTATAAATGGCGTGACGGAGAAGGTCGCGTCATCTATGTCGGCAAGGCGAAGAACCTGCGCAACCGTCTGGCCAACTACTTCCAACCGCTCTACCAATTGCATCCGCGCACGCAGACCATGGTGCTTACCGCACGTAGCCTCGAGTGGACCGTGGTCGGCACCGAACTGGAGTCGTTGACGCTGGAATACACGTGGATCAAGGAGTTCGATCCGCGGTTCAACGTGGTGTTCCGTGATGACAAGACGTATCCATATCTGGCGATTTCGTCAGGGGAACGGGTTCCCCGCGTATGGATCACCCGCAGCCGCAAGCGTCGTGACACCAGATATTTCGGCCCCTATGCGAAAGTATGGGACCTGCGGCACAGTCTCGACCGATTGTTGAAGACGTTCCCCGTACGCACCTGTTCGCAGAGCGTCTACCACAAGGCCGAAGTCACGAACCGGCCATGTCTGCTGGCCTCCATCGGCAAATGTTCGGCGCCATGCGTCGGACGCATCGGCGTGGATGAACATCGTGCAATGAGCGAACAGCTTGTCGGTGTGCTCACCGGTCGAATCGGCAAATCGTACATCGCGCAGCTTACGCGAGAGATGAAGGCGGCCAGCGCCGAACTCGAATTCGAACAAGCGGCCCGGTTGCGTGATCAGATCCAGATGTTGCAGACGGTCATCGAACAGAACGCCGTGGTGTTCGACTCCGACGTCGACGCTGACATCTTCGGCATCGACTCCGACGAACTCGAAGCTTCCGTGCACGCATTCTTCGTACGCGCCGGCTCGATCCGAGGCGAGCGCAACTGGAGTGTGGAACGGGTGGAGGATATTGGCGACGAGGAGCTAATCGCCGACCTGATCATGCAGGTGTATTCGGAAGCGACGGGAGAGGCCGGCCTGAATATTGAGCATGAGACGATGACGCAGGGTACCGTCATCTCCGAACGGCGCAATGCCATCGGATCCACGCAGTCCATAACCGCCACCGACGCCATTGCCCGGGCGCAGGCCACCCGTGAGCGTAACGAACGGCAGGAGCAGACCGGCCGGGCCGACCTGCTCGCTCCGATTGCGCCGGTGCCACGAGAGGTCGTCGTCCCGATCGAACCGGCACGGCGTGAAGACCTCGAACGATGGTTGAGTGGCCTGCGCGGATCGGCAGTGACCATTCGTGTGGCCAGCCGAGGCGACAAGAAGCAGCTTATGGACCGTGCCAGCGACAACGCCAGACAGGCGATGCAGCGCAGCAAGATGAGCCGCATCAGCGATATGGGCGCGCGTACCACCGCCATGAACGATGTAGCCAAGGCCCTGGGCCTCGAACAGGCGCCGCTGCGCATCGAATGCTATGACATCTCCAACACCGTCGGAGGTGCCTTCCAGGTCGCTTCGATGGTGGTGTTCGAAGATGCCATCGCAAAGAAGTCCGAATACCGCAGGTTCGCCATCCGCGGCGCGGACGGGCAAGGTGCATTGGACGATTTGAGCGCGCTGTATGAAACGCTGACCCGCCGGTTCCGACACGGCAATATCGCGGGCGATACCGGCGAAAGCATGGACAACGAACAACGGGAGGCACGAACATCCCGGACCTGCGAAAATACCGACCCGGGCAACGTTCCCGTCCGGCAGAACACGGACCGTCGTCACTTCGCGTATAAGCCGAATCTCGTGGTGGTCGATGGTGGCAGGCCCCAGGTCATGGCGGCCGCCCGCGCCTTGGAGGATTGCGGCGTCGATGATGTGGCCGTCTGCGGTCTGGCCAAGCGTCTTGAAGAGGTGTGGGTGCCTGACGATGACTATCCGATCATCCTCAAACGTCAATCGGAAGGTATGTACCTGCTGCAACGTGTACGTGACGAATCACATCGTTTCGCCATCACCTATCACCGCCGAACCCGGAGGAAGGGAGCATTGCGATCGGTCCTCGATGATATTCCCGGTATCGGCGAATCCTATCAGAGACGATTGCTCAATCATTTCGGCTCGGTTCGTGCCATGCGTGAGGCGAGCGTCGAGGACTTTGAACAGGTCAAAGGCATCGGACGCGCCAAGGCGGAATCGATATACCATGCCCTGCATGCGCAGGACCAAGACCGGGAGCGATCCGAGAACATTCCGAAGGATGGAACGAAATAGGACCATGCAACGCAAAACGGCGGCGGAGTTGTTAGCATGAGGGTGAACGTCAAGGAGGGGAACATGCCGAATGCGAATCATCGTTGCGCCGTTCTGGGGAAGCCCATCGCGCATTCCCTTTCCCCGGTGTTGCACAATGCGGCCTATCATGCGCTGGGACTTGAGGACTGGTTCTACGACAAACACGAAGTGGGGGAATGCGACCTCGAGGATTTTCTGAAGTCGCTTGATTCCGGTTGGGCGGGACTCAGTCTGACCATGCCGCTGAAAAGAACGATTCAGCCGTACGGCGAACCATCCAATATATGGGCGAAGGAACTGAACGTCGCCAATACCGCCATCTTCGACTGGACCCGTTCTCATCAAGTCGGAGATGCGGATCTTCCGTACATCAAGTTGTATAACACGGATGTGCCGGGCATCCAGATGGCATTCGAGCATGCCTATCGGATGCGGAACCAGAATGCGCCCGCGAATCATGCTGGGAACGCCGTGATCATAGGCAACGGCAACACCGCCACCTCCGCACTGGCCGCGTGCACGGCCATGGCCGGAATCAGTCATATCACGGTGGTTGCGCGGCATCCCGACAAGAATGCGGAATTGGAACCTCTGGCGAGAAAATTCCTTTCGGGCGAGCACCCCATCGACATCGTCACCATGAATGATGCCATGGATGCGTTGAGCGAAGCACGGGTGGTGATCAATACGATTCCAGGGCTGGCCGCCGACGGTATCGCCACGACTTTGGCGGCCAGCGGTCTTGAGGTGAATGGCACACTGCTGGATGTCGTCTACGATCCACGTCCGACCAAGCTCATGCAGGCGTGGAGACGGCAGGGCGGGTATGCCATCGGCGGTGAGGAAATGCTACTGTATCAGGCCATGATTCAGGTGCTGCTGATGACCGGCATGTGGGATGGGGATCCCCCTACGAACGCTGCCGTCGATATCAAGCAGGACGAACGATTGGAACATGCGATGCGCATGGCGCTGGAGGAGGCATTGTGATGGCACAAGACAATGAGATCGACAGGCAGTACGCAGGCACACATTTCAGCGCAGCCGCGCCGGCGGAGGGCTTCGAGGTGCTGCTCATCACCGGCATGAGCGGGGCGGGGCGGTCCCATGCGGCCGACAGCGTGGAGGATATGGGCTGGTACGTGGTCGACAACATGCCTCCGAAACTGTTGGTGCCACTGGTCGACATGATGACCACCGCCGGGTCGGGCATCCACAAGTTGGCGGCCGTGATCGACGTGCGTTCCCGTGACTACTTCGATGATCTGTCGGCGGTGCTGAGCCATCTGGACGATTTGGGCGTCAAGACGCGCATCCTGTTCCTCGATGCCAGCAACGAAGTGTTAATCAAGCGTTACGAATCGGTGCGCAGGCCGCATCCGTTGCAACAGGGCAACCGCCTGATCGACGGCATTCTCGAGGAGCGCGATCTGCTGGAGAATCTCAAGGAACGTGCCGACATCGTCATCGACACCTCCAAACTGAGCATCCATCAATTGTCGACGAAGCTGTACGAGGCCATGCTCGGATCCGGACCGACCACCGTTTCCGTGCACATCTTCAGCTTCGGATTCAAATACGGCATTCCAATCGACGCCGATTTCGTGGCCGACGTTCGCTTCCTGCCGAATCCGTTCTGGGTGCCGCAGCTGCGTTCCATGACGGGCAAGGACCAGCCGGTCAGCGATTATGTGCTTTCCAGCGATGGGGCCCAGGAATTCCTCGATGCCTATGAACGGGCCATCGCGGTCGCGATCGAGGGGTATGCGCAGGAGGACAAGCATTATGTCACCATCGCCATCGGATGCACCGGTGGGCAGCATCGTTCCGTGGCCATGAGCGAGGCCCTTGCCAAGCGTTTGCGTACGAGAGGTCTTTCCGTCACCGTCTCCGCACGTGAACTCGATAAGCGCTCTGCGGAAAAATGACCGTATGATGAGAATGTAACGTCCGAACATAACGAAAATACACTGTGATTGTCCAAGATATTCGGTATCACAGTAAGCCGTGGCAGTGCGGATTTACCCCGCGACTCGCCTGAAATTTTGGGAAGAACAGGAAAGTAGGAGGTTGGCTCTTGGCTCTTCTGGATGATGTCAAAAGCGAGCTGGCCGCAATCGACAACGAATTGCCCATCGCCAAAAAGGCGCAGGCCACTTCGATGATTCGATTCGGCAATGGTTTGCACACGGTGGATCATCATGTTCTGGTGCAGGCTCAGCTTGACTCCAAGGATGCGGCTTTGTGGCTGCAGGACACCATCAAGAATCTGTATGGCCATGAAACCACGTTGACCCCGGTCTCCAGGCAGACTCCGACGGGCATCGTTCAGCGCTACGTGATTCGAGTCCCCAAAGGGAGTGCGGCTCTTGTGCTGCAGACCGGTCTGTATAGCCGCTATACCAAAAACATGGTGCTCGGACTGCCCAGCGAAATCATCAACGGCAAGATCACCCAGATCAAGGCCGCTTGGCGTGGTGCCTTTCTGGCGAACGGTCGCCTGTCCGACCCCGGCAAGGCGAGCTACCTTGAGATCGTATGTCCGAACCATGAGGCCGCCTTGGCCTTGGTATCCACGGCGAGGCGTCTGGGCATCACGGCGAAGTCCCGCCGTCTGCGCAGCTCGGAGCGTGTGACCCTGCGTGATCCCGATGCGATCGAACGCATGCTCATTCTGATGGGCGCCCCCCATTCCGCTCGTGAATGGACCGGTAAACGTTCCGACGGTGAGGCGCGGGGCAAGGCTAATCGTCTGGCGAATTTCGATGACGCCAATATGCGCCGTAGCGCCAAGGCCGCTGCCGAGGCATGCGACAAGGTGCGTCAGGCCTTTGAGATTCTGGGGGATGACATTCCCGACAATCTCAAGTCCGCGGGACAGCTGCGTCTCGACCATGCCGATGCCTCTTTGGAACAGCTGGGACGTCTTGCCGAGCCGCCGATCACCAAGGATGCCATCGCAGGCCGCATCCGTCGACTGCTTCAGCTCGCCGAAAAGACCGAGAAGGCACGACGACAGGACGCCTGAACGACGAAACGCCATACAAAACACCATGCACGTTTTCGAACGGCATGGTGTTTTTGTTCGTTTGGGCTTGTATGATTCAGAAGTGGCAATATGGCCATTCCATGCTTATTGCGGCTAGGAAAGGAAATACATGAAGACACTTAAGGATCTTGGAGATCTCAAGGGCAAGCGCGTTCTGGTCCGCGCTGATTTCAACGTTCCGCTGGACGGCACCACAATCACCGATGACGGTCGTATCAAGGCCGCTCTGCCGACCATCAAGGCCCTGCGCGAAGAAGGCGCAAAGGTCATTCTGATGGCTCATCTCGGTCGTCCGAAGGGCAAGGTCGTGCCGGAGCTGTCCCTCGCACCGGTCGCCACTCGTCTTGGCGAGCTGCTCGGCGTTGAGGTCCCGCTGGCCTCCGATACTTATGGTGAGGACGCCCAGGCCAAGGTCGCCGCAATGAACGACGGCGATGTCGTACTGCTGCAGAACGTGCGTTTCAATCCTGAGGAGACCAGCAAGGATCCGGAGGAGCGTGCCGCATACGCCAAGAAGATCGCCGCCCTTGGCGAGGCCTTCGTATCCGATGGCTTCGGCGTTGTGCATCGCGCTCAGGGCTCCAATTATGACGTTGCCGCCGATTTGCCGGCCGCCGCAGGTCTGCTGGTCGAGAAGGAGGTCAAGGCCCTGTCCCGCGCCACCGTCGACCCGGAGCGTCCGCTGACCGTCGTACTCGGTGGTTCCAAGGTCTCCGACAAGCTCGGCGTGATCGAGAACCTGCTTGACAAGGCCGATCGTCTGGTCATCGGCGGCGGCATGGTCTACACCTTCCTCAAGGCAAAGGGCCTCGAGGTGGGCACCTCCCTGCTGGAAGAGGACCAGGTCGAAACCGTCAAGGGCTACATCGAGCGTGCGGAGAAGAACGGCGTCGAACTCGTGCTGCCGACCGACATCGTCGTGAACCCGGTCTTCCCGAAGTCCGATGAGGACATCGCTCCGGAAGTCGTGGCCGCCGACGCCATCCCGGCCGACAAGATGGGTCTGGATATCGGCCCGGATTCCCAGAAGCTCTTCCACGACAAGATCGTCGACTCCAAGACCGTCGTGTGGAACGGTCCGATGGGTGTGTTCGAGGTTCCGGCCTTCGCAGCCGGTACCGAGGCCGTTGCCCAGGGTCTGGTCGACGCCACTGCGGCCGGTGCGTTCACCATCGTCGGTGGCGGTGATTCCGCTTCCGCAGTGCGCAATCTCGGCTTCCCGGAGGATGGCTTCTCCCACATCTCCACCGGCGGCGGCGCCTCCCTCGAGTTCCTCGAGGGCAAGGAACTGCCGGGTCTGAAGGTGCTCGACTGATTCCACGAATCATGAAGGGTGCTCTCTCATCTTCCGGTGGGAGGGCACCTCTTGTTTTGTTCATCGTTGCGCATATCTTGAACAATCGCTTCCACAGTACAGGCAGGGAATAGGATAGTCATATGACATCACGGCGCATTCCGCTGGTCGCGGGCAATTGGAAAATGAACTTCGATCATCTCGAAGCCACCTATTTCGTACAGCAGTTGGCCTGGAAACTGCGCGACGTGCATTTCGACCATAAACGCTGTGAAATCGCCTTGATGCCCTCCTTCACTTCGTTGCGGAGCGTGCAGGTGCTGGTGGAATCCGACAACCTGAAGATTCGTTATGGGGCGCAGGCGGTGTCCGTTACGTCACAGGGGGCATTCACCGGCGACGTCTCCGCGGATATGATTGCGCATCTTGGATGTTCGTATGTCATCGTCGGTCATTCCGAACGCCGCAAATACCATCCGGAGGATGATGCGAATATCGTCGATCAGGTGCGTGCGGTGCTGGCGGCTGGCATGCAGCCCATCCTGTGCGTGGGCGAAAGCTATGAGGAGCGGCGTAAGGGCATTGAACTCGATTTCGCCGTCGGGCAGGTACATGACGTTACGCGTGATCTTTCCGATGAGGAAGCCTCCCGACTGATTGTGGCCTATGAGCCGGTCTGGGCCATCGGTACCGGCATGGTTGCCACGCCGCAATCCGCGCAGGATGCGGCGAAGGCCATCCGGGATGATCTTACGGCGACGTTCAGTGCCGCGGTTGGCGATACGGTGCGCATTCTCTACGGCGGATCGGTGTCTTCCAAGAATGCGGTCGAGCTCATCGGAGAACCGGATGTCGACGGATTCCTCATCGGCGGCGCCGCATTGAAGGTGGATGAGCTTACCAAAATCTGCCGTTTGACTCTCGAAGCGACCGCTTAGAGAGGCGTATTCGCCTTCATGATCCAATAGGTGTGGTCGGTATTCGATTTTCTCAACACCATGCGGTATTGTTGGCAACAGTGTTTACGAACTGGAGGTTCACTCGTGTCCGCTATGGCCATCGTCAAGCTTGTGCTACAGATTGTTCTTGTTATTTTCAGCTTGTTGCTCACCCTGCTGATTCTCATGCACAAGGGTAAGGGTGGCGGCCTGTCCGATATGTTCGGCGGAGGCCTTACCCAGAATGCAGGTTCCTCCGGTGTGGCCGAAAAGAACCTGAATCGTTGGACCGTCATTATCGCGTTGCTGTGGGTGGCCATCATCATCGCCCTCGGTTTGATGACGAAGTTCAACCTCATCTGAAACGTTTGCATGGTTTCGGCCCATGACCGGCATACGGTCATGGGCCGAAATTCGTTCTGCCTCCCCACGATGGATAAAGGACTGACTGACATGGCCTCTTCGAAAACCGGACGTGATCATGCGACTACCATGGTCGTGGCCGATCTTGACGGTACATTGCTGCATGATGGCGAAACCTTCGAGGAACGTTTTCTGACGCAACGTTCCATCGACAGCATCAACCGGCTGCATGATGCCGGCGTAACGTTCGTGGTCGAAACGGCACGGCCCGTCAGTACCGGATTGCAGTTCGTGGATAAGCTGCCGGTCGATGCCGTCGCCTATCTGAACGGCGCCCTGATCGACTTCAACCCCGCCGCTTCGGATTATGAGATGCTTACTTCCGGCATACCTCCGAAAGACGGCCATCTGATGAAAATCGGCTTCTCTTCGCGGCGCGCCTGCGAAGTGTGCAGGTATCTGCTCGAGGAGCTGCCCGGCATGGAAGTCGGCATTGTCATGGATGATGTTCGGTACACGAATTTCGATGTCACCAAATATTGGAAGACGCAGACCTGGAGGTATACCGACTTCAATGATGTGCCGGAAGGCATCGCCGACAAGCTGATATTGTTTCCGAATCCGGAACAATGGAATCGTGTGCGTGAACTCATTCCCGCGGATTTTGACGTGCATGTTTCGGAAGGATCGCTGTGGATGCTCATGAGTCCGGACGCCAATAAGGAACATGCCTTGAACATTCTGGCCGATCATTTCTCCACGCCGTTGTCACAGACGGCTTCATTCGGTGACGATTTGGTCGACATTTCCATGTTGCAGCAGTCGGGCAGGGGAGTGGCCGTGGCTAATGCCAATCCCGATGTGCTGAGAATCGCCGATGAGATTTGCCCGTCAAATAACGATGACGGTGTGGCGCAGTGGATCGAGCGTCATCTTCTGTGAACCCTGACGGATTGCACCGTCGGACGGGGGAGCCATAGATTGAACTTCCAGCTGATCCGGTTATCAAGAAGACACATCGCAGATTGAACTTCGAAGGTCTTTTCTTCTGACGTAGTGCTAGACTTTGAACCAGTGCTTGATTGAAATTGAACTGGAAGGATCGGCATGACGAATACATCATTTTCCGTCCGGCTGAGCAGCGCCATGGCGCTTCGCAGGGTGAAGCAAATTGATTTCGTACACGCAGCTGAAAAGTTCAATATCAAGCTCGGAAAAAGCCACATGAGCCAGTATGTGAGCGGAAAAACCGTGCCCCGTGCTGACATCGCTCACTTTCTTGCGGCGTTCCTGCAAGTGAACGAGCAATGGTTGATGGGAGAAGACGTGCCGATGGATCAAGATGTCACCGCTTTGCCTGAGCCGGTTCCTACCGGTACCCATCATGATGACGCCGTGCCAGCGCCAACGCAATCAGCAGAAGGAAGAACCATGCGTACCTTTACTAAATCCCACAAGCTTGACAATGTGCTCTACGATGTTCGTGGCCCGGTTGCTGACGAGGCCGCACGCATGGAAGCCGCTGGAACGCATATTCTGAAACTGAACATCGGCAATCCCGCTCCGTTCGGATTCCGCACGCCGGATGAGGTCGTCTACGATATGTCGCAGCAGCTGCCGGACACGGAAGGCTATTCGCCGTCGAAGGGTCTGTTCTCGGCGCGCAAGGCCATCATGCAGTATGCTCAGCTGAAAAGCATTCCAAACGTGTCCATCGATGACATCTATACCGGCAATGGCGTCAGCGAGCTGATCAATCTGTCATTGTCGGCCCTGCTTGACAATGGCGATGAAGTGCTGGTCCCTTCTCCAGACTATCCGTTGTGGACGGCCTGCGTAAATCTGGCCGGCGGCACAGCGGTTCATTATACCTGTGATGAGGAATCCGAATGGTACCCGGATATTGAGGACATACGTTCCAAGATCACCGATCGAACGAAGGCCATAGTCATCATCAATCCCAATAATCCGACCGGCGCACTGTATCCGAAGGAAATTCTCGAACAGATCGTTGAAATAGCGCGTGAACATCAGTTGATGCTCTTCTCCGATGAGATCTACGATCGTTTGGTCATGGATGGTCTGGAGCATATCTCCATCGCATCGCTCGCGCCGGATTTGTTCTGCGTGACGTTTTCCGGCCTGTCGAAGTCTCATATGATCGCAGGTTGGCGTGTTGGCTGGATGATTCTCAGCGGCAACAAGCGCATCGCCAAGGACTATATCGAAGGTCTGAACATGCTGGCCAACATGCGTATGTGCTCAAACGTACCGGCACAGTCAATCGTGCAGACCGCCCTGGGTGGACATCAAAGCGTCAAGGACTATCTGGTTCCCGGAGGACGGGTCCATGATCAACGCGATCTCGTCTACAACATGCTCAATGAGATTCCGGGCATTACGGCAGTCAAGCCCAAGGCCGCGTTCTATATCTTCCCAAAGATCGATGTGAAGAAGTTCAACATTCATTCGGATGAGCAGTTCGCCCTTGATCTGTTGCATGACAAGCATATCCTGATCAGCCATGGTGGTGCGTTCAATTGGCAACAGCCGGACCACTTCCGCGTAGTCTATCTGCCTCGCATGGGCATGTTGAGGGAAACCATCGGTGAGCTTGCCGATTTCTTCGGTACATACTATCAGGACTGATATTGCAACGGTCCGAATAGCAATTGGCCCCCACCACAATGGATGGGGGCCAATTGCTATCTACCGGATGAACGGAGCGTCAGCGAATGAGTTCAGCCGTTGACGCGGTCGATGCCGGCCTGGACGTCGGTGAGGACGGAATCCCAGGACTTGATGAAGGCGGCAACACCATCGGCTTCCAGCTTGTCGGTGACGGCCTTGAAGTCGATACCCAGCTCGGCGAGCTTGGCCATGATGGCGTGGGACTCTTCGTAGGTGCCCTTGATGGTCGGAGCGCCGTTGCCGTGGTCGGCGAGAGCGTTCAGGGTCTTCTCCGGCATGGTGTTCACGATGAACGGAGCGACGAGCTCGTCAACGTAGACGCAATCGGAGTAAGCCGGGTTCTTGGTGCCGGTGGAAGCCCACAGCGGACGCTGCTTCTTGGCGCCCTTGGCCTCGAGAGCGGCCCAACGCGGATCGTTGGCGAACTTGTTCTCGAACAGTTCGTAAGCGAGACGAGCGTTGGCGATGGCGGCCTTGCCTTCGAGAGCCTTGGCCTCGTCGGAGCCGATCTCCTCGAGCTGCTTGTCGACGGCGGTATCCACACGGGAAACGAAGAAGGAGGCGACGGAACCGATGTGGTTCAGATCGTGGCCGTTGGCGTCAGCCTGGGCGATGCCCTCGATGAAGGCGTCGATGACCTGCTCGTAGCGCTCGAGCGAGAAGATCAGGGTGACGTTGACGGAGATGCCCTTGGCCAGGGTGGCGGTGATTGCCGGCAGGCCTTCGAGGGTTGCCGGAATCTTGATCATGGCGTTCGGACGGTTGACCTTCTCCCAGAGCTCGACAGCCTGCTTCTCGGTGGCTTCGGTCTCGTGGGCCAGACGCGGATCCACCTCGATGGAGACGCGGCCGTCAACGAAATCGGTGGCTTCGGCGACCTCACGGAAGATGTCGGTGGCGTTGCGTACGTCGGTGGTGGTGAGCTCGCGGATAGCGGTCTCAACGTCAACCTTGCCGAGTTCCTTGAGCTGGGCGTCGTACGGGCCGACCTGGCTCAGAGCCTTCTGGAAGATGGACGGGTTGGTGGTGACGCCAACGACGTTCTTGTCCTTGATGAGCTCCTGCAGGTTGCCGGACTCGATACGGGTGCGGGACAGGTCGTCCAGCCAGATCGAGACACCGGAGTCAGAGGTGCGCTGAGTTGCTTCAGTCATTGTTGTTTCTCCTTGATACCTATTTGGATCAAATCTTGTGTTGTTCGGTGAAAGGGGAGGGATACGGGCTTCGTATCCCTCCCCGATGCGTCACTTGGCGGCTTCGACTTCGGCGATGGAGGCCTTGGCGGCTTCCACCACATGCTCGGCGGTGATGCCCAGATCGATCATGTTCTGAGCGCCACCGCCCTGCAGGCCGAACTGCTCGATGGAAACGGGCTTGCCGTAGGAGCCAAGGTACTTGTACCACGGCATGGCAACGCCGGCTTCGACGGAGACGCGGGCCTTGACGGAGGCCGGCAGCACGGCTTCCTTGTACTCGGCGTCCTGCTCTTCGAACCACTCGAGGGACGGCACGGACACGACGCGGGCCTTGACGCCTTCGCCGGCCAGAGTCTTGGCGGCGGCAACGGCCCACTGAACCTCGGAACCGGTGGCCATGATGATGACATCCGGAGTGCCTTCGGTGTCGACGAGCACGTAAGCGCCCTTCTTCACACCTTCCTTGGCCTTTGCCGCGGTCTCGGCGAGGACCGGGACACCCTGGCGGGTCAGGACCATGGCGGCCGGGAGGGTGTTCTTCTTCTCGAAGAATGCACGGTAGGCTTCGGCGGTCTCATAGGCATCGGCCGGACGAACGACCTCGAGCTGCGGGATGGCACGGAAGGATGCCAGATGCTCGATCGGCTGGTGGGTCGGGCCATCCTCGCCGACGGCGACGGAGTCGTGGGACCACACGTACAGGTTCGGGATCTCCATAAGGGCGGCCAGACGCACGGCCGGGCGCTCATAGTCGGAGAACATGAAGAAAGTGCCGCCGAACGGACGGGTGTGGGAGCCCAGCAGGATACCGTTGGTGATGGTGCCCATGGTGAACTCGCGCACGCCGAAGTGCAGCTGACGACCGTACTTGTTGCAGTTCGGCCACTGCTTGGTGGCGCACTCCTCCGGAGCGAAGGTGGCGGCACCCTTGAGGTCGGTCTTGTTGGAGCCACCGAGGTCGGCGGAGCCGCCCCAGAGTTCCGGCATGACGGCGGCGATGGCGTTCAGCACGGAGCCGGAAGCTCCACGGGTCGCGACACCCTTGCCAACTTCGAAGGTAGCCTCGAGGTCGTCGATGGCCTTATCGAAGCCTTCCGGAAGCTCGCCGGCCTTGATGCGGTCGTACAGGGCGGCCTTGTCCGGGTTGGCCTTGCGCCATGCGTCGTACTTTTCGTCCCATTCCTTATGGGCCTCGAGACCGCGCTCGGCGACCTTGCGGGCGTGAGCCAGGGCTTCTTCGTCGACGTGGAAGGATTCTTCCGGATCATAGCCGAGCAGCTTCTTGAGACCGGCGACGGCCTCGGCGCCCAGCTTGGAGCCGTGGGAGGATGGATCGTTGGTCTTGCCCGGGGTCGGCCATGCGATCAGGGTGTCGACCTTGATGAGCTTCGGCTGGTTCGGGGCGGCGGCCTGGGCCTTGGCGATGGTCTCGGCCAGACCGTCGACGTCCTCCTTGTAGGAGCCGTCGGGCTGGATGAAGCTGAACTCATCGGTGTACCAGCCGTAGGCCTGGAAGCGCTTGAGCACGTCTTCGGCCAGCACCAGGTTGGTGTCGCCTTCGATCTGGATGCGGTTGGCATCGAAGATCACGGTCAGGTTGCCCAGCTGCTGGTTGGCGGCGAGGGATGCGGCTTCGCCGGAGATGCCCTCTTCGATATCGCCTTCACCGCAGATGACCCAGATGTTGTGATCGAACGGGGATTCACCTTCCGGAGCCTGCGGATCAAGCAGACCGCGCTCGAAGCGCTGACCGTAGGCGAAGCCGATGGCGGAGGCGAAGCCCTGGCCCAGCGGACCGGTGGTCATTTCGATGCCGGGGGTCAGGCCGTATTCCGGGTGACCCGGGGTGCGGGTATCGGCGCCGCCGCGGAAGTTCTTCAGGTCGTCCAGGGTCAGGCCGTAGCCGGAGAAGTACAGCTGAACGTATTGGGTGAGGGAGGCATGGCCGCCGGAAAGGATGAAGCGGTCGCGACCTTCCCACTTGGGATCATTCGGATCGTGCTTGATGAAGTGCTGGTACAGGGTGTAGGCGATGGGCGCCAGGGAGACGGGGGAACCCGGGTGGCCGTGTCCCGCACGCTCAACCGCGTCGGCCGACAGGACCTTGGCCATCTTGATGGCGCGCTCGTCCAGCTCGGTCTCCTTGAATTCGGTCATAGGATTACTTTCCTTCCAATTGGTCGGGCCGCGTATCCGGCTTGTGCCGAGCGCTTGACGCCCTCACATTGCGTATCCCATAGTAGCGATGCGCGATGACGTAGCAGTGATATTTTGGCGTGTTTTGGTAAGTTGTGTTCTGTTAGCGTTCACAATGAACATTTCCGTGCATTTGCACTGTTCGCATTGGGAATGCGCCGGTTATTTGAGAAGAACGGCTGCGGAGACGCAGCGGGGCTGTACTCTCGAAGCGAACGATTAGCACTCCCGGCCGAGGAGTGCTAAAACAATAGGAGTGTCGTAATGATGAGGCGGTGCGTTTCGATCCCGTTCGGCCGTGCCGCGCACACTCATGTCTTATATACCAAGGGGGCGCGCATGACGCAGTCGAGACGCATGCTGGTGTTGCGTGCCGTAGTCGAGGACTATATTCGCTCGCAGGAACCCGTTGGATCGACCACGCTGACCAGAGATCATGATCTGGGCGTGAGTTCGGCGACGGTGCGAAACGATATGGCCGCACTGGAGGATGAGGGCTATCTGATTCAGCCACACACTTCGGCGGGCAGGATTCCGACGGAAAAGGGGTACCGTTATTTCGTGGATCGGCTGGCGACCGTCATGCCGCTATCCGAGGCGCAGCGTCGAGGCATCAACAGCTTTCTGTCGGGATCGGTCAACCTTCAGGACACGTTGCAGCGTGCCGCACGTCTGCTGGCACAGATCACCGGGCAGGTGGCCGTGGTCGCCGCGCCGTCGTTGTCCAAATCGATGCTACGGCATGTTGAAATCGTGCCGGTCTCCGTCAATACGTTGCTGGCGGTGGTCATCACCGACACCGGGCGCGTCGCCCAGCATATTCTGAACGTCGCCGAACTGCCGGATATGACCGTGCTCGCTCATCTGGTCAATGAGATCAATACGCAATGCGCAGGGGTCTCCCTGGCCCAGACCGCCGACTACGTACGCCGTATGGGGCCGCGTGATGCCTATCGTTCCATCAGCGCCTTGACGGAGACGCTGGCGCAGGCCTTCGACGGCATGGCGGATGATGAGCGTGCGGGTGAACTGTACATGGCAGGCACGTCGCGGCTGGCACATCAGCATACCGTCGCCGATCTGGCGCCGTTGTTCGACGCACTGGAGGAACAGGTCGTGCTGATGAAATTGATGAGCTCGTTGAGCGAGACCGCGCAATCCGCCGGGGTGGGCGTGGCCATCGGTTCGGAGACTCATACGCCGGGACTGCTGCACGCTTCGGTGGTCACCAGTGGCTATGGCCGTACCTCCGCCGGCAATGCAGGTGGTATGGGCACTGACAATCGCAGTGAAATCAACGATTTCGGCGACGAAATTCAGACGGAACCCGTCACCGAACCGGTGGCATTCGTCGGATCCATCGGGCCGACGCACATGGATTACGTGACTACCATGGCGGCCGTCAGAGCGGTCGCCCGTTACCTGACGGCGTTTCTTGCGCACGATGAGCGCCATACCAACGACTGACCCCGCCTTATGGCACAATGGCACGCGGAACCAATAGGGAGAAAGAGCGACTGTGACGGATTACTACGAAGTACTGGGCGTTGACCGATCTGCCAGTGATGATGAGATCAAAAAGGCCTATCGCAAGATGAGCCGCAAATATCATCCCGATATCGCAGGTCCGGAGTTTGAGGACAAATTCAAGGAAGTCAACAACGCGTACGAGGTGTTGTCCGACCCGCAGAAACGACAGATGTATGATGCCGGCGTGGACCCGAACGATCCGAACGGCGGCGCAGGAGGCTTCGGAGGCGCCGGTTTCGGGGATATGGGTGACTTCCTGAACATCTTCACCGGCGGTGCCTTCGGCGGTGGTGCCGGAGCCGGCCCGCGTCCGCGTACCCAACCTGGTCGAGATGCCTTGGCCAGTGTGACCATCGATTTGAAGACGGCCGTGTTCGGCGACACCGCGCATGTGAGAATCAACACCTTCGGCCTGTGTCAGGAATGCGCCGGTACGGGTTGCCAGAAAGGTACCCAGCCGACGCAATGCCCCGAATGCCATGGCAAGGGCTTTGCACAGCGTGTAGTCAGGACCATGCTCGGCCAGATGATGACCACCGCCCCCTGCGAGCGTTGCGAGGGACACGGCACCGTCATCGAAAATCCCTGCCCCTCCTGCCTGGGCCATGGTCGTGTGCGCACCACGCGCAATGTCGGCGTCTCCATTCCCGCAGGCATTGGCAACAATACGCGTCTTCGACTCGCCAATCAGGGCGAGGTCGGCGAGAACGGCGGTGTCGCCGGCGACTTGTATGTCGATGTGCGCATCTCGTCGGATGATACGTTCACCCGTGACGGTGACGACCTGCATTGCTGGATTCAGGTGCCCATGAGCTGGGCCGTCTTGGGGCATGACCTTGAAATCGACACGTTCGACGGACCGCAATCCGTCAGCGTTCCGGCCGGATGCCAGCCGGAGGATACCGTGACCCTGAAGAATCTCGGCGTCACGCATATGAACGGCAACGGTGACCGTGGCGACCTTGTGGCGCATGTCGTGGTGCAGATTCCGACCAAGCTCAGCGACGACGAACGTTCCCTGATGGAACAGTTCGCAGCCAGCCACGATGCTGGCGCATCCCATGTGTCGCAGAGCTCTCGTCCGACCGTGGGCGCGAAGAAGGGCTTCTTCTCCAAGCTCAAGGATGCGTTGCGCTAGACGATCGCTCCGCTTGAGACCCACACATCGTCAGGGTGTTTCGAATCATATGCTTCGAAACACCCTTTTTCGTTAGTTCGTCATCGCACGGCTACCGCAGCAGGGCACGGCACATGGCGCGATATTGGCTGACATATCCGCCGCCGAAAAAGACGCAATGCCCGGCGATCGGATACAGCTGCCATAATGTGGCGCGTTCCTGCCAACCCGCCTTGAGCGGGTGTACCGACTGGTAGCCGTCCAGAATTTCGGTGAGATAGGACATGCCGAAAAGATTGAGCATGGCGAGATCCTCTTCGCGATGGCCGCCATGCGCGGCGGGATCGATCAGCACGGCTTCGACGGAACCGGAATCGGCGGTCCACATCACGTTGCCACTCCACAGGTCACCATGTACGCGTGCGGGCTTATCTGCGGCCGCACGACCGAGAATCTCCGGGAGCGCCTGAATCACCTCCTCGGTCAGGCCCATATCGGCATCGGTGAGCTCTCGGCGACGAATGCCAAGTTCGACCATCGGGCGAAGACGGCCTTCCGCCAGATAAGTGGCCGGATCGGTCCACGTACCGCAATCCATAGGCACCGGATCCTGCAGCGGTCCGAAATAGCAGGTGCCCATGTAACCGGCGGGAGCCGAGCCGAAGAACTCCGCACCGGAATCATGCATGCGGGCCAGTGCGGCGCCGAAATCGTAAGCGGCCTTGGAAGTGGGGGAACAGGAGTTCACGCGTTCGATGTCAAGAAAGTCCCTGCCCCACTCATAGACCTCGACCACGCGGGGGCCGCCCTGGGCGTGCGCTGCGCCAAGCCATTGAAGGCCACGACCTTCGCATTCGAAGAAGCCGTCCGGGCTGAATGCCCTGCTCTTGCGATATTTCCCCATGTCGTGCTCCTTGGTACCACATTGCTTGTGATTGACGGTTCCCATTGTGTGCGCGGATTGAGACAACCCTGTGAAATCGATGAGCAATTTAGACCCCATTCGCTACGCTGGTGCTCGGAAAACAGACGAACACATAAAGAGGGTTCATGAATTTCTTCCAAGCGATTTTCCTGGGACTGGTGCAGGCATTGACCGAATACCTGCCGGTTTCCTCCAGCGCGCATATCCGCATCGTCGGTGATCTGATGTTGGGGTCCGACCCCGGCGCAGCCTTCACCGCCATTATCCAGATCGGTACTGAACTGGCCGTAATCCTGTACTTCCGCCGCGACATCATCCGTATTCTTGGCGCCTGGTTTGGCTCCCTGTTCGGCAAAGAGGGCAAGGACTTCAAGAGCCGTATGGGCGCGCATAACCGTGACACCCAGATGGGCTGGTTCATCATCCTTGGCACCATGCCGATCCTCATCGCCGGCGTGTTGTTCAAACACGTCATTGAAACTTCACTGCGCAACCTGTGGATCACCGTGACCGTGCTGGCACTGTTCGGCGTGCTGCTGTGGGTGGTCGATGCCCGCGCCAAGCAGATCAAAACCATGGAGGAGATGACTTGGAAGGACGCACTGGTCTTCGGCATCGGTCAGATGCTCGCCCTGATTCCCGGCGTTTCCCGTTCCGGAGGCACCATCACCTTCGGCCGCGCCATGGGCTATACCCGTGAGGCCGCCGTGCGCGTGAGCTTTCTGATGGCCATTCCGGCCGTATTCGGTGCGGGTATTCTCGAAGCCGTCTCCGCAGTCAAGGATGTGGCTGCGGGTGATGCGGGCATGTTCCCCGGCTGGGGTGCCACCATTGCCGCCACCATCGTGGCCTTTGTCGTCGGCTATGTGGTGATCATCGGCTTCCTGAAGTTCGTGTCCACCTTCTCATACAAGGCCTTCGCCATCTACCGCATTGCGCTTGCCGTAGTTGTGGCGTTGCTGCTGATCTGCGGCGTCATCTCCCCGTTGGAGATGGCCGCAGCCTGATCGTACCGCGCTACGATTCTCGGATACGGGTGGGTCCCTGCCGTCCTAACGATGGCAGGGACCCACCCGTATCCGTATCCTTCGCCATTACGAATGGCGAATCAGTGTTCGGCGAAAGGCTGATTCCTGAGAAAAGCCTCGGCCTCCTGAATCAGCTGCTCGCATGCGGGAGTGCCGTTCGATGCGATTTCCCGGGCTTTGACGTTGAGATCGTATTCGCGTTCAAGTTGTCTGATGTAATCACCGGTATGCATGTTTTCGACCATGTCATCGGCTTCTTTGCGCCATTGCATGGCCTTATTGGCGAGTTCTCCCTCATTGAGGGGTTGTTTCAGCAGAATGGACAGCGCGTGAACCAGCTCCAACGTGCCCTGCATGCATTCGACGTTATTGAAATATTGCGGCACTGATACCCACATTGACGTGGTGGAGAAACCGTTGTCGGCGGCGATCGCGTCGAGGATGTTGGGGATGCCGATCGGGCCATTGTACTTCTTGTCGAGCTCGCATTCGCAGTCACCCTTGGAGATGTCCAACGGAAGAGGTCTGGTATGCGGACAGTCGGCGAACATGGAACCTAGGGTGACGATTTCGTTCACGTCATAATCCTCGGCTATGCGCAGCGTCTTCCGGCAATATTCCTCCCACCGGTAATTCGGTTCCGGAGCTATTTGCGCGAGAAAGTGCGTCTCAGGGGAAATGGTGATGTCGTAAAAGGTGGTCTGCGGCCAGATGATACGCCTGCGGCCTTGTACCGAACAGATCATCGGACGGGCGACCTGATAGTCGTAGAAACCTTCGTCGTTGATATGCCGGATTTCCTGCGAATCATATCGTGAGACCAGGTGTCGAATGACGTTCGTAGCCGCTTGGCATGCATCGTTCCATCCCTCGAATGCGGCAAGCATTACTGTCTTAGGCATTGTTGGCTCCTTCACACATAGCATTAATGTAGCGCGAAATCGTGGGGTGACGAAATGCTTATGCCATCGGTGAATAGCCTGAAATGCAAGGATTTGCGATTCTTGATCATGCCGTGAAGGGTGGTATTAGGGATAGCGGGTTTCGGCATACGACACGCTGACTTGCAAATCACACGGATGTGGTTATAGTAGATACTCGTGCTCAGGCAGTGATACTGCCGGTAACATGCGGACATAGCTTAGTTGGTAAAGCGCAACCTTGCCAAGGTTGAGACCGCG
>OIXV01000064.1_pt1 | contig 100033 bp, 90 predicted proteins | sample 1587771 | NCBI WGS metagenome assembly OIXV01 (sample SAMEA3888893, study PRJEB22519) | human gut metagenome | biome: human gut; feature: human-associated habitat; material: faeces | place: Denmark | collected 2010
CTCATTAATTGTTTTATTAATTAGTACCCCTCCAGTGTTCTGGAGGGGATATTCATATTTTTTAAGAGTGACTATTTATGAAAACTTGCATAACAAAGGGAATTGTGACCGTAAGTTTAACGGCAATATTACTCAGCTGCTCATCCGCATGGGCGGCAGGTAAAGGCGGGATTGGACTTGCAGCAACACGTCTTGTTTATTCAGAAGGTGAAGAGCAAATTTCACTGGGTGTACGTAACACCAGTCCGGATGTTCCTTATCTTATTCAGTCATGGGTGATGACCCCAGATAATAAAAAATCAGCAGACTTTATTATTACACCACCGCTATTTGTGCTGAATCCGGCAAATGAGAATCTGTTACGCATTATGTACATTGGAGCGCCGTTGGCGAAAGACAGAGAAACCCTTTTCTTCACTAGCGTACGGGCAGTCCCTTCAACAACGAAGCGGAAAGAGGGAAATACCCTGAAGATTGCCACACAAAGCGTCATCAAACTTTTCTGGCGACCAAAAGGTTTAGCGTATCCCTTAGGCGAGGCTCCGGCGAAACTGCGTTGCACTTCGTCAGCTGACATGGTTACGGTCAGTAACCCAACACCTTATTTCATTACCCTGACAGACCTGAAAATAGGTGGAAAAGTAGTTAAAAATCAAATGATTTCCCCCTTTGATAAATACCAATTTTCTCTGCCAAAGGGGGCCAAAAATAGCAGCGTAACGTATCGAACCATCAATGACTACGGGGCGGAAACGCCGCAACTCAACTGTAAATCGTAAGCCGTCTTCAGTTAAGAGAGCGAGATGTATAGAACTCATCGACAACACAGCCTGTTAAGCTCTGGTGGAGTGCCATCGTTTATTGGTGGGCTGGTGGTGTTTGTGTCGGCAGCGTTCAATGCACAAGCTGAAACCTGGTTCGATCCTGCTTTTTTCAAAGATGATCCCTCAATGGTGGCCGATTTGTCTCGTTTCGAAAAAGGACAAAAAATAACGCCAGGGGTTTATCGTGTCGATATTGTTCTGAATCAGACAATTGTAGATACGCGCAACGTCAATTTTGTTGAGATAACGCCAGAGAAGGGGATTGCCGCCTGTTTGACGACTGAAAGCCTGGATGCAATGGGTGTTAATACTGATGCGTTTCCGGCTTTTAAACAACTGGACAAACAAGCGTGTGTGCCATTGGCGGAGATTATTCCGGATGCCAGCGTAACGTTTAATGTGAATAAACTCCGTCTGGAAATTTCAGTACCGCAAATCGCCATCAAAAGTAATGCCCGTGGTTATGTCCCCCCTGAACGTTGGGATGAAGGGATCAACGCGCTATTACTGGGATATTCGTTTAGCGGGGCTAACAGTATTCATAGCAGCGCAGACAGTGATTCTGGCGACAGCTATTTTCTGAATTTAAACAGTGGCGTTAATTTAGGCCCATGGAGATTGCGCAACAATTCAACATGGAGTCGCAGTAGTGGGCAAACCTCCGAATGGAAGAATCTCAGCAGCTATTTGCAGCGGGCGGTTATTCCACTGAAAGGCGAACTGACCGTTGGTGATGATTATACCGCAGGCGATTTTTTCGATAGCGTCAGCTTTCGTGGCGTGCAACTGGCATCAGATGACAACATGCTGCCAGACAGCCTGAAAGGATTTGCGCCTGTGGTGCGTGGTATCGCCAAAAGTAATGCCCAGATAACGATTAAGCAAAACGGCTACACAATCTACCAAACTTATGTATCGCCTGGTGCTTTTGAAATTAGTGATCTCTATTCCACGTCGTCGAGCGGTGATTTGTTAGTTGAAATCAAAGAAGCGGACGGCAGCGTCAATAGCTACAGCGTACCGTTTTCCAGCGTGCCATTACTCCAGCGTCAGGGGCGAATCAAATACGCGGTGACACTGGCGAAATACAGAACCAATAGTAATGAACAGCAGGAGAGCAAATTTGCCCAGGCCACGTTGCAGTGGGGCGGACCGTGGGGAACGACATGGTATGGTGGTGGACAATATGCTGAATATTACCGTGCCGCCATGTTTGGTCTGGGATTTAACCTTGGCGATTTCGGAGCAATTTCGTTCGATGCGACCCAGGCGAAGAGTACGCTGGCAGACCAAAGCGAACATAAAGGTCAGTCATATCGTTTTCTGTATGCCAAAACGCTCAACCAATTGGGCACTAATTTTCAATTGATGGGCTATCGCTATTCGACGTCGGGTTTCTACACCCTTTCCGACACCATGTATAAACATATGGATGGCTACGAATTTAATGACGGTGATGATGAAGATACGCCGATGTGGTCGCGTTATTACAATTTGTTTTACACCAAACGTGGCAAACTGCAGGTCAATATCTCCCAGCAATTAGGCGAGTACGGTTCGTTTTATTTAAGTGGTAGCCAGCAAACTTACTGGCATACCGATCAACAGGATCGGCTATTACAGTTTGGCTACAACACGCAAATTAAAGATCTCTCGCTGGGGGTTTCCTGGAACTACAGTAAGTCCCGTGGTCAACCTGATGCTGATCAGGTGTTTGCACTAAATTTTTCCCTGCCGCTCAATCTGTTGCTCCCCAGAAGTAATGATAGCTATACCAGGAAAAAAAATTACGCCTGGATGACCTCTAACACCAGTATCGATAACGAAGGGCACATTACACAAAACCTGGGTTTAACGGAGACACTACTCGATGACGGTAACCTGAGCTACAGCGTGCAACAGGGATATAACAGCGAGGGGAAAACGGCTAATGGTAGCGCCAGCATGGACTACAAAGGGGCGTTTGCAGATGCCCGAGTGGGCTACAACTACAGCGATAACGGCAGTCAACAACAACTGAACTACGCTCTTTCAGGCAGTTTAGTTGCCCATTCACAGGGCATTACCCTGGGGCAATCGCTGGGGGAAACTAACGTGCTGATTGCAGCACCAGGCGCAGAGAATACTCGTGTGGCGAACAGCACCGGGCTGAAAACTGACTGGCGCGGATATACCGTTGTCCCCTATGCCACTTCTTATCGGGAAAATCGAATCGCACTTGATGCGGCATCGTTAAAACGTAACGTGGATCTTGAAAATGCAGTAGTCAACGTGGTTCCCACCAAAGGGGCGTTGGTTCTGGCGGAGTTCAATGCCCATGCGGGAGCAAGGGTATTAATGAAAACATCAAAGCAGGGTATACCGCTGCGTTTTGGCGCGATAGCGACGCTGGACGGCATACAGACTAATAGCGGCATAATTGATGATGATGGCTCGCTCTATATGGTGGGTTTACCGGCGAAGGGAACAATAAGCGTGCGCTGGGGCGAAGCTCCCGATCAAATTTGTCATATCAATTACGAGCTTACCGAACAACAAATTAACTCTGCGATTACGCGAATGGATGCCATATGCAGATAATCTTTGGAGAAAAATGCGTGTCATTACTACGACTATTTTTTGCCGCCGTCTTAATGCTATGGTGCGCTCAAACCGCTGCTTATAGCGGGCAGTGTCATACTACTCAGGGGAATCCGTATATTGGCGTCAATTTTGGCGTTAAAACCCTGGAGGAAGAAGCAAATACGGCAGGGGTAGTTAAAGACAAATTTTATCAGTGGAACGAATCGAATGATTATTATGTTTCCTGTGATTGCGATAAAGACAATGTCAGAAGTGGCCGATGGGCATTCGCCGCGGATTCACCGTTAGTCTATTTAGGCGACAACTGGTACAAAATTAATGACTATCTTGCCGCCAAAGTTTTATTGCAGGTTAAAGGCAGTTCTCCTACTGCGGTTCCTTTCGAAAACGTGGGCACAGGGGGGGATACCCGATGGCATATTTGCGACCCTGGCGGTCAACGTTTAGGTGGGCAGGGGGCAAGCGGTAATAGCGGTAGCTTTTCCCTGAAAATATTGCAGCCGTTCGTTGGCTCGGTCGTCATTCCTCCTATGGCGCTGGCGCGATTATATGAATGCTACAACATACCCGCAGGTGATTCCTGCACGACTACAGGTACACCGGTTTTAGTGTATTACCTGTCTGGTACGATCAATTCACTTGGCTCATGTTCCGTCAATGCCGGAGAGACAATTGAAGTTGATTTAGGTGATGTCTTCGCTGCCAATTTCCGTGTTGTAGGGCATAAACCTCTTGGGGCCAGAACGGCAGAACTTGCAATTCCAGTCAGGTGTAACACGGGAAACGCGGGATTAGTTAATGTCAACCTGAGTCTGACGGCAACCACAGACCCCAGCTATCCCCAGGCGATTAAGACGTCACGTCCTGGCGTGGGCGTGGTGGTGACCGATAGCCAGAACAACATTATTTCCCCTGCTGGTGGAACATTACCGCTCTCTATTCCTGATGATGCAGACAGTATCGCGCGAATGAATGTCTATCCAGTCAGCACGACAGGTGTACCACCAGAAACCGGGCGATTTGAAGCCACGGCAACGGTGAGAATAAATTTTGATTAACGCGTGAACGTATGAAGAAAAAAACGATATTTCAGTGCGTTATCTTGTTCTTTAGCATTCTTAACATCCATGTCGGGATGGCTGGGCCTGAACAAGTTAGTATGCATATTTATGGGAATGTGGTCGATCAGGGCTGTGATGTCGCCACCAAAAGTGCATTACAAAATATTCATATTGGTGATTTTAATATCAGTGATTTTCAGGCCGCGAATACCGTAAGCACTGCTGCTGATTTGAATATCGATATCACCGGTTGTGCCGCTGGTATTACTGGCGCGGACGTCCTTTTTAGCGGCGAGGCTGACACCCTTGCGCCGACACTGCTCAAACTAACTGACACAGGCGGAAGCGGTGGTATGGCAACGGGGATTGCCGTGCAAATTCTTGATGCGCAAAGTCAGCAAGAAATCCCGCTCAATCAGGTCCAGCCTCTTACGCCCTTAAAAGCCGGGGATAACACACTCAAATATCAACTTCGTTATAAGTCCACAAAGGCGGGAGCAACGGGCGGTAATGCGACGGCGGTTCTCTATTTTGATCTGGTTTACCAGTGAAGGAGTGATGTTGAAACGGATAATCTGGATTCTGTTCTTATTGGGATTAACGTGGGGCTGTGAGCTATTTGCCCATGATGGCACGGTCAACATTAGCGGATCGTTTCGCCGTAATACATGCGTGCTGGCACAGGATAGCAAGCAAATCAATGTGCAGTTAGGCGATGTCTCGCTGACACGTTTTTCTCATGGGAATTATGGCCCGGAGAAATCTTTCATCATTAATTTGCAGGATTGCGGAACAGATGTCAGCACGGTTGACGTCACCTTTTCAGGAACCCCCGACGGAGTGCAGAGCGAAATGTTGTCCATTGAAAGTGGTACGGATGCAGCCAGCGGGCTGGCAATTGCGATTCTGGATGATGCGAAGATATTGATTCCGCTTAACCAGGCGAGTAAAGACTACAGCCTACATAGCGGTAAGGTGCCATTAACTTTTTATGCGCAATTGCGACCTGTCAATAGCGATGTGCAGTCGGGTAAAGTGAATGCCAGCGCGACATTTGTACTTCATTATGACTAATACGTGGAACAGATTGGCGCTCTTGATTTTCGCCGTTTTATCGCTGCTGGTGGCGGGTGAATTGCAGGCAGGAGTGGTGGTCGGCGGAACGCGATTTATCTTTCCGGCAGACAGAGAATCGATATCTATTTTACTGACTAATACCAGTCAGGAATCCTGGCTTATTAACAGTAAAATCAACCGCCCAACGCGTTGGGCCGGGGGGGAAGCGTCGACAGTGCCAGCACCATTACTGGCCGCTCCGCCACTTATTCTCCTGAAGCCCGGTACGACAGGCACGTTGCGCTTGCTGAGAACGGAAAGCGACATCTTGCCTGTGGATCGCGAAACGCTATTTGAGTTAAGCATTGCCAGCGTGCCATCCGGCAAAGTTGAAAATCAGAGCGTAAAAGTGGCGATGCGCTCGGTATTTAAACTGTTCTGGCGACCCGAAGGTTTGCCGGGCGACCCGCTGGAAGCTTATCAACAATTACGCTGGACACGGAATTCGCAGGGTGTACAACTCACTAACCCAACGCCTTATTACATTAACCTGATTCAGGTGAGTGTAAATGGTAAAGCGTTAAGTAATGTGGGAGTTGTGCCGCCTAAAAGCCAGCGTCAGACAAGCTGGTGTCAGGCAATCGCACCGTGTCATGTCGCCTGGCGGGCGATAAATGATTACGGCGGGTTGAGTGCAAAGAAGGAGCAAAATCTGCCCTGAAACAGGTTCGGAAAACGTTTGCGTTTTTTTTGCCGCAGGTCAATTCCCTTTTGGTCCGAACTCGCACATAATACGCCCCCGGTTTGCACACCGGGAATCCAGGAGAGTTCATGTACTACCCCTTCGTTCGTAAAGCCCTTTTCCAGCTCGATCCAGAGCGCGCTCATGAGTTTACTTTTCAGCAATTACGCCGTATTACAGGAACGCCGTTTGAAGCACTGGTGCGGCAGAAAGTGCCTGCGAAACCTGTTAACTGCATGGGCCTGACGTTTAAAAATCCGCTTGGTCTGGCAGCCGGTCTTGATAAAGACGGGGAGTGCATTGACGCGTTAGGCGCGATGGGATTTGGATCGATCGAGATCGGTACCGTCACGCCACGTCCACAGCCAGGTAATGACAAGCCGCGTCTCTTTCGTCTGGTAGATGCCGAAGGTTTGATCAACCGTATGGGCTTTAATAATCTTGGCGTTGATAACCTCGTAGAGAACGTAAAAAAGGCCCATTATGACGGCGTCCTGGGTATTAACATCGGCAAAAATAAAGATACGCCAGTGGAGCAGGGCAAAGATGACTATCTGATTTGTATGGAAAAAATCTATGCCTATGCGGGATATATCGCCATCAATATTTCATCGCCGAATACCCCAGGATTACGCACGCTGCAATATGGTGAAGCGCTGGATGATCTCTTAACCGCGATTAAAAATAAGCAAAATGATTTGCAAGCGATGCACCATAAATATGTGCCGATCGCAGTGAAGATCGCGCCGGATCTTTCTGAAGAAGAATTGATCCAGGTTGCCGATAGTTTAGTTCGCCATAATATTGATGGCGTTATTGCAACCAATACCACACTCGATCGTTCTCTTGTTCAGGGAATGAAAAATTGCGATCAAACCGGTGGCTTAAGTGGTCGTCCGCTTCAGTTAAAAAGCACCGAAATTATTCGCCGCTTGTCACTGGAATTAAACGGTCGCTTACCGATCATCGGTGTTGGCGGCATCGACTCGGTTATCGCTGCGCGTGAAAAGATTGCTGCGGGTGCCTCACTGGTGCAAATTTATTCTGGTTTTATTTTTAAAGGTCCGCCGCTGATTAAAGAAATCGTTACCCATATCTAATTATTTCTTCGAATTCCTCTTTATAAGATAATCAGGGCTTTATTTTCAGCCCTGGTTGTTTTATATTCATCGCTGTTGCTTATTTAGACATTTTGTACTTTTATTGTTGAGGTTATTAAGCGAAGCGACAATGGATTGTGTTGCTGCGGTTTTATAGGGTAGGGGAGAGGCAGATGCGAATTAAACCAGACGATAACTGGCGTTGGTATTACGATGAAGAGCACGATCGAATGATGCTCGATTTAGCCAATGGTATGCTATTTCGCTCACGTTTTGCGCGCAAGATGTTGACTCCAGATGCCTTTTCTCCCGCAGGCTTTTGCGTTGACGACGCCGCGCTCTATTTCTCTTTTGAAGAAAAGTGCCGCGATTTTAATTTATCTAAAGAACAAAAAGCCGAACTGGTGCTGAATGCACTGGTAGCAATTCGCTATCTCAAACCGCAAATGCCGAAAAGCTGGCATTTTGTTTCCCATGGTGAAATGTGGGTGCCCATGCCGGGCGATGCGGCCTGCGTTTGGTTGAGCGATACTCACGAGCAGGTCAATTTGCTGGTCGTTGAATCTGGCGAAAATGCCGCACTATGCCTGCTGGCACAACCCTGCGTTGTTATTGCGGGTCGCGCGATGCAGTTGGGCGACGCCATTAAAATCATGAACGACAGGCTGAAACCGCAGGTTAATGTTGACAGCTTCAGCCTCGAACAGGCTGTCTAACGCGCCAACTTAAGTGCAGTCTTCGGTACACAGCTACAGCAAAGAATGGTGCCATCATCGCCCATTGCTGATTTTTTCAGCGGCGTGACTTCGCCTTCTAAAAGCTGAACACGGCAACTTCCACAAATGCCCGCGCGGCAAGAATAAGGGATACGAATTCCCTGATTTTCTAATTGCTCCAGCAACACCTGTTGGTTATTTCCACGAAATGCCTGTCCCTGCCAGTCAATATCTACATTTGCGTCCGGTTGTTGCGTGATGTTGGCGGTATCATCAGCGGCAGCTGCGCCGTAAATTTTTGCCGGAGCCGTTGCCAGAATTTCCACCTCATCGCCAACGCGAATCACGCCGCTATTACGGGCAATTAAATTCTGACCAAAATCGACATCGCCGTTATCCTGGGCAGTGCGGAAAGATTGCAATGTTTTTAATGGTTCGCCTGCCGGATGTTTTTGCCCTTTTTCTGGGCTGACGGTGGTGAAAATACAGCGGCTACAAGGTTTAACCACATCAAACACCACATCACCAATGCGAATCACTTTCCAGCTATCTTCTTCCCAGGCTGACGCGCCGGAAACCACCAGATTGGGGCGGAATTGCTCCATTTTTACACTGGTCGGACAACGTTGTTGGAGATCACGTAACGAGGCTTCGTTAGCAAGAAGGTAAGGATAGCCATCAGCAAATGACAGGGGTACAGTGTTGTGGCGTTTCACGCGCCGGGTCATTTGTGGCCCCACCCAGCGTAATTGCACTTCGCGGGAGAAAAATCCACTTAGCCATTTGTTGATCGCGTCTGGCGCAATTCGCGCGGTAAAATGTGTGCCCCAAACTTCGGTTGGTGCGTCTTGTGTGGCGAAATCAGCAAAACGAACATATGCGCTACTGCCATCTGGTGCGGTGAGATGCAAGCCATCATGCACAGGTGAAGGAGTAAACCGTACCATCTGGGGAAACTGGCGAGCGGTAATAAACGTACCGTCAGGTTCCGTGATCATAAAGATGCGATCGAAGGCCAGACCACTGACATCAGCCAGAGCATGTGTAAGACCAATGCCGCGCATCGATTTAACAGGATGAATAAAAAGCCGGGTTAATGTCGCCACGGTGCGGTCCTCAAATGAAAATAAGCCCTCAACTTTATGACATGACGCGCTTATTAGCTATAATGCGCAACAATTTTCTTAGCGCCTGTCCCATTAGGCTATTTTATTTGTCAGTTTGGCCCTGGGTTGTGCTCGAAATCCTCACGTACTTGTGTACGCTCCGGTTTCTCCGCGCTGTCCATGTCCAGACTGACTGCAACAATTACGCCTACTGCGGTAGGCTCTTAGAGTAAAAGTGACGATATGAATTCTCTGTTTGCCAGTACGGCCCGTGGGCTGGAAGAGCTGTTAAAAACTGAACTGGAAAACCTGGGGGCCGTTGAATGCCAGGTGGTTCAGGGTGGGGTCCATTTCAAGGGCGACACACGGCTTGTTTACCAGAGCCTGATGTGGAGCCGCCTGGCCTCGCGTATTATGTTGCCGCTGGGCGAGTGTAAGGTTTACAGCGATTTAGACCTCTATCTCGGTGTTCAGGCGATCAACTGGACAGAGATGTTTAATCCTGGCGCGACCTTCGCTGTCCACTTCAGTGGTTTGAATGACACCATCCGCAACAGTCAGTACGGCGCGATGAAAGTGAAAGACGCGATCGTCGATGCTTTCACGCGGAAAAATCTGCCGCGTCCAAATGTTGATCGCGATGCGCCGGATATCCGCGTTAACGTCTGGCTGCATAAAGAAACCGCCAGTATCGCTCTTGATCTGAGTGGTGATGGTTTACATCTGCGTGGCTATCGCGATCGTGCTGGTATTGCGCCGATCAAAGAAACCCTGGCAGCCGCTATTGTGATGCGATCCGGCTGGCAGCCAGGAACACCGCTGCTCGATCCGATGTGTGGTTCCGGTACGTTGCTGATTGAAGCAGCGATGCTGGCGACCGATCGCGCACCAGGCTTGCACCGTGGGCGTTGGGGCTTTAGCGGCTGGGCGCAGCATGATGAAGCTATCTGGCAGGAAGTGAAAGCGGAAGCGCAAACTCGCGCCCGTAAAGGCCTGGCTGAGTATAGCTCTCATTTTTACGGTTCGGACAGCGACGCACGGGTGATTCAACGTGCACGCACTAACGCCCGTCTTGCGGGGATTGGTGAACTGATCACCTTTGAGGTGAAAGATGTCGCGCAACTGACCAATCCGCTGCCGAAAGGGCCGTACGGCACAGTGTTGAGCAACCCGCCATACGGGGAACGTCTGGACAGCGAACCGGCGCTGATTGCGCTGCATAGCCTGCTGGGTCGGATCATGAAAAACCAGTTTGGTGGCTGGAATCTCTCTTTGTTTAGTGCCTCGCCGGATCTGCTAAGCTGCCTGCAGCTGCGTGCAGACAAACAGTACAAGGCGAAAAACGGCCCGCTGGACTGCGTACAGAAAAATTACCACGTTGCCGAAAGCACTCCAGACAGCAAACCGGCGATGGTAGCGGAAGACTACACCAACCGCCTGCGTAAGAACCTCAAAAAATTCGAGAAGTGGGCTCGCCAGGAAGGAATTGAATGTTACCGCCTGTATGACGCCGATCTGCCGGAATATAACGTTGCCGTTGACCGTTATGCCGACTGGGTGGTGGTGCAGGAGTATGCACCGCCAAAAACTATTGATGCTCACAAAGCGCGTCAGCGTCTGTTCGATATTATCGCTGCAACCATTTCGGTACTGGGGATTGCGCCAAACAAACTGGTGCTGAAAACCCGTGAACGCCAGAAGGGCAAAAACCAGTACCAGAAACTGGGCGAGAAGGGCGAGTTTCTTGAAGTTACCGAATATAACGCTCACTTGTGGGTGAACCTGACGGATTATCTCGATACTGGTCTGTTCCTCGATCACCGTATCGCCCGCCGTATGCTCGGTCAGATGAGCAAAGGCAAAGATTTCCTCAACCTGTTTTCTTATACCGGCAGCGCCACCGTGCATGCGGGATTAGGCGGTGCACGCAGCACCACCACCGTGGATATGTCGCGTACTTATCTGGAATGGGCAGAACGCAACCTGCGTCTGAATGGCCTGACCGGGCGTGCGCATCGCCTGATTCAGGCCGATTGCCTGGCGTGGCTGCGTGAGGCAAATGAACAGTTCGATCTGATCTTTATCGATCCGCCAACCTTCTCTAACTCAAAACGAATGGAAGATGCGTTTGATGTTCAGCGCGATCATCTGGCGCTGATGAAAGATTTGAAACGTCTGCTGCGTGCAGGTGGGACGATCATGTTCTCGAACAACAAACGTGGCTTCCGTATGGATCTCGACGGCCTGGCAAAACTGGGGCTGAAAGCACAAGAAATTACGCAAAAAACGCTCTCCCAGGATTTCGCCCGTAACCGCCAGATCCACAACTGCTGGCTGATTACCGCAGCCTGAAAGGAATAGTAATGTCATTAATCAGTATGCATGGCGCATGGCTGTCGTTCAGCGACGCGCCGCTTCTCGATAACGCAGAACTGCATATCGAAGATAACGAACGAGTTTGTCTGGTAGGCCGTAACGGCGCGGGCAAATCGACGTTAATGAAGATCCTCAACCGTGAACAGGGGCTGGATGACGGGCGCATTGTTTACGAGCAAGATTTGATTGTGGCTCGTCTGCAACAGGATCCGCCGCGTAACGTTGAGGGCAGCGTTTATGATTTCGTTGCCGAAGGTATCGAAGAGCAGGCCGAGTACCTGAAACGCTATCACGATATTTCGCGCCTGGTGATGAACGACCCGAGCGAGAAAAATCTCAACGAACTGGCGAAAGTACAGGAACAGCTGGATCACCACAACCTGTGGCAGCTGGAAAACCGCATCAACGAAGTGCTGGCGCAACTGGGGTTAGATCCTAACGTTGCGCTGTCGTCGCTTTCCGGCGGCTGGTTGCGTAAAGCGGCATTAGGACGCGCGCTGGTGAGTAATCCGCGCGTGCTGTTGCTTGATGAACCGACAAACCACCTGGATATTGAAACCATCGACTGGCTGGAAGGGTTTTTGAAAACTTTCAACGGGACGATTATTTTCATCTCCCACGACCGTTCGTTTATCCGCAATATGGCGACGCGCATTGTTGATCTCGATCGCGGCAAGCTGGTGACCTATCCAGGGAATTACGACCAGTACCTGCTGGAAAAAGAAGAAGCCCTGCGCGTGGAAGAATTACAAAATGCCGAGTTCGATCGCAAACTGGCGCAGGAAGAGGTGTGGATCCGCCAGGGGATCAAAGCACGCCGTACCCGTAATGAAGGCCGCGTACGCGCCCTGAAAGCGATGCGTCGCGAACGTGGTGAACGTCGCGAAGTGATGGGTACCGCAAAGATGCAGGTGGAAGAGGCCAGCCGCTCCGGTAAAATCGTTTTCGAAATGGAAGACGTTTGCTACCAGGTTAACGGTAAGCAACTGGTGAAAGATTTTTCTGCCCAGGTTCTACGTGGCGACAAAATTGCCCTGATTGGTCCGAATGGGTGCGGCAAAACCACGCTGCTAAAACTGATGCTCGGTCAGCTTCAAGCGGACAGCGGGCGTATTCACGTTGGCACCAAACTGGAAGTGGCTTATTTCGATCAGCACCGCGCGGAACTGGATCCCGATAAAACGGTGATGGATAACCTTGCCGAAGGTAAGCAAGAGGTGATGGTTAACGGCAAGCCACGCCACGTATTGGGCTATTTGCAGGACTTTCTGTTCCATCCGAAACGGGCGATGACGCCGGTACGTGCGCTTTCTGGCGGTGAGCGGAACCGCTTGCTGCTGGCGCGTTTGTTCCTCAAACCAAGCAACTTATTGATTCTTGACGAACCGACCAACGATCTTGATGTCGAAACGCTGGAACTGCTGGAAGAACTGATCGACAGCTATCAGGGCACGGTATTGCTGGTTAGCCACGATCGTCAGTTTGTCGATAACACCGTTACAGAATGTTGGATCTTCGAAGGCGGCGGTAAAATTGGTCGTTATGTCGGCGGTTATCATGATGCCCGTGGTCAGCAAGAGCAGTATGTGGCGCTCAAACAGCCTGCGGTGAAAAAAACCGAAGAAGCCGCCGCGGCAAAAGCAGAAACTGTAAAACGCAGCAGTAGCAAACTAAGCTATAAATTGCAGCGCGAACTGGAGCAGCTACCGCAATTGCTCGAAGATCTGGAGGCGAAGCTGGAAGCCCTACAGACGCAAGTGGCGGATGCTTCCTTCTTCAGTCAGCCGCATGAGCAGACGCAAAAAGTGCTTGCTGATATGGCTGCTGCAGAGCAGGAGCTGGAGCAAGCCTTTGAACGCTGGGAGTATCTTGAAGCGTTAAAAAATGGTGGCTGATCGCAAAATAGTCGATTTAAACAGAGACAGCTGACAACGGTAAAATTGCCTGATGAACTGGGTTTATCAGGCATGAAAACCAACACTTTGTTAGTCATCTGTAAAATAGCGCATCATTAAGGAGTACCAATGTGCGAACATCATCATGCCGCGAAGCACATCCTGTGCTCGCAGTGTGACATGCTGGTGGCGTTACCGCGCCTTGAGCATGGTCAGAAAGCGGCATGTCCCCGGTGTGGCACAACGTTAACCGTGGCGTGGGATGCCCCTCGGCAGCGTCCCACCGCCTATGCGTTGGCTGCACTGTTCATGCTGTTGCTGTCCAACTTGTTTCCTTTTGTGAATATGAACGTTGCAGGAGTTACCAGTGAAATTACATTACTGGAAATTCCCGGCGTGCTTTTTTCTGAGGACTACGCCAGCCTCGGCACCTTTTTCCTGTTGTTTGTGCAACTGGTTCCCGCGTTTTGTCTGATAACCATTCTGTTACTGGTGAATCGCGCGGAATTACCGGTCCGTTTAAAAGAGCAACTGGCACGGGTGCTTTTTCAACTCAAAACCTGGGGAATGGCGGAGATTTTCCTCGCTGGTGTGCTGGTCAGTTTCGTTAAACTGATGGCTTACGGCAGCATTGGGGTAGGCAGCAGCTTTCTCCCCTGGTGTTTATTTTGTGTCCTGCAACTGCGCGCTTTTCAGTGCGTTGATCGTCGCTGGTTATGGGACGACATCGCCCCGATGCCAGAACTGCGCCAGCCGCTAAAACCAGGCGTCACGGGGATACGTCAGGGGCTGCGTTCGTGCTCCTGTTGTACGGCAATCCTTCCTGCTGATGAACCCGTGTGCCCGCGTTGTAGTACCAAAGGGTACGTTCGGCGTAGAAACAGCCTGCAGTGGACACTCGCGCTGCTTGTAACGTCCATCATGCTGTATCTTCCGGCTAATATTTTGCCCATCATGGTGACGGATTTATTAGGCTCGAAGATGCCGTCGACGATTCTCGCTGGGGTCATTCTGTTATGGAGCGAAGGCTCTTATCCCGTCGCTGCGGTGATCTTTCTGGCCAGTATTATGGTGCCAACGTTAAAGATGATCGCCATCGCGTGGCTGTGTTGGGATGCCAAAGGGCATGGCAAGCGCGACAGTGAAAGAATGCATTTGATTTATGAAGTTGTTGAGTTTGTAGGCCGCTGGTCGATGATTGACGTTTTCGTTATCGCGGTGCTCTCGGCGCTGGTGCGTATGGGAGGTTTAATGAGTATTTATCCGGCAATGGGTGCATTAATGTTTGCTTTAGTCGTCATAATGACAATGTTTTCTGCTATGACGTTTGACCCGCGTTTGTCGTGGGATCGTCAACCTGAATCAGAGCATGAGGAGTCCTGACAGTATGGAATCTAATAATGGGGAAGCCAAAATCCAGAAAGTGAAGAACTGGTCTCCCGTGTGGATATTTCCTATCGTCACGGCGCTCATTGGGGCCTGGGTTCTTTTTTATCATTACAGCCATCAGGGACCGGAAGTGACCCTGATCACCGCGAATGCGGAAGGAATTGAAGGTGGCAAAACCACCATTAAAAGCCGTAGCGTTGACGTCGGCGTGGTTGAAAGCGCCACACTGGCTGATGATTTGACGCACGTTGAAATCAAAGCGCGGCTGAATTCCGGTATGGAAAAATTGCTGCATAAAGACACCGTCTTTTGGGTGGTGAAACCGCAGATTGGTCGCGAAGGGATTAGCGGCCTGGGAACGCTGCTGTCTGGAGTTTATATCGAACTGCAGCCAGGCGCGAAAGGCAGCAAAATGGATAAATACGATTTGCTGGACTCGCCACCGTTGGCCCCGCCTGATGCGAAAGGTATCCGTGTGATTCTCGATAGCAAAAAAGCCGGGCAGCTCTCGCCAGGAGATCCGGTGCTGTTCCGTGGCTATCGGGTAGGTTCGGTTGAAACCAGCACCTTCGATACACAAAAACGCAATATCAGCTATCAACTGTTCATCAATGCACCTTATGACCGACTGGTGACCAACAATGTTCGCTTCTGGAAAGATAGTGGCATTGCGGTTGATCTGACGTCAGCAGGGATGCGTGTGGAGATGGGCTCATTGACAACGCTGCTGAGTGGCGGTGTCAGCTTTGATGTGCCGGAAGGTCTGGATTTAGGGCAGCCAGTGGCACCGAAAACAGCTTTCGTTTTGTATGATGATCAGAAGAGCATTCAGGATTCGTTGTACACCGATCACATTGATTATCTGATGTTCTTTAAAGATTCGGTACGCGGTCTGCAACCGGGAGCTCCGGTAGAGTTCCGGGGTATTCGCCTGGGTACCGTAAGCAAAGTGCCATTCTTTGCGCCGAATATGCGTCAGACATTTAACGATGATTACCGTATTCCGGTACTGATTCGTATCGAGCCAGAGCGGCTGAAAATGCAGCTTGGCGAAAATGCGGATGTTGTTGAGCACCTTGGCGAATTGTTGAAACGTGGTTTACGCGGATCGCTGAAAACCGGAAACCTGGTCACTGGTGCACTGTATGTTGATCTCGATTTCTATCCAAATACGCCTGCAATAACCGGTATTCGTGAATTTAATGGTTATCAGATTATCCCGACCGTTAGCGGCGGCCTGGCGCAAATCCAGCAACGACTGATGGAAGCGTTGGATAAGATCAACAAACTGCCATTGAATCCGATGATTGAACAGGCAACCAGTACGCTTTCTGAAAGTCAGCGCACAATGAAAAACCTGCAAACGACGCTGGATAGCATGAACAAGATCCTCGCTAGCCAGTCGATGCAGCAGTTGCCGACGGATATGCAGTCAACGTTGCGTGAATTGAATCGCAGCATGCAGGGCTTCCAGCCTGGCTCCGCAGCCTACAACAAGATGGTGGCGGATATGCAGCGCCTTGATCAGGTGTTGCGAGAACTGCAACCGGTGCTGAAAACGCTCAATGAGAAGAGTAACGCGCTGGTATTTGAAGCGAAGGACAAAAAAGATCCAGAGCCGAAGAGGGCGAAACAATGAAAAAGTGGCTAGTGACGATTGCAGCACTGTGGCTGGCCGGATGCAGCTCCGGCGAAATTAATAAAAACTATTACCAGTTACCTGTGGTGCAGAGCGGTACACAAAGTACCGCCAGCCAGGGCAATCGTCTGTTATGGGTAGAGCAGGTCACTGTTCCTGACTATCTGGCGGGGAATGGTGTGGTTTATCAAACCAGTGATGTGAAGTATGTGATTGCCAACAACAACTTGTGGGCCAGCCCGTTGGATCAACAGTTGCGCAACACCCTGGTTGCCAACCTGAGTACGCAACTGCCCGGCTGGGTGGTTGCCTCCCAGCCTCTGGGAAGCGCCCAGGACACGCTCAATGTTACCGTAACGGAGTTTAACGGTCGCTATGATGGCAAGGTCATTGTCAGTGGTGAGTGGCTGTTGAACCACCAGGGACAACTGATCAAACGTCCGTTCCGTCTGGAAGGATTGCAAACTCAGGATGGTTACGATGAGATGGTTAAAGTGCTGGCCGGTGTCTGGAGTCAGGAAGCCGCTTCTATTGCACAAGAGATAAAGCGTCTACCTTAATTATAAAGATTTGTAAATATAACCGTCTCCGGTATGTTGCCTGAGGCGGTTTTTTTGTCTCTAACGTGCGGAAAAATTTGTTCCTCTTCACATTTTTTGTACAACCGACATGCCCGTGTAGCTCACAAATATGACAGTGGCGTGAATTTTGCGCATTGACGGCAGTTATGATTCGCGGTATTGCTTAACTGTGATTGCACATTTAGTAATCACTGTTTTCTTTTCCACCAGAAACCAGTATGAGGGAAACGAGGCATGAAGAGACAAAAACGAGATCGCCTGGAACGGGCACATCAACGTGGTTATCAGGCCGGCATCGCCGGACGCTCAAAAGAAATGTGTCCCTATCAGACGCTGAATCAAAGGTCACAATGGCTGGGAGGCTGGCGAGAAGCCATGGCGGACAGGGTAGTAATGGCCTGATTCTGTCTCTTTAAAAAGAAACCTCCGCATTGCGGAGGTTTCGCCTTTTGATACTCTGTCTGATTATAATCAGAAGGCAGACGTATCCTGGAACAGACCGACTTTCAGGTCGCTGGCGGTATAGATCAGACGACCATCAACCAGCACTTCGCCATCCGCCAGGCCCATAATCAGACGACGGTTAACAATGCGTTTAAAGTGAATACGGTAGGTCACTTTTTTCGCTGTCGGCAGTACCTGACCAGTGAATTTCACTTCGCCAACGCCCAGCGCGCGGCCTTTACCTTCGCCGCCCAGCCAGCCGAGGTAGAACCCTACCAGCTGCCACATTGCGTCCAGGCCCAGGCATCCCGGCATAACCGGATCGCCAATAAAGTGGCATCCGAAGAACCACAGATCCGGATTGATATCCAGTTCTGCTTCAACATACCCTTTGTCGAAGTTACCACCCGTTTCGGTCATTTTGACCACACGGTCCATCATCAGCATGTTCGGTGCTGGCAATTGCGGGCCTTTAGCGCCAAACAGTTCACCGCGACCAGAGGCAAGAAGGTCTTCTTTTGTATAGGATTCGCGTTTATCTACCATGTTCTCTGTAAGCCTTATTTTATTGAAGCACGCAGGATAGCTAACACGTGTACGCTGAACAAGTCCGATCAGTTCGGAATAAACCAGTTCAGCCAACGTAATGGCCATGGAAAACGGTGACGTCCTTCCTGTTGCGATGCTTGCGCGATACGTTCCTGGATGGTTTGCATCAGCGTCGTTTGGCCTTCGCCATCCCACACCAGATTTAATAATAACGGCAGTGCGTCAGTCACATCGTCTACTGCCCAGATGGTGAATTTGCCTTCTTCTACCGCTTTCACCAGTTCACTGTGAAGACTTAAATGGCGAACGTTAGCTGTGGGGATAATGACACCTTGTTTCCCGGTTAACTCACGTTGCTGGCAAATAGCAAAGAAGCCTTCGATTTTCTCATTTAAACCACCGACCGGCTGGGCGCGACCGAACTGATCGACTGAACCTGTGATAGCGATACTCTGATTCACCGGCACATCGGCGAGGGCGCTTATCAGGGCGCAGAGTTCAGCCATCGAGGCACTATCTCCATCAACTTCACTGTATGACTGCTCAAATGTCAGCGATGCTGAGAAGGGGATCTGTTGCTCAAGCTGTAGTTCCGACATCAGGAACGCTTGCATGATCATCATCCCTTTCGCATGGATATTGCCGCCAAGCTCCGCTTTGCGTTCGATGTCGGTGAATTCACCATCGCCAATATGCACAACGCAGCTAATGCGAGAAGGTTCGCCAAAAGCGCGTGGATGACCCGGAAATTCAATGACCGAAAGGGCGTTAATTTGCCCGATGCGTTCGCCTTCGGTTTCAATCAGGATTTGCTCCTGAAGGATCTCATCCTGCATACGTTCAGCGAGGAAACCTTCGCGCCATTCACGCTGCTGCAGCATTAAGTTTAGCTGCTCGCCGGAGAAGGTGTCGCCATCACACAGGGAGGCGACCTCTTTACACTGGCGGAGGATCCACTGCGGGCTAAGCGGAAGTGTTTCTTGTTCACCGGTGTAGCGTGCTGCTTCGCGGATAAGTATCGGCCAGGCATCCGCTCCCGGTGCAGGTAAGTGATTATGTCTGGCGGTAAATGTCACCCAGCGACACCACTGGGTTACTGACTCCGCATCGACAATCTGCAGAGTATCTTCAAATTCGCTATAAATAGCCTGCTCTGAAAGCTCTGGCTCCATCTCCTGGAAATCAGCCAATGATTCGCGTTCGCCTACCAGAATGACTTTCAGCTTCAATGGCATCGAAGGCACAGAGACGGGGAGAGGGCGCGACTCATCAAACGCAACCCAGTCAAAACGCTCGCGGTTAACGATATTTTTCAGCCGCATCCACAGCAGAGGTTGCGCCAGCAGTGTACGCAAAGAGATGATGAGAATACCGCCATTTGCCTGATGCACCAGACCAGGCTGCAGGGTAATGTCGCCATTAAACTGGCGCAGGCAGCCAAAGAGTTGCTCCGCTTCTACCCAGTCGGCAGCGACAACTTGCGTTAAAGTCGCAAAATTATCATCTGCACTCACTGCGTGACGTAAGCGGATGGAGTGGCCGGAAACCTCATAGTGACCGCCCACCAGTTGGCCTGCATCGCTTTGTAGCGTACGCGCGGCATTGGCAATAAGATTCAGATACTCAGACTCTTCCGGGGCCTTCGCCAGCATAAAAGAGGAGGATGCTCGCGTATGCAGCAACTGCTCCAGTGCGAATTGCAGTCGCGGTTGAGTATCACTGAATAAAGGATCGTTTTCGTCAATCAAATGTGGCTGAGCAAATATTTCCTGATAGCTATCGGTATCAGGAACCAGGTCACGCCATGCAAGTTTCGTAATGGTCAAAGTTGATGTTTTTTAGTCTGTTGTCAAAGCCGCGATTATACCGTAACCGGCACTACAGCACACGTAGAAAGCACCGACAATACTCCTGGCATGGGCGTTAAAGCTCACAGGATGGAGATTCTTTTCTTCACTGGCCTAAAAAGCTGATATTCTGTAAAGAGTTACACGGTAACATTGAGATCGCTATGAAATATCAACAACTTGAAAATCTTGAAAGCGGTTGGAAATGGAAGTATCTGGTGAAGAAGCATCGCGAAGGGGAGTTAATCACCCGTTACATAGAAGCCAGTGCCGCCCAGGAAGCCGTCGATGTGTTGCTCTCGCTGGAAAATGAACCCGTGCTGGTAAATGGCTGGATTGACAAGCATATGAATCCGGAACTGGTCAATCGCATGAAGCAAACCATTCGGGCCAGACGGAAGCGCCATTTTAATGCGGAACACCAGCATACGCGCAAAAAATCGATCGATCTGGAATTTATTGTCTGGCAACGTCTGGCTGGTCTTGCACAGCGTCGCGGTAAAACGCTTTCTGAAACGATTGTTCAGCTGATTGAAGATGCGGAAAACAAAGAGAAATACGCGAATAAAATGTCTTCTTTGAAGCAGGATCTGCAGGCATTGCTGGGTAAGGAATAACTGACGAAGTCAGTTCAATTTACTAAAGGCGAAAAAAAACCCCGCAGCTGCGGGGTTTTTCTACCAGACGAGAACTTAAGCCTGCGGCTGAGTTACAACGTCTTTGATGCCTTTAACTTCGATCTCTACGCGACGATCCGGAGCCAGGCAGTCGATCAGTGCAGCACGCTGTTTCACGTTGTCACAGGTGTTGCCAGTAACCGGGTTGGATTCGCCCATACCACGTGCGGAGATCTTGTCTGCCGGGATACCTTTGGAGATCAGGTAATCAACAACAGACTGAGCACGGCGCTCGGACAGACCCTGGTTGTAAGCGTCAGAACCGATGCGGTCAGTGTAACCCAGAACAACTACGGAACCGTCTTTCGGATCCAGGTTGCTCAGCTGGCTGTACAGCTGATCCAGAGCAGCCTGACCTTCCGGTTTCAGGGTTGCTTTGTTGAAGTTGAACAGAACGTCAGACTTCAGAGTGAAGTGCTTGGTCTGTACTTCCGGTGCCGGAGCTGGAGCCGGAGCAACTACCGGAGCTGCTTCGCCCTGACCGAAACGGTAGGAAACACCCAGGCTCAGCAGACCGTTGTCCGGACGAGTACCAATGGTGTTTGCGTCACCGATGTTGTTGGTCCACTGGTATTCCAGACGGGTAGCGATTTCAGGAGTGATCGCGTACTCAACACCACCTGCGAAAACCGGAGAAACGCCAGTGTCGTGGTCTTTAAAGGATGCGCCACCAGGTACGTTAGCCTTGGTGTCTGCACGCCATACCATACCACCCAGACGAGTGTAGATGTCCAGATCGTCAGTGATTGGGTAACCCAGTTTAGCGGTCAGCTGAACGCCCTGAGCTTTGTATGCGCCGTTGATGTTGTCGCCTTTGTACGGCATACGACCTAACCAGTCGTAACCCATTTCAAAGCCAACATACGGGTTAACCTGGTAACCACCAAAAGCACCTGCACCCAGTTGGTTTTCGTGGGTCGGACCATTGTTAGGAATAAAACCAGTGTCATGGTACTGGGACCAGCCCAGTTTAGCACCAGTGTACCAGGTGTTATCTTTCGGAGCGGCCTGCGCTACGGTAGCGAAACCAGCCAGTGCCACTGCAATCGCGATAGCTGTCTTTTTCATTTTTTGCGCCTCGTTATCATCCAAAATACGCCATGAATATCTCCAACGAGATAACACGGTTAAATCCTTCACCGGGGGATCTGCTCAATATTAACTCTACCGATATCTTCGGCTTATGCCGAGCACCCCTGGCGATGTAAAGTCTACAACGTAGTTGAAAACTTACAAGTGTGAACTCCGTCAGGCATATGAAAAAAAAGTCTTGTATAAGGTATGTTTAATCTTTTTTGTCAGCGACAATTTACAGAAGAAAATCGCGGAAACCGCTTCAGACAAGCCTCCGCAAGGAAAATTAATCACGACTGAAAGCATTGGCTGGACGACAAAAAAAGTTCCAGGATTAATCCTAAATTTACTTAATGATACAAATTAGAGTGAATTTTTAGCCCGGAAAGTTGTCTCGTGGCGTGAGAGGACGCACTTACCGGACGCATAATAAATCCCATAGCGTTACCTTCATTTGCCGCATCAACAAGTTCAGCATGCTCTTCTTCAGTTAAATCATCTGCCAACCAACCGATCACCACACTGTAATTGCCCGTACGTAAAGCACGAACCATTGACTCCACGGTGTGGCAAGGGGAGAGCTGGCTAATCTGCATTACTTTCGTTAAGGGTAGCCCAGATGCCTGAACCCATTCCCGACTCAGTTTTTGTTGCGGTGTTAACCAGAGTTGCCAGCGCGATTGCTGACCGAGTTGCTGTAACAATGGCAACAGTAGAAGTTGCGTCATCATGGGCTGATCTTCGCGATAGACAACTTCACTGATAAGCCCGGCTGTAGTGTTTTCCGTAGAGACACGCGCAATTTTACTTGCTGCAGATGAGAACGACGAAGAACGATGTGCATAGCCTGAAGTGTACATAATCAATCCAGCCCCTGTGAGTTACTGTATGGATGCACAGTACATCCAGTGACGACAAAGATCAACCCTATTTTCGGAAAGAGCCTCGCAAATTTTGTCGTTGGTGACGGGAAAACATAAATTAATCTTGCCCCTAAAGAATAAGTTGCCTATTTTCGTATTTAACGGATCCGTTAATGTGAATCATTCTTTTATGTTATGATTTTAAAAGGAATTTTATGAAAAGCCTCTCCTATAAGCGGATCTATAAATCACAAGAATACCTGGCAACGTTGGGCACAATTGAATACCGATCATTGTTTGGTAGTTACAGCCTGACCGTTGACGACACGGTGTTTGCGATGGTTTCTGATGGTGAGTTGTATCTTCGGGCTTGTGAGCAAAGTGCACAGTACTGTGTAAAACATCCGCCTGTCTGGCTGACATATAAAAAGTGTGGCCGATCCGTTACCCTCAATTACTATCGGGTTGATGAAAGTCTATGGCGAAATCAACTGAAGCTGGTGCGTCTGTCGAAATATTCTCTCGATGCAGCGCTGAAAGAGAAAAGCACGCGCAATACCCGGGAAAGACTGAAAGATTTGCCCAATATGTCTTTTCATCTGGAAGCGATTCTCGGGGAGGTGGGGATTAAGGATGTACGGGCGTTACGTATACTTGGGGCAAAAATGTGTTGGTTGCGACTGCGGCAGCAAAACAGTCTGGTGACAGAAAAGATTCTGTTTATGCTTGAAGGCGCCATTATCGGGATTCATGAAGCTGCGCTCCCGGTGGCACGCCGCCAGGAGCTAGCAGAATGGGCTGACTCTCTTACGCCGAAACAGGAGTTTCCTGCGGAACTTGAGTAATCTGGCGTTGCAGACGACCAATCTCAGGCAGTAATGCAATCAATAACCCAACTTGTTGTACGACCAGAGGTTCTTTGCTGTCTGCCCGTGGTTCAAGTTGCTGCATCCGCTGTTTCAGGCCAGCTAATGCCTGATTGACGCGTTCTTCATCAGCAGGTTGATGATGTAACGCGTCATCAACATAGCAAACTGCGTCATCAAGAAACGCCAGAATTTCAGGATTAGTTAACTGCTCCCGGTGAGCACCGAGGGCTGAGATATAGCTGGTAAACGTATGGTTAAGGCACAGCAACCGAAACGCGGCTTCGCGAATTTGCGGGGTAACGTTCGGCTCGCTGGACATATTTGATACCACCGACGCCAGCTCAGCATCACGGTTGTGTGCATCGCGGCGGGCAATACGATACGCCAGACGGTTATCACGCCCCTGATGGTATTGCTCCAGTATGGCATCGAGATACCGACAGTTGGCCTCTGTGGCGCGTTCGAGCATGCGCGGCAGATTGCGAAACTGCCAGTCAGGCCAGATGTAGCTCACTGCCGCCCACGCAATGGCACAACCAATCAGCGTATCGATTACGCGAGGTAACGCTACTTCAAAACCTTCACCCAGTAAGTTAAAACACAGTAGCACCAAAAGTGTGATGAACATCGTTGCATGGGCGTATTGCACGTTACGGAAGGCAAAAAAGAGCACGCCAGTAATAACCAGCAGCACCAGCTGCCCTTCCAGTGATGGCACAAACCACAGCACAGGAATGCCAATGGCGATACCGACCAGCGTACCAATAATCCTTAACTTCAGGCGGTGGCGCGTGGCGTTATAGTTTGGCTGGCAGACAAACAAACTTGTCAGCAAGATCCAATACCCGTGATGCATTCCGGTTATTTGAATGATGGCGTAGCCGAAGCACAACACCAGCGACATTCTTACCGCATGACGGAAGAGGGCGGATTCCGGCGTGAAGTGACGGCTAAGACGCAGCAAGATATCACTCAATCCGTGCGGGCTGTCATCAGCGAGCTCATTTTCGTCATTATTATGGGGCAGTGCCTGGGCCTGTTCTGATTCAATTGTTGCCAGTTGGGCATCAATGGCGCGTAAATTGTTCAGCAAAAATCCCAGTGTTTTGAGTAAATCGGCAGGTGCGCCGTTATCGCGCATCCGCTCCAGCGCAGCATCAATATGCGTAAAAGCGCGCTCGAAATGCGGATCATGTTGATAAGGCTGACGCAACAAAATACAGCGTGACAGTTGCTGGCACGCCTGGCCCTGCATTGACATCAGCCGCTGAAAACGGAACAGCACGTCGCTGTGGCGAAAATGTTCACGCAATGTTTGATACTGAATATGAGAAGAGCTGGCACGCTCGTGAATATCCTGCGCGACAAAGTAATAATGCAGCGTGCGACGCGTTCCCCGTTGACCACGATCGCCACGTAAGCGGGTCAGCAGCGAGAGTTTCGTCTGATTCAATGTCGCCATCAGCTGGCCGTTGGCGAGAGCCAAATCGTACAGCGGTGCCTGGCTTTCATCTTCAATATCAGGATCAAACATGCGCGACTTGAGCTCAAGATAACGCGCCAGTTGTTCATAGCAACGCGCCAGGTTGTCCTGCAGCGGGCGGACCGGGAACAGCAGATGACCAATAAGTGTCAGGACGTTGTACCAGACGGCACCGGCCAGCAGATACATCGGCTGCTGATACCAGTGCTCATACAGTGATGTTCCCAACATAGTGTAAATGGCGATCAGCAATGCACCGAAGGCAATTGTTGCATAGCGTTGACCCAGACCGCCGAGCAAAATGAAGCCGCTGGTAGAGAGCGTTAAGCCAATCGCAAATAGCCAGGGCCAGGGAAACAGCAATTCTACTGAGGCCGAGGCGATAAAAAAGCAGAACAGCGTAATGATGAGGTTACGCAAACGTCCCGCCAGTCGGTCATCGAGATCGGTCAGCGCCGCTGCCACCATCCCCAGCGTTAGCGGAATCGTCAGTTTTACATCACCCAGCCACCACGGAAACGCTGTGGTTCCACAAAGCGCAATAAAAATACGCGCGTAATACAGCCAGGCGCTGTTCCAGGTATAGCGTTTGAGCAAAGGACTTAGCATAAAGGCCATATTAGTGGATTATTCAAAACGACGACGTGCATTGGCTTCACGCGCAGCTTGCGCTGTTTCTACCGATACCACGCGACGACCAACCGGCCATAGTGCAATAGCGGCAATTTTAAAGTTCGCAATGCCGACAGGAATGCCAATGATTGAAATACATTGTGCGATGCCCGTTGCAATGTGCATCAGGCATAACCACCAGCCAAAGAAAATCAGCCAGAAAATATTCAATACCGTACCGCCAGTATTCAGCAGCACATTTTTGCCAGCCGGGTTCAGTTCATCGACATGAATAGCTTCATTGCCATAAGGCACCAGAGACAGTTTAGTGATCTCCCAGCAGGATCGTGTCAGCGGTAAGGTAAAAATCAGCACAATACTGACCAGAGTCGCCAACAGCCAGCCCAGAGTGGTGGCAAATCCGCCAAGCACAAAGTTCAGAATGTTCAAAACGGTACGCATAAAACCTCGCTTTACTGTGGTTTTCAGTAATGGGCGGCAATTGTAACGTTTTTTTGGGCTGGAGCACGTTTTCTCTGACGGTTACACTGATAAGAAATAATTTCGTGTGGATCTACAGAGTCATGGAACTGAAAGCGACAACGCTTGGAAAACGTCTGGCACAGCACCCTTACGATCGGGCGGTGATCCTCAATGCCGGGATTAAAGTCTCCGGCGATCGCCACGAATACCTTATTCCTTTCAATCAATTACTGGCGATTCACTGTAAGCGCGGTCTGGTATGGGGCGAGCTGGAATTTGTACTGCCGGACGAAAAAGTGGTGCGTCTGCACGGCACCGAATGGGGCGAGACGCAGCGTTTTTACCATCATCTTGATGCTCACTGGCGGCGGTGGAGTGGCGAGATGAGCGAAATTGCGTCTGGTGTTTTACGCCAGCAACTGGATTTGATTGCCACGCGCACTGGGGAAAATAAATGGCTGACGCGTGAGCAAACCTCTGGCGTGCAGCAACAAATCCGCCAGGCTTTGTCGGCGTTGCCGTTGCCGGTTAACCGACTGGAAGAATTCGATAACTGCCGTGAGGCGTGGCGTAAATGTCAGGCCTGGTTGAAAGATATTGAAAGCGCTCGGTTGCAGCATAACCAGGCGTATACCGAAGCCATGCTTACCGAGTATGCGGATTTTTTCCGCCAGGTCGAGTCTTCACCGCTGAATCCGGCGCAGGCCCGGGCAGTCGTTAATGGCGAGCATTCTCTGTTAGTGCTGGCAGGTGCAGGAAGCGGAAAAACGTCGGTGCTGGTGGCCCGTGCAGGCTGGTTGCTGGCGCGTGGTGAAGCGTCCCCTGAGCAAATTTTATTGCTGGCGTTTGGTCGCAAAGCCGCTGAAGAGATGGACGAGCGGATTCGCGAACGGCTACATACCGAAGACATTACCGCACGCACGTTTCATGCGCTGGCGCTGCATATTATTCAGCAGGGCAGCAAAAAAGTTCCGATAGTCAGCAAACTGGAAAATGATACCGCTGCCCGTCATGAACTCTTTATTGCTGAGTGGCGCAAGCAATGCAGCGAAAAGAAAGCGCAGGCGAAGGGCTGGCGGCAATGGCTGACGGAAGAAATGCAGTGGTCAGTGCCAGAAGGTAACTTCTGGGATGATGAAAAATTACAGCGTCGCCTTGCCTCTCGCCTCGATCGCTGGGTAAGTCTGATGCGGATGCACGGTGGTGCACAGGCAGAAATGATTGCCAGTGCACCCGAAGAGATTCGCGATCTGTTCAGTAAACGTATCAAGTTGATGGCCCCGTTATTAAAAGCCTGGAAAGGTGCGCTGAAGGCAGAAAACGCTGTCGATTTTTCGGGCCTTATTCATCAGGCGATTGTGATTCTGGAGAAAGGTCGCTTTATCAGCCCGTGGAAGCATATTCTGGTTGATGAATTTCAGGATATCTCGCCGCAGCGCGCAGCGTTGTTAGCGGCATTACGCAAGCAAAACAGTCAGACGACGTTGTTCGCCGTTGGTGATGACTGGCAGGCGATTTACCGATTCAGCGGTGCGCAAATGTCGCTCACCACCGCTTTCCATGAAAACTTTGGTGAAGGCGATCGCTGTGATTTAGACACGACTTACCGTTTTAACAGTCGTATCGGTGAGGTGGCAAACCGGTTTATTCAGCAGAACCCAGGCCAGCTGAAAAAGCCGCTAAACAGCTTAACCAATGGAGACAAAAAAGCCGTCACGTTATTGGATGAGAGTCAACTTGACGCTTTGCTGGATAAGCTCTCTGGTTATGCCAAACCGGAAGAGCGCATTCTGATCCTGGCGCGTTACCATCACATGAGGCCTGCCAGCCTGGAAAAAGCGGCAACACGCTGGCCGAAGTTGCAAATCGACTTTATGACCATTCATGCCAGCAAAGGGCAACAGGCGGATTACGTCATCATCGTTGGCTTGCAGGAGGGAAGTGATGGTTTTCCGGCTGCGGCGCGGGAGTCGATTATGGAAGAGGCGCTACTGCCACCGGTTGAGGATTTCCCGGACGCTGAAGAACGGCGGTTAATGTACGTGGCGCTGACCCGGGCACGCCATCGGGTATGGGCACTGTTTAACAAAGAGAATCCCTCTCCCTTTGTGGAAATACTGAAAAATCTGGATGTGCCGGTGGCGAGAAAACCGTAAGAAACAGGTGGCGTTTGCCACCTGTGCAATATTACTTCAGACGGTCCGCGAGATAACGCTGATAATCGGGGATCAGAATATCGACCGCGTCGTTGAAATGCGGCGACTGGATTATGAAGTCTGCCGTTGCCACGTTGGTGGCGACCGGAATGTTCCATACCGTCGCCAGACGCAGCAAGGCTTTCACGTCAGGATCGTGCGGCACGGCATTTAGTGGATCCCAGAAGAAAATCAATACATCAATTTTCCCTTCTGAGATCAATGCGCCAACCTGCTGGTCACCCCCCATTGGGCCACTCAACATCGCGTTGACGTTCATGCCGGTTGCACGGGAAATCAAGTTACCGGTAGTGCCTGTTGCATACAGTACGTGTTGTTCCAGTAACGGTTGATGCCGTTCCACCCAGCTCATCAGCATTTGTTTGCAGTGATCGTGTGCCACCAGCGCAATATGTTTCCGCGCAGGTAAAGTGCGAGTCGTCAGTTCCATAATGTACATCCGTAGTTAACTTTCCTACAGATTACTGTAAGCACTTATCGCTGCAAGATAAAGACCGAAAAAGCCTGCGCACAGGCACAAAAATCTCAGGAAGATGGTTGTTTTTCCGCCCACTGCAGGAAAGTATTTCGCGTTTGTGGGTCAGCCAGTTTAAACCAATACTTCAGCCGTTGTTCTGTGAGCACCTGAGACTGCGGTGGAATAGCATCCAGCTCGGAAACACCCGAAAGCAGCGTACTGTCATCTGCCATCATCGTGGCAAATTGCGGTAGTGAAGCGCGTTTCGCGGATTTGTTATAGCGTTCAACCTCGACCTCATAATCAATCGTTTTTGCCGTTGAGGTAATGGCGAGAATATCCAGCTTTACCGGAATCGGCGTCGCATCGCCATCCAACAATTCAAGGCGCGGCGCGGCATCAAAATGGTTAGCTTCCCGCTCATTCTCCAGGCGAGGCAGGCGAAAATTGACCTGGTTGATGAGCTGGGTATTAAAACTGACCACCAGCGGTGGGGAGATATACAGCCGTTCTTCACTATTGGAAAGATGAATCGTCTTCTCAACGCGAAACACTAACTGATGCGGTCCATTATCCAGTTCAATGCTGTCCGCACCGCGCAGCAGAGAGCTGGAAACCTTCTTGCCGTCGAGTACCAGAAGATCGACATCGGTTGAAAGCCGCAGCGTGGTGGCAAAAACGGATACCGGCAAACATAATGCAATCAAGGTGGTCACGATGCCGGTTTTCATAGGTAGCTCCTGTCAAAAGACCGCCCGAATAATAATGTGTCAAAATTTTTCTTTAATCATACTTACTAACATATAGACATATTTCCCGCTTTTGCTCTCATTCATTCGTATTAGCTGCATGGTTGGCATGTCGGCTTTGTCGTACACTTTGTTAAACAGTCTGGAGGAAATAATGAAAGAAACCGATATTGCAGGCATTTTAACGTCCACTCACACCATTGCGCTGGTGGGGGCAAGCGACAAACCCGATCGTCCCAGCTATCGCGTGATGAAATATCTACTCGACCAGGGGTATCACGTCATTCCGGTTTCGCCAAAAGTTGCCGGCAAAACGCTGCTGGGCCAGAAGGGGTATGGCACGCTGGCAGACGTTCCGGAAAAAGTCGATATGGTCGATGTTTTCCGTAATTCAGAAGCGGCGTGGGGCGTGGCACAGGAAGCTATTGCCATTGGCGCGAAAACCCTCTGGATGCAACTGGGGGTGATTAATGAGCAAGCGGCAGTACTGGCACGGGATGCCGGGTTAAATGTGGTGATGGATCGCTGCCCGGCTATTGAGATCCCTCGCCTGGGCCTGGCCAAATAAAAAATCCCCGGAAGGCAAAAACCTTCCGGGGATTTGTTCAGGGATTAGTTACGCAGACGCGGGGCCTGGAGTTGTTTGCGGATGGTCTGCGCCAGCTCATCCATGGATGGCTGTTCAGGATGTTCATCCTGCAATTCGCTACTTAGCTGGGCTTCAGCCAGGTAGGTATGAACCGGTAGGCCGTTATCGTCCTCCATCACTACGTGATACCACGGAGCGGCGCGAAGCTCGTCATTCACCGCCAGCTCATCAGGCGACGGTTCAGAGAGCGAATAAACCGGGTCGATATCCACGACCACTCCGAGATAACCTAACAGGGAATGGCGGACCTGCTGGCCGATACCGAATTTGCTGGCAATCATAGTCACCTCCCGGGAAATCTTTACCTTTGATATAAGGGTAAAATTCCACATTTCAAGTTACATGACGCGACAGGCAAACCCTTTCAGATATAGCCCTTCCGGATAGGTAGCGATCACCGGATGATCGGCTGCCTGACGGAACTGCTCTATAAATTGTACATCACGACCGGCATCAATTGCGGCATCCGCGATGATTTTCTGAAATAAATCGCTGGTCATCAGACCGGAACAGGAGAAAGTCAGGAGAATACCGCCTTCATTCAGCAGCTGAATCGCCAGCATGTTGATGTCTTTATAACCACGACACGCGCCCATCAACTGGCTTTTATTCTCAACAAACTTCGGCGGGTCCATCACGATAACGTCAAATTTTTCACCGCGATCGCGATAAGTACGCAGCAATTTAAAGACATCATCACGGACAAACTCAGCCTTGCTCAGATCCAGTTTGTTCAGCTCAACGTTCTGCCGTGCAATATCCAGCGCTTCCTGGGAGGTATCAACGCTGACAACCTGGCTGCAACCGCCCATCAGTGCCGATACGGCGAAACCACCGGTATAGGAGAAACAGTTCAGCACACGTTTATTTTCAACGTAGCGGCGGGTAGCCAGGCGGCTATCACGCTGGTCCAGGTAGTAGCCCGTTTTGTGTCCGTGCTGAATATCCACCAGCAGTTTCATTCCGTGTTCTTCAATCGGCAGCAGGGCAGGTGGCAACTCGCCGGTGACGGGGCCCTGGGTCAGCTCCATTCCTTCTTTTTTACGTACCGCGACGTCGCTGCGATCGTAAATCGAACATTCCGGGTACAGCGTTTGCAGGGCACTAATTAATGCCGCGCGCTGATATTCTGCCCCAGCACTCAGCAGTTGCAGCACCAGAAAATTACCGAAACGATCGATAGTAATACCCGGCAGGCCATCAGATTCTCCGGCGATTAAACGATAGCTGTCGAGGCCATCTTTTTGCGCCAGCCAGTCACGCCATTTTTGTGCTTGTTGCAAACGGCGGGAAAAAAAAGCAATGTCGATAGACTCAGACGGGTCAAACGTCCAGACGCGCGCCCGGATTTGCGAAGCTGGCGAATAAGCGCCGCGTGCTAACCATTTTCCCTGATGATCAACAATATCGATGGTTTCACCGAGGCTGGCTTTACCTTCCATGCGGGCAACGGCCCCGGAAAAGACCCACGGATGGCGACGAAGTAATGATTTTTCGCGCCCTTTGGCTAACACTAAACGTACACTCATAATTTACTTTTCTGTCGATGCAAAGAAATGGGCGTCATTGTCCGGAGTTTTCCATGGATTTGCAACGCGTCCATTAAGGATAAGGAGAGCAGCAATGTCGAAAGTCTGCATAATTGCCTGGGTTTACGGGCGAGTTCAGGGCGTAGGATTTCGCTACACCACACAGTACGAAGCGAAAAGACTGGGTTTAACCGGGTACGCCAAAAATCTTGACGATGGCAGCGTGGAAGTGGTTGCTTGCGGTGAAGAAGGGCAGGTGGAAAAATTAATGCAGTGGTTAAAGAGTGGCGGCCCGCGTTCTGCGCGTGTAGAACGGGTGCTCAGCGAGCCGCATCATCCCTCGGGGGAATTAACCGATTTTCGTATCCGTTAAATACATTTTACCGGTTTTGGCAGGCCAGCAATTTTGGTGGCTTGCTTAGCCGGACCTTTCGGAAACAGTCGGTATAAATAGCGGCTGTTACCTTTTTCTTCGCCAAATTTATTCGCCATCGCTTTTACCAGCATACGAATCGCCGGAGAAGTATTGAATTCCAGATAGAAATCACGCACAAAACGCACCACTTCCCAGTGTTCCGGTGACAGCGAAATCCCTTCGTTCTCTGCAATCACCACAGCCAGCGGCTCACTCCACTGGCTGCTTTCTTTGAGATAGCCTTCGGTATCCGTTTCTATCTCTTTACCTTCGAAGATCAGCATAATTATTACTACCTTAATCAGACTGGCGGCAGTGTAACAAAAAACAAAGCCCCGCATAAAGCGAGGCTATGAAAGTGTTAGCGGGTGAGATTAATCGCGGCTAGCGAAGCCCAGAATGCTCAGCAGGCTGACGAAGATGTTGTACAGCGAAACATACAGGCTAACCGTGGCACGAATATAGTTCGTCTCACCGCCATGAATGATGTTGCTGGTTTCAAACAAGATAGCGCCAGAGGAGATCAGAATGAAGACCGCGCTGATCGCCAGATGCAGAGCAGGCAGCTGCAGGAAGATATTCGCAACCATACCAATCAGCACCACCACAATACCCGCCATCAGCATACCGCCGAGGAACGACATATCTTTGCGGGTGGTCAGCACATATGCAGAGCAGCAGAAGAACACTAACGCCGTTCCGCCCAGTGCCATAGCGATTACGTCACCCATTCCGGCAGACAGATAGGTGTTCAGAATAGGTCCGAGGATATAACCCAGAAAACCGGTAAAGGCGAATGCGGAGATAATCCCGGTCGGCTTATTCGCCGTTTTATAGGTCAGGAACATCAAACCATACATACCCACCAGCGTCAGAATCAGACCCGGAGATGGCAGCATCAGCACCGTACTGGCAGTTGCGGTAATCGCCGAAAAGGCCAGCGTCAGGCTCAGCAGAAAATAGGTATTACGCAGCACCTTATGGGTGCTAAGCAGTGATGTACGGTCATGTGAAGAACTAACAATACGATCCATTGAGTCACTCTCTATGACAGATGTAATTAATTAAGCAGCATAATGATAATGCGTAAGGGCACCCAGAAGTTTTACCCATCTTTACGCATTTGATCTGGAACAGGTTTAACAGCGGATTATCAGGTCATTAAGCAAATATAACGCCCTGAGAATTTCGACAGGCAAAAGAAAAAGGGGTTAGCATTTAGCTAACCCCTTATCTTATTTGGCGGAAGCGCAGAGATTCGAACTCTGGAACCCTTTCGGGTCGCCGGTTTTCAAGACCGGTGCCTTCAACCGCTCGGCCACACTTCCGGAATGACGCGCACTATAAACATCCCGATGCGGCGTGTAAACCCCTAATTTGTTTGTTTGCCTGAAAAACAGCCAAAAGTGCATTGATAGCGTGAAATAACAGCAGATTGATCATTTCATCACCATGAATTCCTTCTCTTTTACTCGTTTAGCAACCGGCTAAACATCCCCACCGCCCGGCCAAAAGAAAAATAGGTCCATTTTTATCGCTAAAAGATAAATCCACACAGTTTGTATTGTTTTGTGCAAAAGTTTCACTACGCTTTATTAACAATACTTTCTGGCGACGTGCGCCAGTGCAGAAGGATGAGCTTTCGTTTTCAGCATCTCACGTGAAGCGATGGTTTGCCTTGCTACAGGGACGTCGCTTGCCGACCATAAGCGCCCGGTGTCCTGCCGGTGTCGCAAGGAGGAGAGACGTGCGATATGAATAACGAGGAAACATTTTACCAGGCCATGCGGCGTCAGGGCGTTACCCGGCGCAGCTTTCTCAAATATTGTAGTCTGGCTGCCACGTCGCTGGGATTAGGCGCGGGAATGGCACCAAAGATTGCCTGGGCGCTGGAGAACAAACCGCGCATTCCGGTGGTATGGATCCACGGTCTGGAATGCACCTGCTGTACCGAATCTTTTATCCGCTCCGCTCACCCACTGGCGAAGGACGTCATCCTTTCCCTGATTTCCCTCGATTACGACGATACTTTGATGGCTGCCGCCGGAACCCAGGCGGAAGAAGTCTTTGAAGACATTATCACGCAATACAATGGCAAATATATCCTCGCAGTAGAAGGTAATCCGCCGCTGGGCGAGCAGGGGATGTTCTGTATCAGCAGCGGTCGACCGTTTATTGAGAAACTCAAACGTGCCGCTGCCGGAGCCAGCGCGATTATCGCCTGGGGAACCTGCGCGTCCTGGGGCTGCGTGCAGGCCGCGCGACCCAATCCGACGCAGGCAACGCCTATCGACAAAGTCATCACCGACAAACCCATTATCAAAGTACCTGGCTGCCCGCCGATCCCGGATGTGATGAGCGCCATCATTACTTACATGGTGACCTTTGATCGCTTGCCAGATGTCGACAGAATGGGCCGTCCGCTGATGTTCTATGGTCAGCGAATCCACGATAAATGCTATCGCCGCGCCCACTTCGACGCCGGAGAGTTCGTCCAGAGTTGGGATGATGACGCTGCCCGCAAAGGTTACTGCCTGTACAAAATGGGCTGCAAAGGGCCTACCACCTATAACGCCTGTTCCTCCACACGCTGGAATGATGGCGTTTCTTTCCCAATCCAGTCTGGTCACGGCTGCCTGGGCTGTGCGGAAAATGGTTTCTGGGATCGCGGTTCGTTCTACAGCCGCGTGGTCGATATTCCGCAAATGGGTACTCATTCCACCGCCGATACCGTCGGTTTAACCGCGCTTGGCGTGGTGGCAGCGGCTGTTGGTGTGCACGCAGTCGCCAGCGCCGTTGACCAGCGCAGACGTCATAACCAGCAACCTACAGAAACCGAACATCAGCCAGGCAATGAGGATAAACAGGCATGAGCACTCAGTACGAAACTCAGGGATACACCATCAATAATGCCGGACGCCGCCTGGTGGTCGACCCGATTACGCGCATCGAAGGCCACATGCGCTGCGAAGTGAATATTAACGATCAGAATGTGATCACCAATGCCGTCTCCTGCGGCACCATGTTTCGCGGGCTGGAGATCATCCTACAAGGGCGCGACCCGCGCGATGCGTGGGCGTTCGTTGAACGTATCTGCGGCGTCTGTACTGGCGTACACGCCCTGGCTTCGGTTTACGCCATCGAAGATGCTATCGGTATTAAAGTGCCGGACAACGCCAATATCATCCGCAACATTATGCTGGCAACGCTCTGGTGCCACGATCATCTGGTGCACTTCTATCAGCTTGCCGGGATGGACTGGATCGATGTGTTAGATGCGCTGAAAGCCGACCCGCGGAAAACCTCCGAACTGGCGCAAAGTCTCTCCTCTTGGCCGAAATCATCCCCTGGCTATTTCTTCGACGTACAAAACCGCCTGAAAAAATTTGTTGAAGGCGGGCAGTTGGGGATCTTCCGCAATGGCTACTGGGGGCACCCGCAGTACAAACTGCCGCCAGAAGCTAACCTGATGGGCTTTGCCCACTATCTCGAAGCTCTCGATTTCCAGCGTGAAATTGTCAAAATCCACGCGGTCTTTGGCGGTAAAAACCCGCATCCAAACTGGATTGTCGGCGGGATGCCTTGCGCCATCAACATTGACGAAAGCGGCGCGGTCGGGGCAGTCAATATGGAACGCCTGAACCTGGTGCAGTCAATTATCACCCGCACGGCGGACTTCATTAACAACGTGATGATCCCCGACGCCTTAGCCATCGGTCAGTTCAACAAACCGTGGAGCGAAATCGGCACTGGTCTTTCTGATAAATGCGTTCTCAGCTACGGCGCATTCCCGGATATTGCCAACGACTTTGGCGAGAAAAGTCTGCTGATGCCTGGCGGCGCGGTGATTAACGGCGACTTCAACAATGTGCTGCCAGTGGATTTGGTTGATCCGCAGCAGGTGCAGGAGTTTGTCGACCACGCCTGGTATCGATATCCCAACGATCAGGTCGGGCGTCATCCGTTCGATGGCATCACCGACCCGTGGTACAACCCCGGCGATGTCAAAGGCAGCGATACCAACATTCAGCAGCTGAATGAACAGGAACGCTACTCGTGGATCAAAGCGCCACGCTGGCGCGGTAACGCGATGGAAGTGGGGCCGCTGGCGCGCACGTTAATCGCTTATCACAAAGGCGATGCTGCGACCGTTGAGTCGGTCGATCGCATGATGTCGGCGTTGAACCTGCCGCTTTCCGGTATCCAGTCAACGTTAGGCCGCATTTTGTGCCGCGCGCACGAAGCGCAGTGGGCCGCAGGTAAGTTGCAGTATTTCTTCGACAAGCTGATGACCAACCTGAAAAACGGCAATCTCGCCACTGCTTCCACGGAAAAATGGGAACCTGCAACCTGGCCGACAGAGTGCCGTGGTGTCGGTTTTACCGAAGCGCCGCGCGGGGCGTTAGGCCACTGGGCCGCCATTCGCGATGGCAAGATTGATCTCTACCAGTGCGTGGTGCCGACCACCTGGAACGCCAGCCCGCGCGATCCCAAAGGGCAGATTGGCGCTTATGAAGCGGCGCTGATGAACACCAAAATGGCGATCCCCGAGCAACCGCTGGAGATCCTGCGTACTCTGCACAGCTTTGACCCGTGCCTCGCCTGTTCAACACACGTGCTGGGCGACGACGGTAGCGAGCTGATCTCCGTGCAGGTGCGTTAACAGCGAAGGAGAATCATCATGCAACAGAAAAGCGACAACGTTGTCAGCCACTATGTCTTTGAAGCGCCAGTGCGCATCTGGCACTGGTTGACGGTGTTATGCATGGCGGTGTTGATGGTCACCGGATACTTTATCGGCAAGCCGCTACCTTCCGTCAGCGGCGAGGCGACGTATCTGTTCTATATGGGCTACATCAGGTTAATTCACTTCAGCGCCGGGATGGTTTTTACCGTGGTTTTGCTGATGCGGATCTACTGGGCTTTTGTTGGCAATCGATACTCCCGCGAGCTGTTTATCGTGCCGGTATGGCGTAAAAGCTGGTGGCAGGGCGTGTGGTATGAAATCCGCTGGTATCTGTTTCTGGCAAAACGTCCGAGTGCCGATATAGGCCATAATCCCATCGCCCAGGCGGCGATGTTCGGCTATTTCCTGATGTCGGTCTTTATGATCATCACTGGTTTTGCGCTGTACAGCGAACACAGCCAGTACGCTATTTTTGCGCCGTTCCGTTATGTGGTGGAATTTTTCTACTGGACGGGTGGCAACTCAATGGACATTCACAGCTGGCATCGGCTGGGGATGTGGCTGATTGGCGCGTTTGTGATCGGTCATGTCTACATGGCGCTGCGTGAAGACATCATGTCCGACGACACGGTGATCTCCACCATGGTCAACGGCTACCGTAGCCACAAATTTGGCAAAATAAGTAACAAGGAGCGTTCATGAGCGAGCAACGCGTGGTGGTCATGGGGCTGGGCAACCTGCTGTGGGCCGATGAAGGCTTCGGCGTGCGGGTGGCGGAACGGCTGTATGCCCATTACCACTGGCCCGAGTATGTGGAGATTGTCGATGGCGGTACTCAGGGACTGAACTTGCTGGGGTATGTCGAAAGCGCCAGCCATCTGTTGATTCTCGATGCCATTGACTACGGGCTGGAACCTGGAACGCTGCGAACCTATGCCGGAGAACGCATTCCGGCTTATCTCAGCGCGAAGAAAATGAGCCTGCATCAGAACAGTTTCTCCGAAGTGTTGGCGCTGGCGGATATCCGCGGACATCTGCCAGCACATATTGCCCTCGTCGGTCTGCAACCCGCAATGCTCGACGACTACGGCGGTAGCCTGAGCGAACTGGCACGGGAGCAACTGCCCGCTGCGGAACAGGCGGCGCTGGCGCAGCTTGCTGCGTGGGGAATTGTGCCGCAACCGGCTAATGAATCGCGCTGTCTCAATTATGACTGTCTGTCGATGGAAAATTACGAAGGCGTTCGCTTGCGCCAGTACCGGATGACACAGGAGGAGCAGGGATGAGCAACGACACGCCATTTGATGCGTTGTGGCAACGAATGCTGGCGCGCGGCTGGACGCCAGTCAGTGAATCCCGTCTTGACGACTGGCTTACGCAAGCGCCAGACGGCGTGGTGTTATTAAGCAGTGACCCGAAACGCACGCCAGAGGTCAGCGATAATCCGGTAATGATTGGCGAATTACTGCGCGAGTTTCCCGACTATACATGGCAGGTGGCGATTGCTGACCTTGAGCAGAGCGAAGCCATCGGCGATCGCTTTGGCGTCTTTCGCTTTCCTGCCACTTTAGTGTTTACCGGCGGAAACTATCGCGGCGTGCTGAATGGTATTCACCCGTGGGCGGAACTGATAAACCTGATGCGCGGGCTTGTCGAACCGCAGCAGGAGCGTGCCTCATGAGCGAAACTTTTTTCCATCTGCTGGGGCCAGGAACGCAACCGAACGATGACAGTTTCAGCATGAATCCACTGCCGATCACCTGTCAGGTGAATGATGAACCGAGTATGGCGGCCCTGGAGCAATGTGCTCACAGCCCGCAGGTGATTGCGCTGTTAAACGAGTTACAACATCAACTAAGCGAACGCCAACCGCCGTTGGGCGAGGTGCTGGCAGTCGATCTGTTAAATCTCAACGCCGACGATCGTCACTTTATCAATACGCTTCTCGGGGAAGGGGAAGTGTCAGTGCGCATTCAGCAGGCTGACGACAGTGAAAGTGAAATACAGGAGGCGATCTTCTGCGGATTATGGCGGGTGCGCAGACGTCGCGGCGAAAAGTTGCTGGAGGACAAACTGGAGGCTGGCTGCGCGCCGCTGGCGTTGTGGCAGGCGGCAACGCAAAATCTCTTGCCGACAGATTCGCTGTTACCGCCGCCCATTGATGGCCTGATGAATGGCCTACCGTTGGCGCATGAGTTACTGGCACATGTACGTAATCCCGACGCGCAGCCGCACAGCATTAATCTGACGCAATTACCCATCAGCGAGGCTGATCGGCTTTTTCTCTCACGTCTCTGTGGGCCGGGAAATATTCAGATTCGTACCATTGGCTATGGCGAGAGCTATATCAACGCCACGGGGTTACGCCATGTCTGGCATTTACGCTGTACGGACACCTTAAAAGGCCCGTTACTGGAAAGTTATGAAATCTGCCCAATACCGGAAGTGGTGCTGGCAGCGCCAGAAGATTTGGTCGACTCTGCGCAGCGGCTTAGCGAGGTATGTCAGTGGCTGGCGGAAGCTGCACCGACGTAAAAAGACGGTAAGTATCGCTTTCAGTCTTATGAATATCGCAATCGGCGAATACCTCTGGTCGTAGAGTTTCAGGATAAAGAGGGAGATCTACCATTATCGGGTTATTTTTCTCTCTTCGCCTACAGGAGTGCGCATGTGGGATGTCATTGATTTATCGCGCTGGCAGTTTGCTCTGACCGCGCTGTATCACTTTTTATTTGTACCCCTTACCCTGGGGCTGATTTTTTTGCTGGCTATTATGGAAACCATTTACGTGGTCACCGGCAAAACAATCTACCGCGATATGACGCGCTTCTGGGGTAAGCTCTTCGGTATCAATTTTGCTCTTGGCGTGGCTACCGGCCTGACCATGGAGTTTCAGTTTGGTACTAACTGGTCATTCTATTCCAACTATGTGGGCGATATTTTTGGCGCACCGCTGGCGATGGAAGCATTAATGGCCTTCTTCCTCGAATCCACCTTTGTCGGGCTGTTCTTCTTCGGCTGGCAACGGCTGAATAAATACCAGCACCTGCTGGTGACGTGGCTGGTGGCGTTCGGTTCAAATCTCTCTGCGTTGTGGATATTGAATGCCAACGGTTGGATGCAATACCCGACCGGTGCGCATTTTGATATCGACACCCTGCGTATGGAGATGACCAGCTTCAGCGAGCTGGTCTTTAATCCGGTCAGCCAGGTGAAATTTGTGCACACCGTAATGGCGGGCTACGTGACCGGGGCCATGTTTATTATGGCGATCAGCGCCTGGTATTTACTGCGCGGACGGGAGCGCGATGTCGCATTACGCTCGTTTGCCATCGGTTCCGTCTTCGGTACTCTGGCGATTATCGGTACCCTGCAACTCGGAGACAGTTCTGCGTATGAAGTCGCGCAAGTACAACCGGTAAAACTGGCGGCGATGGAAGGGGAGTGGCAAACGGAACCTGCACCTGCACCGTTCCATGTGGTTGCCTGGCCGGAACAGGATCAAGAGCGTAACGCCTTTGCCCTCAAAATTCCCGCGCTGCTAGGGATCCTCGCCACTCACTCATTAGATAAACCCGTGCCGGGTCTGAAGAATTTGATGGCTGAAACCTACCCACGCTTGCAACGCGGACGTATGGCCTGGCTGTTAATGCAGGAAATATCGCAAGGCAATCGTGAGCCGCATGTGTTGCAGGCATTCCGGGGACTGGAAGGTGACCTGGGCTACGGCATGTTGCTCTCCCGCTATGCGCCGGATATGAATCATGTCACAGCCGCACAGTACCAGGCGGCGATGCGTGGCGCGATACCTCAGGTTGCGCCGGTATTCTGGAGTTTCCGCATCATGGTGGGCTGTGGTTCCCTGCTGCTACTGGTGATGCTGATTGCGCTTGTCCAGACGCTGCGTGGCAAAATCGACCAGCATCGCTGGGTGCTGAAAATGGCGCTCTGGAGTTTGCCGTTGCCGTGGATTGCGATTGAAGCCGGGTGGTTTATGACCGAGTTTGGTCGTCAGCCGTGGGCGATACAGGACATCTTACCGACATACTCCGCGCACTCCGCTTTAACCACAGGACAACTGGCTTTCTCACTGATCATGATCGTAGGGCTTTACACCCTGTTCTTAATCGCCGAAGTCTACCTGATGCAGAAATATGCCCGTCTGGGGCCGAGCGCGATGCAGAGTGAACAACCGACGCAGCAACAGGGGTAAAGGAGAAAATCATGTTTGATTATGAAACATTGCGCTTCATCTGGTGGCTGCTGATTGGCGTGATCCTGGTGGTCTTTATGATCTCCGACGGATTTGACATGGGGATCGGCTGTCTGCTGCCGCTGGTGGCGCGTAATGATGATGAACGCCGGATAGTGATAAACAGCGTTGGTGCACACTGGGAAGGCAACCAGGTCTGGTTGATCCTCGCTGGTGGGGCATTATTTGCCGCCTGGCCCAGAGTGTATGCAGCGGCGTTTTCCGGCTTTTATGTGGCGATGATCCTGGTGCTGTGCTCACTGTTCTTCCGCCCGCTGGCCTTTGATTATCGCGGAAAAATCGCCGATGCACGCTGGCGTAAAATGTGGGACGCCGGTCTGGTCATCGGCAGTCTGGTGCCGCCGGTAGTCTTCGGTATCGTCTTCGGCAACTTGTTGCTCGGCGTGCCGTTTGCCTTCACACCGCAATTACGCGTGGAGTATCTCGGCAGCTTCTGGCAACTGCTGACGCCATTCCCTTTATTGTGTGGTTTGCTTAGCCTTGGGATGGTGATTTTGCAAGGTGGCGTCTGGTTACAACTGAAAACTGTTGGTGTGATTCATCTGCGTTCACAGCTGGCGACCAAACGCGCTGCACTGTTGGTGATGCTGTGCTTTTTGCTGGCGGGTTACTGGCTGTGGGTCGGTATTGATGGCTTTGTACTGCTCGCCCAGGATGCTAACGGTCCTTCCAATCCGTTAATGAAACTGGTGGCAGTGCTACCTGGTGCCTGGATGAATAATTTTGTCGAGTCGCCCGTTTTGTGGATCTTCCCGCTGCTGGGATTCTTCTGCCCATTGCTGACGGTGATGGCGATTTATCGTGGTCGCCCGGGTTGGGGATTTTTGATGGCATCATTGATGCAATTTGGCGTGATTTTCACGGCAGGCATCACGCTGTTCCCCTTTGTCATGCCGTCAAGCGTGAGTCCGATCTCCAGCCTGACGTTGTGGGACAGTACTTCCAGTCAGCTGACGCTGAGCATTATGTTGGTAATCGTGCTGATATTTTTGCCCATTGTGTTGCTCTACACTCTCTGGAGCTACTACAAAATGTGGGGGCGCATGACAACAGAAACTCTCCGCCGTAACGAAAACGAGTTGTACTAAGGAGCAGAAACAATGTGGTATTTACTTTGGTTCGTCGGCATTTTGTTGATGTGTTCGCTCTCCACCCTTGTGTTGGTATGGCTGGACCCGCGTCTGAAAAGTTAACGAACGTAGGCCTGATGCGGCGCATTAGCATCGCATCAGGCAATCAATAATGTCAGATATGAAAAGCGGAAACATATCGATGAAAGCGATCTTAATCCCATTTTTATCTCTTCTGATTCCGTTAACCCCGCAATCTGCATTCGCTCAGAGTGAGCCGGAGCTGAAGCTGGAAAGTGTGGTGATTGTCAGTCGTCATGGTGTGCGTGCTCCAACCAAGGCCACGCAACTGATGCAGGATGTCACCCCAGACGCATGGCCAACCTGGCCGGTAAAACTGGGTTGGCTGACACCGCGCGGTGGTGAGCTAATCGCCTATCTCGGACATTACCAACGCCAGCGTCTGGTAGCCGACGGATTGCTGGCGAAAAAGGGCTGCCCGCAGTCTGGTCAGGTCGCGATTATTGCTGATGTCGACGAGCGTACCCGTAAAACAGGCGAAGCCTTCGCCGCCGGGCTGGCACCTGACTGTGCAATAACCGTACATACCCAGGCAGATACGTCCAGTCCCGATCCGTTATTTAATCCTCTAAAAACTGGCGTTTGCCAACTGGATAACGCGAACGTGACTGACGCGATCCTCAGCAGGGCAGGAGGGTCAATTGCTGACTTTACCGGGCATCGGCAAACGGCGTTTCGCGAACTGGAACGGGTGCTTAATTTTCCGCAATCAAACTTGTGCCTTAAACGTGAGAAACAGGACGAAAGCTGTTCATTAACGCAGGCATTACCATCGGAACTCAAGGTGAGCGCCGACAATGTCTCATTAACCGGTGCGGTAAGCCTCGCATCAATGCTGACGGAGATATTTCTCCTGCAACAAGCACAGGGAATGCCGGAGCCGGGGTGGGGAAGGATCACCGATTCACACCAGTGGAACACCTTGCTAAGTTTGCATAACGCGCAATTTTATTTGCTACAACGCACGCCAGAGGTTGCCCGCAGCCGCGCCACCCCGTTATTAGATTTGATCAAGACAGCGTTGACGCCCCATCCACCGCAAAAACAGGCGTATGGTGTGACATTACCCACTTCAGTGCTGTTTATCGCCGGACACGATACTAATCTGGCAAATCTCGGCGGCGCACTGGAGCTCAACTGGACGCTTCCCGGTCAGCCGGATAACACGCCGCCAGGTGGTGAACTGGTGTTTGAACGCTGGCGTCGGCTAAGCGATAACAGCCAGTGGATTCAGGTTTCGCTGGTCTTCCAGACTTTACAGCAGATGCGTGATAAAACGCCGCTGTCATTAAATACGCCGCCCGGAGAGGTGAAACTGACCCTGGCAGGATGTGAAGAGCGAAATGCGCAGGGCATGTGTTCGTTGGCAGGTTTTACGCAAATCGTGAATGAAGCACGCATACCGGCGTGCAGTTTGTAATGCATAAAAAAGAGCATTCAGTTACCTGAATGCTCTGAGGCTGATGACAAACGAAGAACTGTCTAATGCGTAGACCGGAAAAGGCGTTCACGCCGCATCCGGCCACTTTCAGTTTTACTCTTTCTCGGAGTAACTATAACCGTAATAGTTATAGCCGTAACTGTAAGCGGTGCTGGCGCGTTTAATCACACCATTGAGGATAGCGCCTTTAATATTGACGCCTGCCTGTTCCAGACGCTGCATTGACAAACTCACCTCTTTGGCGGTGTTCAAGCCAAAACGCGCAACCAGCAGGCTGGTGCCAACAGAACGCCCCACGACCGCGGCATCACTCACCGCCAGCATCGGCGGCGTATCGACAATCACCAGATCGTAATGGTCGTTCGCCCATTCCAGTAATTGACGCATCCGATCGCGCATCAGCAGTTCAGACGGGTTAGGTGGCACCTGACCGCGAGTAATCACATCAAAGCCTCCTTTGCCAAAATGCTGGATCACTTTGTTGAGCTCATCTTTACCTGCCAGATATTCCGACAAGCCATGTTCATTACTCACGGTAAACAGGTTATGCGAATAACCACGGCGTAAGTCGGCATCAATAAATAACACTTTTTGATCGGACTGGGCGATCACCGCTGCCAGAGTTGAACTGACAAACGTTTTACCACTGTCTGGCGTCGCACCGGTGATCATCAGAATGTTATTCTCCGTCTCCATCATAGCGAAATGCAGACTGGTTCGTAGCGCACGTACGGCTTCCACAGCAGAATCCGCCGGGTTATCCACCGCCAGGAAGGGGATATTTTTAGTACGATGGCGCTGCTGATTAGAAAATAAATTTTTCTTACGCAGACGGGTGCGTTTATCCAGCCACTCGGACATTGGGATAGTGGCATAAACGTTGATGCCGTGCTCTTCCAGTTGTTCCGGGGCTTCTACACCACGACGCAACATCGCACGCGCCAGCACGGCACCCACAGAAATAAACAGGCCAAGAATAAAACCAAGCACCACGTTCAACGCTTTTTTCGGTTTCACTGGCTGCGGCTGAGTGACTGCCGGGTCGATAATCCGCACGTTACCAATGGCACTGGATTTCGAAATACTCAACTCCTGCTGGCGGTTAAGTAATTGCAGATATACCGCACGGCCCGCTTCTACGTCACGGCTTAAACGTAACACTTCCTGTTGAGTGGAAGGCATTGCCGATACCCGCTTATTCAGGCGTTTGCGTTCTTGCTCCAGCGTCTGGCGTTTTTCCAGCAGCGCACGATAAGTTGGGTGATCTTTCTTATACAGCTGGGAGATCTCTGCCTCGCGGAAGGTCAGCTCATTGAGTTGATTATCAACGTTCACAATCTGCTCAAGAACGGCTTTGGCTTCCAGGTTAAGGTCAACCGAATCGCGCTGCTGGCGATAAACGTTGAGTTTTTCTTCCGCCTGGTCCAGCTCGCTGCGCACTTCAGGTAACTGGCGCTGTAAGAATTCAAGGCTTTGTGAATCCTGCGCCGCCTGGCGAGCGATATTCTGTTGCAAATAGTTGTTAGCGATGCTGTTCAGAATACGAGTAATCAACTGGGGATCATCACCAGTCATGGTAAGTTCCAGCATCCCGCTTTCTTTACTGCGTTCGCTAACGGTAAAGGTTTCCTGCAATGCGTTAATCGCTTCCAGTTCGGTACGCTGGCTCAGGACAAACTGTGTTCCTGGTTTGGCCTTAATGTCCGCGATAGTCAGCGCAACGCCATCTTTTTCCAGACGCTGGCCGACCATACCATTGACGGTGAACTCTTCACCTTCCAGCGTATAGTGGCCGTTTTCCCCAACCGTGAGTGTCAGTTGCTGATCCTGACCATTCAGTTGTGGAATATGCATCCAGCTGATCGCCAGCTCACCTGGTTTTTCTTTGGTTAATCTCGCCCAGCCGCGACCCACAATCGGAAAATACTTCTGCTCAACTATGTCGCGCAGATTCAGTTCAGCAATGGTTTTACCGAGAATCATGCGCGATTGCAGCAGTTGGATCTCCGGTGCAGACTCGGGCGATGAGTTAGGGATCATATCGCTCAGGCCGCTGAGAATGGCGTTGCCCTGTTTTTGCTCAACCTGGACCAGAGTATCTGCCTGATAAATTGGTGTGCTTAACAGCGAGTAAGCGACAGCGATCAGCGTGAATAACGCGGTCACGCTGATAATAAACTTACGGTGATCCCATAACTCGCCGACCAGACGAAGCAGATCGATCTCATTTTCCTGAGTGCTGCCTGGTGGCGTATTCATATTTTTAGTTGTCATCGTATTTTATAAACTCAAATTACCGGCTGAGGCGCTTCGCCCATTCCTGACTGGCGCGCTCCAACATACCGTAGACATGTTCAAATGCGTCCTGACTTTTACGATAGGGATCCGGGATCTCTTTCTGTTCCAGCCATTGCCCAAACAGCATTGTCTTCCCGCGGACCTCGGGAGCAATTGCGGTAACCTGAGCAATATGTTCCGACTCCATTGCCAGAATCAGATCGTAATTTCGTGCCATCTCAGCAGTGAGCTTACGTCCGGCATGTCCTTCAAGAGATACGCCATGATTAGCGGCAACATCTGCCGCTGTCGCATCTGCAGGGTGTTTTACCAGACCATGAACACCTGCCGATTTGACTTTTACGCCCGGCAGACGTTTACGCAGCAAGCGCTCGCCAATGGGCGAACGGCAAATGTTGCCGGTACAAACCACCAGGATTGAGTTAAATTTTAGTTGGGCCATGTTTGAATCCACCGTGAAGTCTCTGTCAGGTCATGCACCCCGGAAATCGTCGGTACCAGCAGAGAAATCACACGGTTCCAACGAGCCAGCGGCGCGGTAGTGACATAAACAATGTCGTAAGGTTCAAGCTGGAATTCCGTTCCGAGTATCATTGCCGATGCGTCCTTCGCATTCAGCTGATAAATATTGGCGATTTTGCCATTCTGCTTGTTTTGCGTTGCACGAATAACAAAAATCCCCGTCGCATCAGCGACATCCTGATTCATACCCTCAGCGTTACCCAGCGCTTCCGCCAGGGTCATACCGCTGCGGTCCATTTTCAGCGTGCTCTGTTTACCCACTTCACCCATCACGAAGACTTTCAGATCATCGTTGCGCGGAATAAATAAAATATCGCCCGGGTGCAGCAGTTTGTTCTGGCGCAAGTCGCCACGCTGCATCAGCGCATAGAGGTTCACTTTGGTCTTTACGCCATTCTGGGTGAGCACCACGTTGCGCCAGTCTGCATCTGCGGTCAGACCGCCCGCGGCGTTAATCGCATCCATGATGGTCAGAGGAATATTGGTAATCGGCTGCTGACCCGATTTGCTGACTTCGCCGGTGACGTACGCTTTTTGCGATCGGAACGCCGCGACGCTGACATCGACTTGCGGGCTTTCAATGACTGAATCGAGACGCGCTGTAATCTCGTTGCGTACCTGGGTAAGTGTTTTCCCGGCCACTTTCAGGCGACCAATATAGGGGTAGAAAATCGCACCATCGGCGTTAACCCAGTTGCCGGTATCACTGGCGCTACGGTATTGCCCTGCGGGGGTGGTTAGTTCCGGGTGATCCCAGACCGTAACCATCAACACATCACCAATCCCGATACGATATTCATAGTTTGCGATTTGCTGCTCCAGCTCCGGGTTAGCCTGCGACATAATCGGTTTGGCGCGCAACTGATCAATCAATCCTGGCGTGACGGGATAGATATTGACCATTTTGTCCAGGTCATACTGATTGTCAGGTAGTTCAATGACATCCTTGTTACTGGTCGATAAATTCTGACCAGGAACAAGGGTACATGCTGTCAAAGACAGAACAGCCAATGTCAGTACCGAAAACTTAAAAATGTTCTTTTTCATTGGTTTATATTTATCAGTCAATGTAATGTTATGAATTACGTCAGGTTATTGTCCAACTGGTACTTCTCGCTCTGCCGTCATTGGATAGAGCTGGTATTTGCGTGACAGCATTTGTCCACCATCACGCGTCAATGGTGTCCACGAAACCACCGCGCGGTTGCGGTTAGGTCCAATGGTCATCAAGTCGAATGGAATCGAGATATAAAAACCTTTACTAAAGCCGCCTTCGCCGTAGTCATCTTTAGATACGTTACTGATTGCCGCCCATACCCCTACCGCCACGCCGCTGTCAAAGCGTTTGGCGACGTCGATCGTTGCGCCTTTATCTTTTGCCAGATATTGCCCAACGCTAAGTTTCATCAGTACGCCATTGAGCGTCGGCGGGTTCCAGTAAGCCGTCACGAAACCTGTTGGCGTGGAATAATCGGTGAAACGCATCATGTTGTCCCAGTCACGTTGCTTCACGTAGTTAACGTCCACACCCAGCGCCCAGCTGGCATCTAGCGGGCGATAAAGCAGCTCGGAACCGACACCGGCATACATCGTTTCCAGATAACCGCCATACACCTGGCCATAGAAACCATTGCCTAAGTCGGCAAAGTAGTTCGCCTGCAAGTTGTTGAGATAAACGTCATTGCGAACGTAATCACGGATATGCGTGCGCACGCGGGGCAGGGTAGAGTCCGCGGGTAATAGCGAAGACTTAAACTTGTCGTAGTTATTGTAAATATTGGTGAAAATACCGCCATCAAGCAGCAGGTGGTCAGTAAACCAGTAGCGGGCGCTGGACATCAGCCCCAACTGGAACATATAGAAATCTTCCGGGCCGCCCAGCGATTGTGAAAGTGTTGGGTTGAAAGAGTAGCTAAAGCGATCTTCACGAATACGGTAGCCCCGACCAAAGGCAGAAAGATCTTCTGCTTCAACACGTTGTTGTTGCAGTTGCTCTGATTTACCAGGCGCTGTACCAGCCAGCTTTTTGCGCAGGCTGGCTACGTCGGTTTCGGTAGTCACCATCGCCATATGCTCGCGCTTTTGCGTCACGCTAATCTTCTCAACGCCTTGCGGCAGGTTATTCACCAGAATCCGGTTGGCACGATCGACCGCTTCACGAGAGTCACGGTATTTGTATTGCTGACCAGACATATACAGTGTCTTATCGCGTAGCTGAATTTCTGGCGCGTCAAAGCCCGCGTTATACTTCAGGGCGGTAAGTTGGTTTGCTACCGTGGTGTACTGCAATCCTTCAGATTCAGGCGCAGGTTGATATGCCGGTTTTGGCGTATCGCGCAGGGCAGGGCGCAGATCGTTGAAATTGGTCCGTAACGTGAAGCCAAACATCAACGTGTTACCGCGTTCATAACTCAGGTTGAGATCTGCCCAGCTGGCAGCGCGATAAACTGCGCCGACGTTGAAATGGCTTGCCTGAGGCAGTTTGCCAGCGAAATCATTCTGGTAATTGTTTCCATCGTATTCGAGTTTCAGACGCAGGGGATTCCACGGCGTTTGATACTCAATGCCGCCAAAGATGGAAGCCGGGCCACGAAAGATATCGCTAAAGCTGATATCGCCCGCATCGTGAGACTCTGCGCGATGACAATATTTATCGCTCACCCGGCAAAACGGGTTGGTAATATTGCCCGCATTACCGGCGTAGCCCCATGCCATCCCGAGGGTGAAATCAAATGGCCCCGCTTGCTTGCTGGCCACCAGATACTCACCGTCAAACAGACCCGTACCAGCAATATCACGTTTACCAAACGCCACTTGCGGTAGCCAGTAACCTTCTTCCCACAGGCGAAGTTTAAAATCGAATGATTTGTCTTTGTATGACTGATCGCCGCTGAAATCTTCCCACTGGCTATATTTGCGTGTGCGCACATCCGTATAACGAATGGTGCCTTCCAGCCATGGGAACAGCGCCACGGAGGTGGAGTAGAACCGGTATTGATCGTTATCCCGGTAGTTGACGCTGAATTCACCTTCCGATGCGATGCGCGCATTTGGCATCTGCAACAATCCTGTGCCGCCAAAGTCTGATTGCGACGAACCCAGCGGATCCGGGTAGGTTAATACTTCAGCATGACAGGCACTGGAGACGGCAATGGCCAGGCAGCTTAAAAGATAAGAATTCTTCTTCATCAGTCAGGAACACGTTGCGTTAAAACAGACACAATCTGGTCATTTAAATCAGCATATTTTTCGGGCAGTACATGCGCAGAAAAGCCCAACCAAAGCTGGCTGCCAGGCGGTGGTTCCACATGTCTTTTATTCCACAGGGCAACAGGGGCGACGACAGTCTCACCCTCAGGCGTAATCACCATAACGTTATTCTTGTCCGCGCCTGCAAGGCGGGGGCGATCTTGCAGATAATCGGTAACGCTACGGCCTGCCTGCCAGGGCAATTGCCCAGCCCCAGAAACCGCACCCAGCAGAGTAATAGTCACCGGACGCTGTACGGTATAGAGCGTATAGTCCCCGACCAGCGGGGGATTGCTGTTCTCATCCACTCGTACAAAATCAGGGTCCAGTTTGACCGGTAAGCGACCAGTGATATTGAGATTGAGTAACTGCTGGCGCACGGATTTAATCGTTGCCACCACATCGTCGTCAGCTTCTGCTTCCCAGGAAGCAAGCTGTGCCATGACATGTTGGTAGTCTTTAAGCGCTTTAGCTTTCGCCGCAGAGTCGGTCAGCAAGGCACCAGGCCACCAGAGGCGATCGCGCAGTTGCGGTTGTGTCACCAACTGGACAACATTTTCCACGGGGCCAACGGAAAGTGTCTGTTGTTCGCCAGGCAGATAAATAGTCACCGTTCCTTGCGCAAAGGCATGGTGTGTCATTACGTAAAGTACGCTGGCAATGAAATACGACTGTAATTTATTCATGGTGCGGGTTTAAGAAACGTCATTTCTACGGGAATAACCCCTGCGCCTAACATTTGCCGACTTTGACGAACCTGGCCAGTAGCCGAATCGACCCAGAATGTGTTTTGCCACTGTTTTTCTGGCCGCGTGGAAGTCACCTCTTCCTGCCAGACATTACACAGCACATTGCGACCCGCAATATTCAGCGTCTCTAATCCAGCAAAGGAAAAAGTAGAACTCAGGGTCGCAGAGCGAAAATGGTTGTCTTCACTCCAGAGAATATCGCGCGTCCAGCGGCTGCCATCTTTTATTGCCAGCGCGTTACGCAGAGGGTCCTGCCCGGAATTTGTCACTTCCAGCAGATTATTATTAAGTTTGACGGTTTTTAAAAGACGTCCATTGTGGGTAACCAGCATGGCGTTATCCTGGGATAACCATTTGCTTTGTTCTTGTTCTATATATCCCAGTACCACAAAGATTCGTTGCCCTTCATTAAGGCGTAAATACATCGTGGAATAAGGCAACGCCTGGATCTGCTGATCCGCTACGGTGATATCCTGATTATCGAAAAGGCTGGCGCGAAATGTATCGACCATACTTTGCTGGCTGTGCGTACATCCCGCAAGAAATAGTGCGAAAATCGATAAAATAAGAGGGCGCACCTTTAATCCTTGAAAGGTTAATTAAAAAAATGCAAATCTCTAAAGCCCGGTACGAATATCGCAACCGGGTATCATTTAACTTTAATTTAGACGCGTTAAAGCAGTATTAGCGTGTAGTGGACGTGGTGGTTGAGGTGTTATGAGAACCGCCATCGCCACTGTCATTTGCTGCAACAACTGCCAACGTCGCCACACCAACAGCCGTTGCCACACCGACAACCGTCGCCGTGCCGACAGCGCCAGCAGCCACGCCACCAGTGGTAGCCGCAGTCGTGGTTGCACCGGTAGTGGTCGTTGTGGTGCCAGTTGTACCCGTCGTTGCTTCGGTCCCAGTTGCTGCTTCAGGGGCAGCAAACGCAGCTGGCGTCGTCAACATGAAGGCCATAAGGATTGCAGAAAGCTTGTGTTTCATAACTTTTCCTTTATTCATCGCATGGACAATACGTACGCTTGAGATCAGGATTGTCTACTTTGAGTATAACATCCTTGTGAAATCTCCCTTTCCTCATACCGCTAGCACTATATACTGCGGGTGGGAAAGGCGCGCAGAGGGAAATATAAGATTGTTAACGATTTCCCTCTGGAAATACGACTTGTGAGCATAAGATAAATCTTAGCAAAATACAAATTAAAGATAAGAAAATTGTTACGAAAGCTATTAATTATTGTTGGTAATATGGTTTCAAGTGGTACTATAACTGGCTGTTAAATGGCATTCATAACTATTAGGTGCAGAGATATTCGCTTAAATGGATTAGTTTCTTGGTGGAAAAGTAACTGATGTTATAATGTATGGTGTTGACTATTGAACTATTCCAATAAAACCAGTCAGCTTTAAACAAGCAGCGTCATATTAAGAGAGATAAACATTTGCCGCTGTTGGTCCTCGCAGGCCATTTACGCGGCAAAATTCCACGCGTAATCCTGGTATAAGCACTTCTGCGTCGCGGGGAGTGAATGCGGAAATATGGACCTGGACTTCTTTACGACCGTCGGAGGGGATAATGAATCCTTTGCCGCTTTTGCGATCAAAGGTTTTGACAATTCCTGTCATTTTACGGGACAAACAAATTCCTTACTGAAAATACTGCGCTGCACTATACGGGGTTAATAAAATAAAGCCAGCGATATTTAAGACCGCCGGACGGCTAAAATAAAATTTGCTTAATCTCAATTATCATGCGTTAATAGCTGCGTCGGTTTGAAAGACAGACAGCATACAAAGTAGTTTACTAAAGCAGTTCTCATTATCAGGCATTATCCCCTTCTTTTGAGTCTCTCTCCTGAACACTAAGTAGTTTCTGTATTAAAGCCCTGTTTGCCGAAAGGCCCAAAATGAAGGAAGTAAAATATGTCTAATAAAATGACTGGTTTAGTAAAATGGTTTAACGCAGATAAAGGTTTTGGCTTTATCACTCCTGATGATGGCAGCAAAGACGTTTTCGTCCATTTCACCGCCATCCAGAGCAATGAATTCCGCACGCTGAACGAAAATCAGAAAGTTGAATTTTCTATTGAGCAGGGGCAACGTGGCCCCGCGGCAGCGAACGTTGTTACGCTCTAAGGTTGCCGTTATTACTCAACATCTCCATTTCCGCTGTCCATGTTGCCATGGTTCACAGTACCGCACATCGGCATTCGATGTGACGGAGCGAAACCCTTTGGGCGCTAAGTGTATTTTTTGTAAATCGACGATGATCACCTTTGATAACGTCGCGCTGCAAATACGCACTGACCATGCGCCGCTGGATTTCACAAAATAATATCAGGCTCCCTCGTGGAGCCTTTTTTATATCTGCCTTATTTTTCTTCAACGCTGTATGTATAGTAAGCGATAACCTGTTGATTATTGAATCTTTCGGGGAGATGGCTTATAACATTTCTTACCTGACCAGGGTACCGGGAACCAACACCTTACTGGCGTGTTGCTGTCTTTCAAGACCAGACGAGGTTAACAGTGAATATTGAAGAGTTAAAAAAACAAGCCGAAACGGAAATCGCCGACTTTATCGCGCAAAAAATCGCCGAGCTGAACAAGAATACAGGGAAAGAAGTCTCTGAAATTCGCTTCACCGCACGAGAAAAAATGACCGGGCTTGAAAGTTATGATGTCAAAATCAAAATAATGTGATTTTGTGAACATCACCCCGTGCGAGGTGATGTTCCGCTTGTTGCTAATTTAGTGACCAATCATTGGCGCTTGTGGAATTAAGCGTCGGTACAATTCCTCCGGTACCGGGCTTTGCCATACTCCCGCATACATTGCGTAACCAATCACCGCAAACATAATCCCCAGAATCAGTAGCGTCATTAACCAGCCAGACAACGCAAAGGCTTTTTTATTTGCCGCAGGTTTTTGCAGTGAAAAGGTCAATGTTGAGGCTACCGGACATGACTCTACGCAAGTCATACAACCGGTACATTCTACGGTTCGTACCTGAATTAATTTATCGACCGGGATCCGCGATGGGCAATTTTTTGCGCATTTGCCACAGTCGATACAACTTTCGGCATTGCGACGAATCTTAAACGGCGACAATAGCGAAACCACACCCATCAGCGCGCCATATGGGCAAAGATAACGACACCAGGCATGGCGAATAAACAGGCTGGCAATCAGCAAAACGGTCACGCTGATTAATGTCGCGGTCCCCATATGACGAAAGAAATCGAGCATTTTAACGTCCATCACCACGCTGTAGGGCGACAACATAAAATAGTGAATCGCCTGAGCGGGCATCAATAACGCGATATAGAGAAAAAAACTCAACAGCAAATACTTCACGCCGCGCAGAGGAATATCCAGCCAGCGGGGAAGGACACATTGCCGACCAAACAGTTTGTTACCGAGATCGCCGATTAATTCAGAAAGCGTACCAACCGGGCATAACCATGAGCAAAAGGCCTTTTTGAGTAATAGACTGATGACGATAAAAGCGACCAATAACAGCATCGCGGCGGCATGGACGGATGGTAACTGACCTGTTGTAAGGCTATATTTCAGATTCATCAGACCGGCAATCGGTAGCCAGCCTTCGATACCTCCCGGTCTGGCGACAAATGTCGTGCTACTTGCCGTTTCGTAATAGCGCACCCAATACCAGAACGTGATGGCAATATAAATATTCATTGCCAACAGTAATAATTGCGTCGCTTTACGCCAGGTCGTGGCATTGCGCCAGTCATTCCACGGTAATTTGCCGCCCGTCGTGCCTGGCCGCCGCTGCCAGCGGGTTCTTTTTTTCTCTGCCATGATTTTGCCAGTCCGTTAAGTTGCATACCAAATGCCACTATTCTAGTTGTTCTTAACTGGCTGATATTGATTCAAATCGCGTTCAGGTCTTTCTTATGCAACCATGCTTCAAGAGCGGCAACACTGCGTGTAATTTCTTCGTGTGGAAGGGGGGCAGATAATGGCTGCTGCTCCAGTTGTGCGCATAGCTGGCTGGCACTGCACATTCCCAGACTCGAGCAACTGCTTTTTAGCTGATGTGCGGCACGCTTTATTTTCTCGCTATCCTGACTGGTGCGGGCAATGTCGATTTCATCGAGAAGCGGCAGGGCATGTTGTGTAAATAATACCAGCCATTCGTGGATCTTCTCCGTCCCCATTAACTGAGCATCTTCATTGAGTTGCGATACATCCAGCGATTGATCGTTATTGACTTGCAGTTGGAGATAGTGCGCCAGTAACTGACCGAGCACTTCACGCGGCACCGGTTTAGGGATAATCCCGCGGAATAATGAACTGGTACGCTGGCGCAGCGTTTCGTCAATGACATGAGCGCTAAAGCCAATCAAAACCAGCGACGGATATTGCTGTGCCAGTTGTCGGGCAAGCGTAATGCCGTCGACATCCGGCAGATCAAAATCCACCAGTGCGGCAGCAAACGGTTCGCTATTTTGCAGTGTCTCTAAAGCCTGCGCGGCATTGCCAACAGCAACAATCTGCGCACCACTGGTTTTCAGCATCTCAATGGTAATTCGCTGGGTTAGCGGGTTATCTTCAATTAACAGCAAACGTAAACCGTCAAGACGCACCGCCTGATTGACTGTTTTTGGCACGGGTGCCGTGGCATCACGTAACGGCAAGCGTAAACAAAAACAGCTTCCAACCTCCGGCGTGCTGGTGGCGCTCAGTTCGCCGCCCATCGCCTGGGCCAGACGGCTACTGATAGTCAGTCCCAGCCCGGTGCCGCCGCGTTTGCCGCTTACCTGCACAAATGGCTGGAAGATTTCTGCCAGTTTCGCGGGATCAATACCGCAGCCGCTGTCTTCCACTTCGACCAGCCATTGCTCGCCATCAGTGCGACTACGCAGGATAATGTACCCTTCGTCAGTAAAACGCAGGGCGTTGCTCAACAGGTTGGTTATAACCTGACGAATACGTCGTGGATCGCCCATTAACGCGCACGGCATATCATCGGCAATTGCCGTTGCCAGGCGAATCGGGCGACCTTTCACCCGTCCGCTCATTAATTGCAGGGTACTTTCCAGCAGCGGGCGCGGTTCAAAGGGCTCATCGCTGACCGAAACATTCTTGCCACCTGCTTCGATAGCGGAATAATCGAGAATATCGTTGAGGATGGTCAGCAACGATTCACCAGAGTCAGTAATTGCCCGCAAATCATCACGCTGGGCGTTAAGTGCGGGGTTATCTGCCAGCAGTTGAGCAGTGCCGAGAATACCGTACAGCGGTGTGCGGATCTCATGGCTCATCGCCGCCAGAAACGCCGATTTTGCCTGGCTGGCTTTTTCTGCTTCCGCCCGTGCCTGTCGGTGTTCTATCACCAGTTCCTGCAATTCAGCTGTACGCGCTTTGACCTGCGCCGCCAGCTGTTCGCGGTGGCGATTCAGTGCATGAACATTGCTGCGAAACGCATCCATCAGCCGCCCGATGGTATCCAGCTCCCGTACGCCAGCGGTTTCCGGGAAAGGGGAGTCAATATCACCGTCCAGCAGCCGTTGCAGCGCCTGCGTTTGTTCGGCAAGTGGACGCGTGACTGAGCGATAAACCACGCGCCAGAGGATCAGAATCAGTGCGCAAAGTGAAACCATCCCCAGCAATAACAGGCTGTATTGCCCGCGTGCACTCGCTTTTTCCAGATGCGCCAGTCCGTGCTGATTACGCAGCTCAATGGTGTCGACCAGCTGACTGACTTCGCTACTAAACTGCGCGAACTGGGCGATGTTATTTTGTGCGAGAGTTTGTAGGTGATTGCTGATTTCACTGTCCTGCTGATACAGCGCCAGCAAATCGCTATATTGGCTAACGGTAGTTAACGTTGTTGCGACCTGCGCACGAACACCCGGATCTTCAATGCGTATTTGCCGACGTTGCAGAATTTTCACCGCATTATTGAGCTGCTTTTCCAGCGTTGGTGCATTTTTCTGGATCTGCTCCAGCCCCAGATTCATCACCATTTGCTGCACCCGCAGAGCGCTAAGGCGCAGTTCATTCATCTGGTTAACATACTCAAGATCGATATCAATCAGCCGATCGAGTGCACTTTCAGCAGCCTGACGCTGATCTTGTTCGATCAAATCGTAAATCCCGGCCTGGGTCGCTCCAGCGGAAGTTGTCGCATTATTCGCCTGACCTTGCGCCAGGCGTGCGATCTCATCGGCGGCAGCGACTATCTGCTGACTGAGTTGCTGTTGTTGCTGGCGCAGTTGCAAACGCTGCCCCACCAGTTCCCCTTGCTGACGTAACGAACGGGAGATCTCCTGCTCCTGTTGTTCAATAGCGGTGGTATCAAAACCTTGTTCCCGTAACGCTTGCAGCAACGCATTAATCTTCAGGCTTTGTGCGGTGAGCATTCGCCCCTGCGCCTGCCACATCTTTTCGTTATCGGCACTGGTCAGGTTCTGCGCGGCGAAAAGTTCCCAGGCGCTGGCTTCGCTCAACTGGCGCGCCATATTCATGGTAGGAATCAATGCCTGAGTGTTGTCTTTTTCCACCTGGCTGATAAAGCGCAGGTTGTACCATCCCACCAGGGTACTGGTCAGGGTTAACAGCGCCATCAGGGCAAAGCCCATCCAGAGTCTTCGGGTCAGGGTTAAATTCACGGTCGGTGCACTTTAGGTGAAAAAGGTTGAGTCGCAAAGCGGAATGCATCTAGCATAAAGCCTTATTATTGATGAGGCTATCATGCGCGTACTGCTATTTTTACTTCTTTCCCTTTTCATGTTGCCGGCATTTTCGGCTGATAACCTGTTGCGCTGGCATGATGCGCAGCATTTCACGGTGCAAGCCTCTACGCCGCTTAAAGCCAAACGCGCATGGAAACTGTGCGCGCTTTATCCCAGCCTGAAAGATTCATATTGGTTATCGTTGAACTATGGTATGCAGGAGGCTGCTCGCCGCTACGGTGTGGATTTAAAAGTGCTGGAGGCAGGCGGCTACAGCCAGTTGGCTACCCAGCAAGCACAAATCGACCAGTGTAAACAGTGGGGCGCAGAGGCCATTTTGCTCGGTAGTAGCACGACCTCATTTCCCGACCTGCAAAAGCAGGTAGCAAGTCTGCCGGTGATCGAACTGGTAAATGCTATTGATGCTCCCCAGGTGAAAAGCCGCGTTGGTGTGCCCTGGTTTCAGATGGGCTATCAACCGGGGCGATATCTGGTGCAATGGGCGCACGGTAAACCACTGAATGTGCTGTTGATGCCCGGACCCGATAACGCCGGGGGCAGTAAGGAGATGGTCGAGGGTTTTCGCGCAGCCATTGCCGGAAGCCCGGTGCGTATTGTTGATATTGCGCTTGGTGATAACGATATTGAAATCCAGCGTAACCTGTTGCAGGAGATGCTGGAACGCCATCCAGAAATCGACGTCGTTGCCGGAACGGCCATTGCGGCAGAGGCGGCAATGGGGGAAGGGCGTAACCTGAAAACGCCGCTTACCGTGGTGTCGTTTTATCTTTCACATCAGGTGTATCGCGGGCTGAAGCGGGGAAGAGTGATTATGGCTGCCAGCGATCAAATGGTCTGGCAGGGGGAACTGGCGGTTGAGCAGGCCATCAGGCAATTACAGGGGCAATCGGTTTCTGATAATGTCAGCCCACCGATTTTAGTTCTGACGCCGAAAAATGCCGACCGTGAACATATTCGCCGCTCGCTGTCACCAGGGGGATTTCGTCCGGTCTATTTTTATCAGCACACATCAGCGGCTAAGAAATAACCTTCACCATGTTGCGTCACCAGTAAATCCGCGCTGAGTTTATGACGTAAACGACGAATTAACACATCGACGGTGCGCAGGTCAGGGTTTTCCACCCGACGCGCAGAAAGCATACGTAGCAGACGTTCACGGCTGAGAATTTCGCCCGGATTCGTCACAAATGCCACCAACATTTCATACTCTGCGCGGGTCAGTTTAATCGGCTCGCCATCCCGCTCCAGCGTATGGCGCGACACATTCAGGCAATAACCGGCAAAGCGATAGCAGTTGTCCTGAGTGTGCGGTTGAGCTTGTCGCGCGAGGTCGATTCGCCAGAGCAGATTTTTCACCCGTACTACCAGTTCGCGCAGTTCCAGCGGTTTGGTGACGTAATCGTCTGCGCCCATTTCCAGCCCAACAATACGGTCAATCCGATCGCTGCGTCCGGTAACCAGAATAATCCCCACCGTTGAGCGTTCTCGCAGGGCGCGGGTTAACATCAGGCCATTTTCATCGGGTAAGTTGATATCCAGCAGAATTAAATCTACCGACTGATTCTGCATAATTTCCCGTAGCCCGGCACCGCTCGCCGTAACGGAAACGGTATACCCCTCCTGAGTGAAGTAGGATTGTAATCGCGCCTGGGTAACCGGCTCATCTTCAACAATAACAATGTGATGTGGCATCAGAGGGTTTTACTCATTCTGTTCATATCTGTTCATATCTGTTCATATTCTGCCGTAAGCCGTTCATCCTGACCAGTGCCGCTGTTCATATTTGCTCATTAAGATCGCTTCACTAAACCATAATTCTACAGGGGTTATTATGCGGAAACTCTGGAACGCGCTACGCCGACCCAGTGCTCGTTGGTCGGTACTGGCGCTGGTCGCAATTGGGATTGTGATTGGCATTGCGCTGATTGTATTGCCACACGTTGGGATCAAAGTCACCAGCACAACCGAATTTTGTGTCAGTTGCCACAGTATGCAACCGGTGTATGAAGAATATAAACAGTCGGTGCATTTCCAGAACGCCTCCGGCGTGCGAGCTGAATGCCATGACTGTCATATCCCGCCGGATATTCCAGGCATGGTGAAGCGCAAACTGGAAGCGAGCAATGATATCTACCAGACCTTTATTGCTCACTCCATTGATACACCTGAAAAATTCGAAGCCAAACGCGCGGAACTTGCCGAGCGTGAATGGGCGCGAATGAAAGAAAACAACTCGGCAACCTGCCGCTCCTGCCATAACTACGATGCGATGGATCATGCGAAGCAGCATCCTGAAGCGGCACGTCAGATGAAGGTGGCAGCGAAAGATAATCAATCCTGCATCGACTGTCATAAAGGTATTGCCCACCAGTTACCGGATATGAGTAGCGGCTTCCGTAAGCAGTTCGATGAGCTGCGCGCCAGTGCTAATGACAGTGGTGACACGCTGTACTCTATTGATATTAAGCCAATTTATGCGGCGAAAGGCGATAAAGAAGCCTCTGGTTCTCTGCTGCCTGCTTCGGAAGTGAAAGTCCTTAAACGTGACGGCGACTGGCTGCAAATTGAAATTACCGGCTGGACGGAAAGCGCCGGACGTCAGCGTGTACTCACCCAATTCCCAGGTAAACGCATCTTTGTTGCCTCGATTCGTGGTGATGTGCAGCAGCAGGTGAAAACGCTGGAGAAAACCACCGTTGCCGACACCAATACCGAGTGGAGCAAGTTGCAGGCCACCGCATGGATGAAGAAAGGCGACATGGTGAACGATATCAAACCGATCTGGGCCTATGCGGATTCGTTGTACAACGGCACCTGTAACCAGTGCCACGGCGCACCGGAAATCGCCCACTTTGACGCTAACGGTTGGATCGGCACGCTCAACGGCATGATTGGCTTTACCAGTCTCGATAAACGTGAAGAACGCACTTTGTTGAAATATCTGCAAATGAATGCGTCTGACACCGCAGGTAAGGCTCACGGCGATAAGAAGGAAGAAAAATAATGAACAATAACGATCTCTTTCAGGCATCACGTCGGCGTTTTCTGGCACAACTCGGCGGCTTAACCGTCGCCGGGATGCTGGGGCCGTCATTGTTAACGCCGCGCCGTGCAACTGCGGCGCAAGCGGCGACTGAGGCTGTCATCTCGAAAGAGGGCATTCTTACCGGGTCGCACTGGGGGGCTATCCGCGCGACGGTGAAGGATGGTCGCTTTGTGGCGGTAAAACCGTTCGAACTGGATAAATATCCGTCGAAAATGATTGCCGGATTGCCGGATCACGTACACAACGCGGCACGTATTCGTTATCCGATGGTACGCGTGGACTGGCTGCGTAAGCGCCATCTGAGCGACACCTCCCAGCGCGGTGATAACCGTTTTGTGCGCGTGAGCTGGGATGAAGCCCTCGACATGTTCTATGAAGAACTGGAACGCGTGCAGAAAACTCACGGGCCGAGTGCCTTGCTGACCGCCAGTGGTTGGCAATCGACGGGGATGTTCCATAACGCTTCGGGGATGCTGGCGAAAGCTATTGCCTTGCATGGTAATAGCGTTGGTACGGGCGGAGATTACTCTACCGGTGCTGCGCAGGTGATCCTGCCGCGCGTGGTTGGCTCAATGGAAGTGTATGAACAGCAAACCTCCTGGCCGCTGGTATTGCAGAACAGCAAAACCATTGTGCTGTGGGGCTCCGATTTGCTGAAAAACCAGCAAGCGAACTGGTGGTGCCCGGATCACGATGTTTATGAATATTACGCGCAGTTGAAAGCGAAAGTCGCCGCCGGTGAAATTGAGGTCATTAGCATCGATCCGGTTGTTACATCCACCCATGAGTATCTGGGACGCGAGCATGTGAAGCACATTGCGGTTAACCCGCAAACTGACGTGCCGCTGCAACTGGCGCTGGCGTATACGCTGTACAGTGAAAACCTGTACGACAAAAACTTCCTCGCTAACTACTGTGTAGGTTTTGAGCAGTTCCTGCCGTACCTGCTGGGTGAGAAAGACGGTCAGCCGAAAGATGCCGCATGGGCTGAAAAACTGACCGGCATTGATGCCGAAACCATTCGTGGGCTGGCGCGGCAGATGGCGGCGAACAGAACGCAAATTATTGCTGGCTGGTGCGTGCAGCGTATGCAGCACGGTGAACAGTGGGCGTGGATGATTGTGGTTCTGGCGGCGATGCTGGGGCAAATTGGCCTGCCAGGTGGTGGCTTTGGTTTTGGCTGGCACTATAACGGCGCAGGCACGCCGGGGCGTAAAGGCGTTATTCTGAGTGGTTTCTCCGGCTCTACGTCGATTCCGCCTGTTCACGACAACAGTGACTACAAAGGCTACAGCAGCACAATTCCGATTGCCCGTTTTATCGATGCGATCCTCGAACCGGGGAAAGTGATCAACTGGAACGGTAAATCGGTAAAACTGCCGCAGCTGAAAATGTGTATTTTTGCCGGAACTAACCCATTCCATCGCCATCAGCAGATCAACCGCATTATTGAAGGCTGGCGCAAGCTGGAAACGGTTATCGCCATAGATAACCAGTGGACCTCAACTTGCCGCTTTGCCGATATCGTGCTGCCTGCGACCACGCAGTTTGAGCGTAACGATCTCGACCAGTACGGCAACCACTCCAACCGTGGCATTATCGCCATGAAACAGGTCGTGCCGCCGCAGTTCGAGGCGCGCAACGACTTTGATATTTTCCGCGAGCTGTGCCGTCGCTTTAATCGCGAAGAAGCCTTTACCGAAGGGCTGGACGAAATGGGCTGGCTGAAACACATCTGGCAGGAAGGTGTACAGCAAGGCAAAGGACGCGGCGTTCATCTGCCAGCGTTTGATGACTTCTGGAATAACAAAGAGTACGTCGAGTTTGACCATCCGCAGATGTTTGTTCGCCACCAGGCATTCCGCGAAGATCCGGATCTCGAACCGCTGGGCACGCCGAGTGGCCTGATTGAGATCTATTCGAAAACCATCGCCGATATGAACTACGACGATTGTCAGGGGCATCCGATGTGGTTTGAGAAAATCGAACGCTCCCACGGTGGGCCTGGCTCGCAGACGTATCCGTTGCATCTGCAATCTGTGCATCCGGATTTCCGACTTCACTCGCAGTTATGTGAGTCGGAAACGCTGCGTCAGCAATATACGGTAGCGGGTAAAGAGCCAGTGTTCATTAACCCGCAGGATGCCAGCGCGCGCGGTATTCGTAACGGTGATGTGGTACGCGTATTTAACGCTCGCGGTCAGGTGTTGGCAGGAGCAGTAGTTTCTGACCGCTATGCACCCGGCGTGGCGCGAATTCACGAAGGGGCATGGTACGATCCAGATAAAGGCGGCGAGCCTGGTGCGCTGTGCAAATACGGTAACCCCAACGTGCTGACCATCGACATCGGTACTTCGCAGCTGGCGCAGGCGACCAGTGCGCACACTACGCTGGTGGAAATTGAGAAGTACAACGGAACAGTGGAGCAGGTGACGGCGTTTAACGGCCCCGTGGAGATGGTGGCGCAGTGCGAATATGTTCCCGCGTCGCAGGTGAAATCATGACCACGCTGACAGCACAACAGATTGCCTGTGTTTACGCCTGGCTGGCGCAGTTGTTCTCCCGTGAACTGGACGATGAACAACTGACGCAAATCGCCAGTGCGCAGATGGCTGAATGGTTTTCGTTGCTGAAAAGCGAACCGCCGCTCACTGCGGCGGTGAACGAGCTGGAAAACCGTATTGCCACGCTGACAGTACGTGACGATGCCCGTCTGGAACTGGCCGCGGACTTTTGCGGCCTGTTTCTGATGACCGACAAACAAGCGGCGCTGCCGTATGCATCGGCCTACAAACAGGACGAGCAAGAGATTAAACGCTTGTTAGTTGAGGCAGGGATGGAAACCAGCGGCAATTTCAACGAACCGGCAGATCATCTGGCGATCTATCTCGAGTTGTTGAGTCATCTGCATTTTTCGCTGGGAGAGGGGACCGTTCCTGCGCGAAGAATCGACAGTTTGCGGCAAAAAACACTGACGGCGCTGTGGCGCTGGTTACCGGAGTTTGCTGCGCGTTGTCGACAGTATGACAGCTTTGGTTTTTACGCGGCACTAAGCCAGTTATTGCTGGTGTTAGTGGAGTGCGACCACCAAAACAGATAACGTCGTTTGTGCGCCTGAAAAGACGCGTTTAGCGTCGCATCAGGCATTATGGCGCAGTTGCCGGATGCGGCGTGAACGTCTTATCCGGCCCACAGGAACTGTAATCTTTGTAGACCGGTTAAGATGCGTCATCGCATCCGGCAAACACACATCACGGATGAGCTACAAACCGGGAAAGCCGCTGGCGCAGCAGGCGGTTTTCCTGCTTCAGGTGCGCAATATCATCCATTAACGTCAGCGCCACCGCGATCCCCGGCCAGTCCAGAGCCAGTTCATGACGCAGGCGTACCGCGCGTTGCACCACAATGGCGGCATGGTCGTCAAATACCCAGGTTGTTTCCTGGATCTCACGCGGTTCAACCACCCCCAAACCGACAATTTCATTCAACTCCTCTTCAGAGATGCCGGTATGCAGGCAAAATTCGGTAATAGTAAAAGTCACCGTAACATTAGCCATTATGCTTTCCCCCAATCTTTACGTGGATCAAAAGACGACTGGGCGTCTGCCAGTTGCTGCCACAGCGCGGCAGTGTTTTCATCCGGTTTCGGCGGCATCACGATTTTTAGTACCGCATACAGATCGCCGGTCTGTTTTTTGCTCACCAGACCTTTGCCTTTAACGCGCAATCGTTGCCCGGCCTGGCTGCCTGGCGGGATAGTCAGCAAAATGCTTTCTTTCAGTGTTGGAACGGTGACTTTAGCACCCAGCGCCGCTTCCCACGGGCTAACCGGCACCACAATTTCCAGATCCTGGCCGACAATATCAAACAGCGGATGTGGCGCAATATGAATTACCAGCCACAAATCGCCATTTGGACCGCCGTTTTCGCCCGGCGTCCCCTGGCCTTTCAGACGGATGCGTTGACCATTGCCGACGCCCGCCGGGATCTTCACATTCAGCGTTTTCGGAATTTCCTGTTCGATCATGCCAAAGGCGTTATAAACCGGCAGGTTATAGCTGATGGTACGCTTATGCTCAGTAAGCGTTTCTTCGAGGAATACCGCCACTTCGATTTCAATATCGTGGCCGCGTGTGGCGGGGCGTTGACGGCTCTGGCGGGCATGCTGACCGAAAATTGACGAGAAGATATCGTCAAAATCTTCGGCGTTAAAACTCTGACCGTCGCCATGGTGGAACTGACGGTTAAATTGCGGATCGTTGCGATGTTGCCACATCTGATCATACTCAGCGCGACGTTGTTCATCACTTAACACTTCCCAGGCTTCAGCGACCTCTTTGAAGCGGGCTTCGGCATCCGGTTCTTTGCTGACATCAGGATGGTATTTGCGGGCAAGTCGACGATAGGCGGTCTTGATTGTCTTGAGATCGTCCGTCGGTTTCACGCCCATGATGGCGTAATAATCCTTTAATTCCATAGCGTTATCTCGCGTAAATCAACACAAATTGAAGGAACCCCTGTAAGGTAACTCCTATAAGTGTAGGGTAATCCTCAAAATTTCATATGCCAACACAGAATATGTTATTGAAATCATCGCGGAGAGGAGGTCGCCATCAAGATGGGTTGCTGAACATATTTTAAACAGGTGAAAAAGGGTGAGCGATTTTTGATAGTTGAACCAGGCACTTTAAGTTTAACTAGGGCGTCATTATTTATTAAATTTTATACGCTATATATGGGTAGTAATATACATGGAATTAGTTGCACTGCAAATAATTATTTGAAACAGGCCTGGAACGATATAAAAAATGAGTACGAAAAAAATCAAACATATTCAATCACGCTTTTTGAAAACACACTGGTGTGTTTTATGCGGTTATACAATGAACTCAGACGTAAAGTAAATGAAGAGGATACTCCATGTCTGGAATGTGAATCACTAGAAAAAGAATTTGAGGAAATGCAGAATGATAATGATCTATCATTATTTATGAGAACATTGCGTACTAATGATACACAAATTTATTCAGGGGTTTCAGGAGGTATTACATATACTATACAATATGTTCGAGATATTGATATTGTTAGAGTGTCCTTGCCGGGCAGAGCTTCAGAGTCTATCACAGATTTTAAAGGTTATTATTGGTATAACTTTATGGAGTATATTGAAAACATTAATGCGTGTGATGATGTTTTTTCTGAGTATTGTTTTGATGATGAAAATATAAGTGTCCAGCCAGAGCGGATAAATACGCCGGGAATATCTGATTTGGATTCTGACATTGATTTGTCTGGTATATCTTTTATTCAGCGTGAAACTAACCAGGCATTAGGATTAAAATATGCTCCTGTAGATGGCGATGGATATTGTCTGTTAAGAGCTATACTGGTTTTAAAACAACATGATTATTCATGGGCGCTGGTCAGTTATAAGATGCAAAAGGAAGTTTACAACGAATTCATTAAAATGGTTGATAAAAAAACGATCGAGGCTCTTGTTGATACGGCATTCTATAATCTCAGGGAAGATGTAAAGACGTTATTTGGCGTTGATCTACAATCTGACAACCAAATTCAGGGGCAGAGTAGTCTTATGTCATGGAGCTTTCTGTTTTTTAAAAACAATTCATTGATAGTTGCTTGAATAACGAAAAATGTATCCTGCATTTACCCGAGTTTATATTTAATGATAACAAGAACTTGCTTGCTTTAGATACCGACACGTCGGATAGGATTAAAGCGGTGAAGAATTTTCTTGCTGTTCTTTCAGATAGCATTTGCTCATTATTTATTGTTAATAGTAATGTGGCATCAATCTCCTTGGGGAATGAATCCTTTTCAACAGATGAAGATCTTGAGTATGGTTATTTAATGAACACTGGCAATCATTATGACGTTTACCTCCCTCCTGAACTTTTTGCTCAGGCTTACAAGTTAAACAATAAGGAAATGAATGCGCAACTCGACTATTTAAATCGTTATGCAATTTAATGGCAAAGGCATATGCTAAAAACCATTGTTATTAGTCTCACACTTTTTTATTGGTAAATATTGTCTCTGTATTGGTAACGCCGCAGATATTCTGTTTAGCCACAGGTGCAATTATCAGCGGCGTACGCGAGGCAGGGGCTAATCAGGCATAGTTTGCGTCAAACCTTGCCTGTTTTTGAAGATGTATATAGAAAAACAGGCGTTCAACAAGCCATTTTGCGAACCTGTTCCCGGAAAAAAGTCATATTTCTGTCACACTCTTTAGTGATTGATAACAAAAGAGGTGCCAGGAATGAACAAAACGCTAATCGCCGCAGCTGTGGCAGGGATAGTTTTACTCGCTTCAAACGCTCAGGCACAAACCGTACCGGAAGGCTATCAGCTACAGCAAGTGCTCATGATGAGCCGCCATAACTTACGTGCGCCGCTGGCGAACAATGGCAGTGTGCTGGAGCAGTCGACGCCGAATAAATGGCCAGAATGGGACGTCCCCGGTGGGCAACTCACCACCAAAGGTGGCGTGCTCGAAGTGTATATGGGCCATTACATGCGTGAATGGCTGGCAGAGCAGGGGATGGTGAAATCGGGGGAATGCCCGCCGCCGTACACCGTTTATGCCTATGCCAATAGTCTGCAACGTACCGTTGCGACCGCACAGTTCTTTATTACCGGCGCATTCCCGGGGTGTGATATTCCTGTGCATCACCAGGAAAAAATGGGCACTATGGACCCAACCTTTAACCCGGTGATCACCGATGATTCCGCCGCATTCAGTGAACAGGCGGTGGCGGCAATGGAGAAAGAGCTCAGCAAACTCCAGCTTACCGACAGCTACCAGCTACTGGAAAAAATCGTTAACTATAAAGATTCCCCTGCCTGTAAAGAGAAACAACAGTGTTCGCTGGTGGATGGCAAAAATACCTTTAGCGCCAAGTATCAACAAGAACCAGGTGTTTCCGGGCCGCTGAAAGTCGGCAACTCGCTGGTAGATGCGTTTACTTTGCAATATTACGAAGGTTTTCCGATGGATCAGGTGGCCTGGGGAGAAATCAAATCTGACCAGCAGTGGAAGGTGTTGTCGAAGCTTAAAAACGGCTACCAGGACAGCCTGTTTACCTCACCGGAAGTGGCGCGCAATGTTGCGAAACCGCTGGTCAGTTATATCGACAAAGCTCTGGTCACCGATCGCACCAGCGCACCGAAAATTACAGTGTTGGTTGGGCACGACTCCAACATTGCCTCTCTGTTAACGGCGCTGGATTTCAAACCGTATCAGTTGCATGACCAGAACGAACGCACGCCGATTGGCGGCAAAATCGTTTTCCAGCGTTGGCATGACAGCAAAGCCAATCGCGATTTGATGAAAATTGAATATGTGTATCAGAGTGCGGAACAGTTACGTAATGCCGATGCGTTAACCCTGCAGGCACCTGCGCAGCGTGTGACGCTGGAATTAAGCGGTTGCCCGATAGACGCTGATGGTTTCTGCCCGATGGATAAGTTTGATAGCGTGTTGAATGAAGCGGTGAAATAACAGAAAACTCCCCCGCGAGAAGCGGGGGAGTCGCTGGTTAAACGTTTTTACGTTCGATGGTCTGTTCGCCCCAAAAAAGCGAATCTTTATCGGTCTTAGCAAAGGCTTTGACTAACACTTCATCACTACCTTCTTCCCAAATCTTTTCCGCCATTTTTTCGTCGTACCCGGCGACTTCGAAAATGGCCTCGGCTATTTCCGGCGACGTATTGCGCAGAGATGCCCATTCACCGACGTGATGAGCTTTCGCTTCTTGAGTTGGCATGCGTATCCTCCTGTTGAAGATTAGCCGTTAAGTTTAACTGCCAGACCTGCGACATATTCCCCTTGATAACGAGCAATAGACAGTTCTTCCTGGCTGGGCTGGCGTGAACCGTCACCGCCTGCGATGGTGGTTGCGCCGTACGGCGTACCGCCGCGAACCTGTGAAACGTCAAATAATTCCTGCGCTGCGTAGCCAATAGGGACAATTACCATGCCGTGATGCGCAAGGGTCGTCCAGGTTGAAGTAATAGTTTGTTCCTGACCGCCGCCAGTACCGGTGGAACTAAAGACGCTCGCCAGTTTTCCGTATAGTGCGCCGGAAGCCCACAGGCCGCCCGTCTGGTCGAGGAAGGTACGCATTTGACCGGACATGTTGCCAAAGCGGGTAGGTGTACCAAAAATAATGGCGTCGTAATCGGCCAGTTCTTGCGGGGTTGCAACCGGTGCAGTTTGCGTTTTACCGCCTGCTTTTTCAAATAATTGCGGCGGCATGGTTTCCGGTACACGCTTAACGACAACTTCTGCGCCATCCACTTTGCTTGCACCCTCAGCGACTGCGCGTGCCATCGTTTCAATATGTCCGTACATGGAATAATAAAGCACTAGTATTCTTGCCTTAACACTCATATCATTGTTCTCCTGTTCAATGAACCACTTAGATAAGCATAGTCCGAAGATATGAAGTTGCTAGCGACATACATTCGTTGGAGCACCAAAGAGCAAGACTCTGGAGACTCCTTAAGAAGACAAACAAACCTCATTGATGCTTTCTACTCTAAGCACAAAAACGATTATTACCTTCTTCCTGCTCACAGATATGTTGATAAGGGTAAATCTGGTTTTCACCAGCAACATAAGGCTCAAGGTTCTGACTTCAGACGTATGTTTGAAAATGTTATGTCTGGGGTTATTCCAGAAGGTTCCTTGATTGTTGTAGAGAACTTTGACCGCTTCAGTAGGGCAGATATCGACACAGCTATAGATGACGTTAGGCAGATACTGAGGAAGGGAGTCTCTATACTGACTCTGGGAGATGGTGAACTCTACGACAAGTCAGCCTTAACAGACCCTGTGAAGTTGATTAAGCACATCATCATAGCTGAGAGAGCACATCAGGAATCTCTTGTTAAGCAAAAGCGTATAGCTCAGGTCTGGAACCATAAAACACAGCTTGCAAGAGAACTTAAGAAGCCTATGGGTAAGCAAGCCCCCGGATGGTTAGAGCTATCAGAAGACGGTTCACACTACATCGTTGATGAAGATAAAGCGTCACTGGTGAATATCATCTATGACAAGCGTCTTTCTGGTATGTCGATGTTTGCTATCTGTAAATGGCTAAACGAACAAGGTTACCCGACCATTAATCAGCGTAAGGTCAGAATATCCAAGACTAAGAAACCGGATGGCAACTGGTCAGCATTAAGCGTTAAACACATCCTGACTTCACGAAGTGTATTAGGTTACCTTCCCGCTAAGATTTCTACAGAAGACCGTAAAACAGTGTTACGTGAAGAAATTGAATCGTTCTATCCTCAGATTGTCACAGATTCTAAGTTTTACGCTGTACAGCAACTGTTAGAGGAAACAGGGAAGGGGAAAACATCCAGCGGTGACCACTGGTTATACGTGAACATACTGAAGGGGCTTATCCGTTGTAAGTGTGGGCTTGTAATGACTCCTACAGGGATACGTAAACCCGTTTATCAAGGTACTTACCGTTGCAATGGTAATAAAGAATCCCGTTGCAGTTACGGTACAGTGTCCAGAAAGTTACTTGATACACAGCTTTGCAGTCGTCTGTTTAGCAAACTATCACAGCTACACGATGAAGCTACGGATACAGCTAAATTAGATGAGCTACAACGCAGACTAAACACCGTTGATAGTGAACTTGAAAAACTCACTGAGACGCTGATACAGCTTCCTAACATCACTCAGATTCAGGAAGCACTACGGGTTAAGCAGGAAGAAAAAGATGAACTAATAGTTCAGTTATCACGAGAAAAGGCGAGGGTAAAATCTGTATCAAGCTTGGATTTAAGCGGTCTTGATATGGAGTCTGTAGAGGGGAGAACTGAAGCCCAGATTATCATTAAGCGTCTGGTGAAAGAGATTGTTGTTTCTGGTAATGAAAAGCTGGTGGATATATATCTTCACAATGGAAATATGATTCGTGGTTTCCCTCTTGATGGTAAAGATGACCACACCTTAACGCTTGAAGAAGCAACCGATGAGATGCAGTCATTAGATGATATGCTTATTTTTGGTGAACCAGTAACAAGGATTTATCCTGCTGGTGATATGGAAGAGGTAGACGCTTAGGAATTGGTATTGTTACCAATCAATAAGTGCCCTTCTTATTCGGATTTACACTAAACTTCCGTAAAGCATTACCCGACTTGAGTACCTTTGCAGCACCTGAATTAGCTGAGTCTGTGAAGGTGCTTACACCATCTTTCACCGTGACATTTTTAGAGCAATTACTACGGGCTTTTAATGCTTCATCAGATAGCTCAGACGCTGAGTAACTGTACAGTTCCTGACACATCAGCATAGGTGCGTTATTGCGTTCAGTAGTCACGTTACCCGCATTCTTCTTAGAAGTAGCACCGCCATCATTCGTGGTAGCCGTTTTGCCAGTGGCTGCTGAAACATCAGTTTGCCCCACAATAGCTTTGAAGTTAATTTCCTGAAAAGTTAGCTGGATTCTTAGACCATTTGAAATACCAACATCTTTAGAGGCTTTAAAACTCGTAATAATGGAGTCGTCAATTTTAATACCATCTTTACAGATAACCGAAATAATTTGCTTCTGGTCACGCCAGCTTTCAAGGGTGTCGATGAAGTTTTCTACTAATTGACCCTGACGAGTTAATAATAAGCTTCCTTCATAGCCAACTACAACGACACCACTAATAGTGATTGTTCTGGGTGCTCTCTGCACATTATCTGTGACGGTTTGCCCTGATTGCATGTTCTGTGTAGTCACCTGCATAGGGCTGTCAAATTCCATGTTTTCAGTTGCTGATAAGGTTAAGAAGGCATCTACATTATCTCTTAAGTGGAAATAGATGCCATCTTTGCCACTGTAGCGGATTTGATTGCTAAAAATCATTAAATTCTCCTTTGATTTCAAAGGCTTAGTGTATTTTAATCATTTTTAATCAAGCCTTTGATATTTAAGTGTTTTATCTGTTAAGCGTGAGCTACGTAAAAAATAATTTTTGGTGGGTATATCTGTTCAGAAGATTTCACGTAGCACACGGATATATAAGAAATCATTCTTCCTCTGGATAGCTTGAACTTAAGAGCATATCCTGCGTGAACTGGTCATTAGCCGATTGATTGAAAGTAAAGAAAGCTGGTTCATCCGGTCTAACAGTTGCTTCACCAGTGATATTAACTAGTAGAGGCTTCTTAGCTTCTGCTGTTAAAGCGTCTACCTTGCGTGATAGTTCACTAATAGTCATTGCAAGTTGAGCATTGCTATTAACCATGTCACCTGTAATAGCTGGTGGAGTTGATTGTGTGTTATTAACAAGGTTACTCATTGGCTCTTGTAAGTTAGCAATTTTATTAGCTGCACCATTAAACCAGTCAGCGATAGAACCACCAATCTTAGCCCATCCCTCATTAATTTGGTTTGGTTTAGATGAATCGCCTTTGTATTCAGGGTTGAAGTTTGTCTCTGTTCCAATACCTGATTGGTGTAAGTTCGGATTCTTAGCCGCTTCAGGGTTTAAATTATCAAGAGCAAAGTTCACCAACTCAGCATAAAGAACAACTCTACCAACTTTATTTAGCGCACCACCTGAAGAACCACCTTTACCAGCTTTAGCTTTATTAACAGCGTCACCGAATGAAGTAACAGCGTTTGCAAGGTTTAACAAGCCTCCAGCTACATTTGCAGCCTTTTGAGCAGTAACAGCTACGGCAAGCATCTTCAAACCATCAATTAACCCATCAGATAAGCCGTCAACAATTTTTTTCTGAGTGTCATTTAGTGAACGATAAGCCAATGTCACCTCATCAAAGAACGCCCTTACCCTGTAACTAATATCAGTCAATGAATCCACACCATGTGACATATCAGTCATCAAGCTACCAAGAGATTCACCAAGACTCTTACCACTTCCACCTAAACTGTTTAAAAGCGTTGTTAGGCTTCGTGTAAAATCTTGCAGACCATTTTCAGAACCTCTGAAGATACTATCAAGCGTGGTATTCCAAGAGTTTTTCAAGTTCCCTAACATTGTCTGCGTAGAGTCCTGAATAGCTTTCCAGCCACCTCTGGAATTAATCTGTGAACCAAGTTCTTTAGCAAACTTAGGGAGTGCATCAGAGGCTTTAACATCACCATTTTTCATCTTATCGAAAAGCTGTTTTTCAGTCAGACCTAAAGCCTTTGCAAATGCCTGAGTAGCACCCGGTAAAGCTTCAGATAGTTGCCCCTTCAGCTCCTCAGACATCACCTGACCCTTAGAAGCCATCTGTGCTAATGCGGTTAATGCTCTTTGAATCTGCTCATCTGAACGACCCATTAGACGAGCATATCCAGTTAAGTTTTTAAATAACTCTTCTGACCCTTCAAGACCCATCGTATTCTTTGCAGATGCACCAAATGAAGCAAACTGTGCTTGTGTTTCGGTTGTGTCCATACCAGTAATTTGAGTTAAATCTTGAATGAACTTTTTGACCTGTGTACTTTGGTCACCGAATACGAAATCAATACTTCTTTCCGATGATGCACGTTGAAGGCCAACTTCCATAATCTTCTGATAAGCGGATAGTACAGCCTGAAAGCTGATAAATGCACCTGCTGCTCTAACCGCTGCTGAAGACAGGTTATCAAGGCTGCTAGCTGCTTTGTCACTATTAATGCTGGTGGATGTATGGCCTCTGGCTTTAGCAATTGCTTCTCGTACACTTGAATTTAGTTTAGCAAGGGCTTCATTGAATTTTGAATTATCCATTGACCCAGCTTTAGCAGATAGCCCGTAAAACTGAGATTTGATGTATTTCTGCAAAATAGGGTCAAAGCCCTTTAACTTGCTCATATTCGCTGAATAAGCTGCTGTGATTGCTCTGTTTCCGCTAATTCGTGGCTGTCTTGATTGTTTTGGAGGATTAACAGTGTCATTAAATCTGGTGGTAAACTGGAAAACTTTTGTGCTTCGTGCTCTAGCTTCCAGACGGTCAAAGGTCTTATTAATTTTTCCTTCCATTGACTTTAAAGAACTTGTCAGATTGCTGTCAAATTTCTTGGTATCGACCTTAAACGCTCTATTCAAATTACGTTCAATTCTTTGTGCTGACTGCAAAGCTGCCTTTTCAACTCTTTGCAAGCCCTTAATAACGTTCTCGCTGAAGCCTAGCTCAACGATAAAACTATCAACTTTAAACTGTGCCATTCATGTTTCACCTCTTAAGTGTTCATATACGAAAAAGGGAAAGACTAACCAATTAAGGCTAATCTCTCCCCTTTGTAATTTTTAATGAAGGATATAAGTGTAAGAACCAGACTCACCAATTAATTGAGCATCAGCAGGAACACGGTCAATACACCATGAAGGAATCCTTCTAACCTTTGGTTTGTGTGAGGTGATAACTTGATGCTGATTTTTAATTCGTAGCTTTGGTTTAGTCTGAAGCTTTAAGTTCTCACAAACAGACTTAATAACTTCATAGCGTTCAGTTAAATCAATCATTCTTCACCTCACATCATAATTAAATAGCCTTTGCATATTTGCTAGAAATCTTCACTAACTGCTCAATATCAGCCTGCATAGCAACCTTCTTAGCATCTTCATATTCTTTCACAATCCCTTTCATAACCTGAAGCTCTCTTGAAAGACACAACTTAGCACTATCAAGCTGCTTGTTACGTGATGCCAAGATGTTCTGTCTAGCAAGTTCAGCGAGTTCTTCATCGCTCTTATCGGTCATGTAAATAAACTGACCAGCACCCCTTGAAGCTTTAACCATCTTCACAATTCGATATCCATCAGGAAGACTACTAATCACGTCTGTGACGTTTTCTTGAAAAGTACCAAAACCATCATTGTCTTCGTATTGGTAATAGACAAATGGTTTCTGTGACAATTCATCCTGAATCTCAAATTCTGATGGCTCAATAGCTGATTGCATCAGGGTAACTTTGCTGTAAGCGTCATCAAGTTTAATACGCTGTGCTTTTAGCAGTGGGTAATATTTCTTTTCAAGCTCAAGTAATGCTTCACCCTTGCAAACATCAGGCATTTCTTGAGGCTCAGGAGACACAAAGGTAATTTGCTTTGGTGACATTCGGATTTCTTGCTCAAGCTTAATACGCTTGTCATGCTCTTGACGCTGAATAGTGATAGCTGGATGTTCAGTCGTTGGTGACCAGTCACCGAAGCTATCAATCTTTTTACCGTTAATGTAAATATCGTTTGTCATTATTATTATTTCCTCTAAGTGTGGTTTATTTCTTAATAGAGCACCTTCAACGCCAATACACTTAGAAGATGACTTAACGATTTATTAAAGATGCTCTATTAAGAAAAGCCCTAAACATTGAATCTGTGAAGGGCTTTGAAGGTTTGCTTTAACGTTAACGAAGTTTCAGGAAAAACTTTCTTTAAAAGCTCTGTTTAAAAACTCTTAAAGAAACGCCCTAACTCATGATTAGGCAAAGCTGTAAGGGTTCAATAATGAATGATTAAGCACTTTTTGAGATGACCTCTCAGACTAAACTGAAAGGCCATGACGAAAAGCATTGCACCTTTCCAATTCAGAATATCCATCCATCGGATTATTTTGAAAGAAAAATAAGAGAGAGTTGCTCTCCCTATATATACAATTATGCCATGCTCAAGGTTATTTGTCAACAGCTTTTTAACAGGTTGGTAACATTAATTCTTATTTACCGTGTTACCTACCCAGCAACCAACAAATAAACCCAAAGCTGTCCAAGCAATTATTAAGCCCATTAATGCACCACCTTCGAATCCGTCACCAGAATATTATCGCTGTACAAAATTGCTATAGCCGCCTTGAGATATTTTTCAGGGCTAATGCTGTATCGGTTAGTTTCCTCAATAATAAGGCGCTTCATGTTTGAGTCGGTAACGGGAAACATAAAACGTGGGTCACCAGTTTCAATTTCCTGAATAAAATCTTCAATTGTTTCTGAGTTATCAGCCATTAGCTTTAGTAATTTATCAAAGTCAATTGATACACCGGAATCACTGAAAGCCTGAATCATCAGAGCGGTGTCGCTATCAACGAAAATCTGTAGCGGGAAATTATTCATTTTTAAAATCCTCTAAAAACACATCTTAAATCTGCCAAAATAGCCATTCTGAGGCCAGTAACCATGCGGGTTACAGAGGGAGTGAGACACCTTAGTAATAGGGTAGCTCATCTTTGAGTCTCACTCATTCTCACAGGCTTACACAGACGCTTTAATCTTGTAGTATTGACTACGTGATAAGCCGTATTTCTCAGAAATATAACTTTGTGATTGACCTCTGGAAATGGCATCAAGAATTAACTCCCTGTCATACCGATTACCATTGGCTTTGTGTTTGTCACCAGAATTATTTCCATTAAAATTTTCAATTAATTTAATGGCGTCTTTAAGGTCGTCTTCGTAAGTATAATCAAAGCCTCTGATAAACTCGAAATCACCATTATCTTTTTGTGCTTCAGTCCAGATATCAAATCTTGAGGCTAATTGCTGGTGGGTAAACTTGGGTTTATTGGTTTCTGTTATGTCTTTCCAGACTTTACCGTCAAATCTTACCAAATGGTCACGATGTTTATAAAAGTCATACATTAAACCCCCAATTTATCAGCAAGCTTGCAAACCTTATCGCTCAAGACCTGAATCATTGAGCAGCCTGTACCTTTAGTTTGTGTTCTCAGTCCATCCAATTGCTCTACTGTGATACGGATAGCCTTAGAACCCTCTGCAACGTCCTTGATAGCGTCAAACGGTGTAAGGGCTGTGTGTTCCTTCAGAATCTCACCAACAAGTGCTGTGTGGCTCATGGCTGGGTATTTGTCTTTGATTGCTGCCAGTCTGGAATATGCCTCTGGCAAAATGCGCGTAACTGTGTGTCTCATTAAATTTTCCTTCTTAAAATCTTTGACTTATAACTAACTTTAACATATTTATAACATATTGTCAACATCTCATTTACATGATATTATGGTTATAGGGGCTGATACAGGTCATTCCCTTTGATAAATAAGGGGAATTAATGGGCTTTCTTGAAACAATTGCTGAATCTCACAGATTCGCAAGCTTAGGTTGCTTTGTGTTTCTGGTGCTTCTGGTGTATCAGCTTTTAAAAATGATTATCGCCAAAAGTACACGATTCAATTTCAGCATTAAGCTTTTCAAATATGAAATCACAATTACGATTGATGATGGTAAAACAAACTAACGTTTTGTGATGATATTGGTGGCCTTCAGATTACCGGGGTCACCGTCTTTTAATCGTAGCTGGTGGACTGAATCCCAGATATCATAATGATACAGCACCGCAAACTTCAAAGCGTCAATCTTTAAATCTGTCACACCATCGACGAAATAATAATCCCTCCCTTCCTTCTTTGGTCTAATCCGGTAAACTTCCCCGTGAGTATCTTTCATCAAGTAACCTTCACGAGAAATGCTGTAACGCTTTAGTAGATAATCTTTGTATCGTTTTTCACCGTGAAATTCTTTCATTAGCGCATACCTCCAGCATAAATACGTCTGACTTTAACTTTTTCTTTCTTTGAATCAGTGTGAGTTTTCTTTTTGGGTCTGTAAGTAAAATCATCGTCACCATCATCAAAGTCATCAAGTTCATCAACCCTGTTCTTTAACTTCGCCTTTCTGAATCTTTCTTTAATTTCTGCTTTACGCTGTTCACGTTTCAATTCCTCTTCAGGGTCTTCTTCATCATCAAGGTCAACATCCGGTAATTCATCATCAGTGGCGGGGCACTGTGTGTTTTTATGGTCACTACTAGCAATCACATCAGAGATTTTATCTTCCTCTAAGTCAGATGTTTTAGAGGTCTCTTTAGTAGCTTCACTATCAAGGTCAGATTCATTCATAGAGAGAAAATCATTTAATTCATCCAAAGAAAGAAAATCATCTTCATTGATACCATCATCAAGTTCAGTATCTTTGCTCTTATCTATAATATTATTATCTAATGTTTTATCTAATAACTTATCTAACACGGGTGACATTTTGTCACTACCCCCATGACATTTTGTCACTGGTACTGATGACATTTTGTCACTGGTAGTGGTGTCATTTTGTCTTACTGAGGCTGCAACTTCCTGTGATGTAGGTCTTACAAGTAATTCCGGCTTATCATCCAGTGTGAATACACGATAAGTGCTTTGACGACCCTGATTCTTTTGCACCTGAATTAAACCGTGTTTCTCAAGTGTCTCAATAGCTCTGATTGCCGTTCTCTTTGAAACACCAGCCATATAAGCTAGATGGTCAATACTTGGTGAATATGCTTTGTACTTCTCTTCATAGAAATCACAGCTATGAACCATGACCATATAAATTAATCTTGCTGCTGCGTTAATTTCTTCTGAAAGCTGAGAGATTCGCACATCAAATTTATAAAACTGATTTGGGTTATATTTAGACATTCATAAATTACCTCATACGTGAAAAGGCCAACCGGATAAAACCGATTAGCCTGTGTGATTAAAATATCTGGGGGATTGATGGACTGATAAAGAAGCCCATGCCTGAAACAGTACGATGATTAAAACGCTGAGGTATACCCTGAATGAGAGGTCTTGTTGACGTCAATCATCTGACACCTCCCCAAGTGTTACCACTTCAAGACATGAACTTTTTTATCAGCCCATATAGAAACTATAACAGATGTGATTATAAATTGCAACAATTATTTCACAGAATAATTACTGATTGGTCATTTATTGTTCACAGGGATGTTTCTTAATATCTGAATCGCCTGTCTTGTAAATGACCATATTTATGAGAATTTTAGCTCAACCTTTGAGCAATCCTGTATGACGTGCTCAGAGGCATTCTGAGAGCATCTGCAATGAACTTGATGGTTTTGCCTTGCCTGTATAGTTTTATGAAGCTGTCGAGCGTCTCAGGTGGGTAAATGGTGGACCTTCCTCTTAAGCCTCCTCTGTTAATGATGGTTAACGGTAATAGCGTGTCAGCACAGCAAACCATCTGCGTAATTTCATGCCTGCGTGGTTCTTTTTTAAAAACAACGAGTACAGCAGGAAACGGTGAACGAACAACAAGCCCGTTATGGCCTGCTGGTGGAAGGAATTTAACTGCGCGATGAAGAATACGGATTTCATGGCAAAGCGGGTTTGTGAAGATGTGCTTAAGCCAGTATGTGGTGTGGGGTCGGTACGGTATCAGGAATACCGCTAAATCTGATTCAGACGCTTTTAAGAGGAACGACGGAATATCGCTGTACGGCGGGTTACAGAAGACCTTTTCACTAACCCATGATTGACGGCTTATATCATCGGTGAATCGTGGTAACAGCGTGTCATGCTCAGTTGCAGCACCATCTAAAGTGAAGTTAAACTCACGATGCAGGTTATGAAATAAACGATACGGTGTACGCCAGTCATCAGAACCACCATGATGCTTCCCGATTAAAATATGCTCAATTGACATAAGAAATAAAATTTTTTATTGCAATCACTCTTGACAAGGTTTACTCTCTTTTAAGAGATACTTAACAGGTTTTTTAAACGGATATCCTTTCTGGGATATCTATCTTTTATCTTAAAAGTTTTTACAGATACTTTAAAGATATCTGTATTAAATCTGTACAGTAACTTTTCAGACTCTGAAAATTTTTATAAAATCGTAGTAGCCCCTCTTCAAATTCCCCTTCTAAAAATCTTCGAAAATATCTGACAGATGTCTGTAGCTGCTAAGTACCCGTCACACCAGCTATGTGACCCCCTTTGCAAAAAAGCCAAATATCATTGACTTTCTCTGTGAATTGCTATAAAGGCATCTATCTAGGTCTTTAACTGTATAAATACACATGACAACAAACGCCCGTTAAGTGTCTATATAAAAACGTAGCTGTAGCTATAGACAACAATTGTGATAATTGATTAAATGTCTATAGACAAACAAAACAGACCTTTGTTGGCTATATAGAGAGATAAGAACATGCGTACATTCCTTTATGCTCGTGTATCAGTTGATGACCTCACCACACAGAACCAAGTAGAAGCTGTTAAACGTGCTGGTTATGAAGTCAAACCTTCACGAGTGATTGAGGAAACCATTAGTGGTGCTACCCCAGCTATGGACAGACCACAATTTGTAAAGCTGGTGGATAAGCTGGAAGAAGGCGATTGTCTTGTAGTGACCAAGATTGACCGCTTAGGAAGGGATAACATTGACGTACAGAAGACCGTCACAATGTTACTTGATATGGGTGTTAAGCTAATTTGCTTAGACCTGCCTGTAAAAGACCTTTCAAGTGCTGAAGGTAAACTTATCCTTCAACTATTCAGTACCTTTGCAGAGTTTGAACTTAACCGCATCAGAGAGCGAACCAGAGAGGGCTTAGAACGAGCTAAAGCACAAGGTAAGGTGTTAGGTCGCCCTGTAGCTGTGAACACTACAGAGGCCGTTTTAGAGCATAAGGCTAAGGGATTGTCACAAAGTCAGGTTGCAAAGCTTCTGAATCTCTCTGTAAGAACGGTTAGCCGTCACTGGTCAAAGACACTGTAAAAAACTTAGTAGCATCTTCATAGCCTCCTTTATGGGGGCTTTTTTGTATCCACTCTCTAAGCGTGTCCTACGCAAAATCTCCTGAACACTTACCCACCCTCAGAAATAACTTTCACGTAGGAAATCGTTAAGTTTCTTGATAGTCACATCATGTGACCAACTGCATAGATAGCGTTATATACTCCTGTATATAGCACTTTTCTAGGAGTCGAGAGAGGGACGACTAACACGATACAGTTTACCCTGAAAAGAGACTTCACAGATTCTCTATATATTTCAATAAGTTAGGATAAAAAGGGACTATACCGATACTGCATAGAATCTGTGTAGAATTGCATAGATACTTGGAAATCTACTGTTAAATTGAATAGAGATTCACCTGATATTGTCCTGTTTTTACAGGTAGATGAATGTACGTGTTTAGCTATGTAAAAGCACCAGAACTTTAGCCATTTCTAACCACTCCTCGTGTTATCTCTATTCCGTAGCGATTCGCTACCACTTATTTAAAGATAAGACGTCCTTTTCAGAGTGCAAATTTCACAACCACTTATTTGATTTATAACAACTTTCACAAGCACGTAATTTTGTCGCAAAATGACACATTTTTATCTCATCGCGTTTTTTTAATCATAAGAGCGGCTTATGGATAATTATTGGAGATGATATCTATTCTCGCTAAGAAGCTGTTGCAGGATATTACCAAACGCGGGTCTGCCCGCGTCAGTTCACTAAGCTTAGTCCCACGTAGCGAAAATATGGCAGCCGCCATACGCCGCGTTAATTCTATGCAATATGATGTCTATACCCAGACGGAGGTCAGTAATGGCAAACCATCGAGGCGGTTCCGGCAATTTTGCAGAAGACCGCGAAAGAGCATCAGAAGCAGGTAAAAAAGGTGGACAGCACAGCGGGGGTAATTTCAAGAATGACCCGCAGCGCGCATCTGAAGCAGGTAAAAAAGGTGGCAAGAGCAGTCACGGCAAAAGCGACAACTAGCCGGACTAATCAGTGACGAATGCATTTTTGTCTGTAGCTCGTCAAAAAGCCATCACCGCCGGTTACCCGGTGGTTGATACTGATGACAAATGTAAGCTTGCCTGATGCGCGATGCTTATCAGGCCTACCAGAAGATTGCAATATATTGAATTTGCACTGTTTTGTAGGCCGGATAAGGCGTTTACGCCGCATCCGGCATGAACAATGCGTACGTTGTCAACAATCTGCACCGCCGGGTAATCCCGGCGGTTTTCTTTTTATGGCTCCTGATGAACAACTTCTGGCGGTGGAACGTCAACCAACCTTCTGCTTAATAACGCATTGAGTAAAATCGCGCCAAAGGTTGCTGTACCAATCCCTCCCAACGTAAAACCGCCCAGCGTGAGAGCAAAATCACCCGCGCCCAGCACTAAGGTTACTGCGACCATAATCAAATTACCGTTCTGGCTTAAATCGACACGGTTTTGTACCCAGATCCTTGCGCCTGCGACGGCAATCAGCCCGAACACAACAATTGATGCACCACCAATCACCGCGGCCGGAATGGTATGAATCAGCGCGCCAAATTTCGGTGAAAAGCCCAACAGCATGGCGATGACGGCAGCAGCGACAAACACCAGCGTCGAGTAGACTTTTGTCACGGCCATTACACCGATATTCTCGGCGTAGGTGGTTACGCCGCTGCCACCGACAGAACCAGAAAGCATCGTCGCCAGCCCATCACCGACGAATGCCCGTCCCATATATGGATCCATATTGCGTCCGGTCATCCCGGCGACTGCCTTGAGATGACCTAAGTTTTCCGCCACCAGAATCACCGCCACGGGCGCAATCAGCATCATTGCCTGACCATTAAAAGCAGGAGTGGAAAAATGTGGCAGACCGAACCAGGCAGCATGGCTGACGAGAGTATAATCGACGGCTTTTCCCAGCCCTAAAACGTTGGTCATCACGCCATACAGCAGACAGGCGACAATTAATCCTACGAGAATCAATAACCGCTGGATCATGCCACGGGTAAACACCGCCACCAGCCCAATACACAGCACCGTCATTACCGCCATCCAGCTATCAAAGGCCGAAGCCGATACACTTTTCACTGCGATAGGCGCTAAGTTCAGGCCAATCGCCATCACCACCGCACCCGTCACCACCGGCGGCATTAGCCGTTCAATCCAGCGTGTACCAATTTTCATCACCACCAGGCCAATGACGGTATAAACCAGCCCACAGGCGATAATCCCGCCCAGCGCGATGCTGATATTCGGGTTCATGCCCTGACCGTTAAAGCCCGTCGCGGCGATCACCACGCCGACAAAAGCCGCGCTGGAGCCGAGATAACTGGGGACGCGCCCGCCGGTAATAAAGAAAAACAGTAACGTGCCGATCCCCGACATTAAAATGGAAAGATTGGGATCCAGCCCCATCAGAATCGGCATTAACACCGTCGCGCCAAACATCGCCACCGCGTGTTGAACGCCCATTACTGCCGTCTGAGCAAACGGCAACCGTTCATCCGGCGCGACCACGCCGCTCTCTGTAGAGGTCGATTTTAACTGCCAGTGAGGAAAACCGAACATTGCCATCAGCTGTCTCCTTAAGGAGGTTAACAAGCAGGGCGCATCAGCGCGTGATAACTGCGATCGAACCACACCAGCCCGTAGGGGGTGGCGTGACGATGAATCGCTTCGATGGCACAAAACAAAATGTCGTGGGTGCCGACGCTCACCACCTGGCTGATACAGCAGTCAAACGAAACCAGGGCCTCTTCCAGTTGCGGGCATCCGGTCACACCCGTCTGCCAGCGGGCGGCGGCAAAGCGGTGTTCCATGGGCGTTTTGCCGCCAAAAAGGTTGGAAAGCGGCTCCTGCCCGGCGCTAAGTGTATTTACACACAGCGTTCGATTTTCATTGAATACCGGCCAGACGGACGCCCCACGATTCAGGCACACCAGTAATGTGGGCGGCGTATCGGTCACGCTGCAGACGGCGCTGGCGGTGAACCCGGCGCGCCCGGCTGGACCGTCCGTGGTGATGATATTGACCGCCGCGCCCATACAGGACATCGCATCGCGAAAGGTTTGTTGATCGACAATGTTCATGGTTTGCTCCTTACAACAGCCCGCAGGCTTCTTCAAAGGACAGACGTGGCAGGCGCGCAAAAAGTTTGCTGCTATCGCCATAGCCGATATTAATCAGCAGATTGCTCTTCAGCGTGCTGCCTGCAAAAAAAGCGTCGTCAACGTATTGACGGTCAAAACCCGACATCGGGCCGGTATCCAGCCCCAGCGCACGGCAGGCGACGATCAGATAAGCCGCCTGCATGGAACTGTTGCGAAACGCTGTTTCTTCGGCAAGTTGTGGGCTGGAGGTAAACCAACTGCGGGCATCACCGTGGGGAAACAGTAGTGGTAACCGTTCATAAAATTCACTGTCCCAGGCGACGATAGCGGTGACGGGCGCGGTCAGGGTTTTTTGCAGATTGCCGCTGGAAAGCGCCGGGCGCAGACGTTCTTTTCCTTCTGCAGTGCGGATAAACACGATACGTGCCGGAGAACAGTTAGCTGATGTCGGCCCCCATTTCATCAGGGCATAAAGCTCCCGTAACGTCTCATCGCTGACGGGTGTCTCCCGCCAGCCGTTGTGAGTGCGGGCATCGGTGAACAGGGTGCTAAGCGCACCTGGGCTAACGGCTTCGTTCATAGCAATTCCTTACAGGACGGCTTCACGGTGATGTAACAGGCTGGCAAGCCCGTTGAGTAACAGAGCATTAAACGTTTCGGGATCGGTCACGTTGCAGGCGTGTCCGCCATAGCGCATCACCATTTTCTGGCTATCGGGCAGGGCGGCATGAAGTTCACTGGAACATGCGGATGGCACCAGCAGATCATCACTGGCGCAGATGATTTGCACCGGGCAGCGGATGCGATCCGCATGGTGACTAAAGTCAGCGCGTTTGAGGGCGTTAAGTCGACGCAGTAAATTATTTTTGCCCTGAAAATGCGCCAGTGCCAGCGCGTCTTCTGCCTCAAGGCGAGGTGCGCGGGCCGCCATCCAGTCGGCGGGATAGAGGAACAACGGCTGCGCTTCCACCCATGCCTGCGCGCCGCCGCTATACAGTAATCGTTCGCGAACCTGAAAACAGCGGCGCGTATGGGCGTTTATTCGTAGCCAGCCGTTAACGCTGACCAGCACAGTTACCGACGCGGGATAATCCAGCGCCAGCTGCATCCCCACCAGCGCACCGAGCGCATGGCCGACCACCGCGTAACGCTCAATCCCTGCGGCTACCAGCGCCTGATGCAGTTCCGCTGCCATCTGGGCGATACTGTAATCTTCTGCCAGCGTGTCGGGATTATTGCCGGTGCCGCGCTGGTCGTAACAGACTACCTGATACTCCTGCTCCAGCACCGCCAGTTGCGGTAACCAGTAACTGCCGCTACCGCCAAGACCCGAAATCAACACCACTACGGGTGCATCAGCATAAGGGGGAGGTGAGAGTGAAAGTTTCATCGCGGCCTCACTTGGCGATATGCGCAATTGTGGCGATTTCCACCAGCGCGTCAGGTTTTACCAGTCCGCACTGAATGCAGAATCGCGCCGGTTTATCACCCGGAAAAAACTCGGCGTAGATTTCGTTAATCGCGGCGTAATTTTTCCAGTCGGTAATAAAGATGCTGTTGAAGGTCACATCCGCCATCGTGCCACCCGCCGTCTCGATCACCTTGCGGATAGTTTCCAGAACGTGGCGGGTTTGCGCCTTTGGGTCATCGGCAAACAGCACATTATTATGTTGATCAAAAGCCAGCGTACCGGAGACGTACACCACGCCATCAGCCAGCGTGCCGGGAACGAAAGGGGCCAGCGGTGCGCTGCTGCCAGCGGGAATAATTACGGATTTCGGCATAAGTAAGTTCCTCAGGCAATACGGGCAAGAGACGTGGGCGAAAGCGCGTCGCAGAACGTTTCGACGTCGCTGACCCAGCCAAAAAAGGTTTCGATATTGAACAACGCAGCTTTCTGCGCAAATTTCGGCCCCGCCTGGTGAGTTGCGTCTTCAAGCACCACGCCGAAATACTCCAGAAAAAAGCCGTCGCGTAGCGTCGATTCGACGCAGACGTTGGTAGCGATGCCGGTGAAAACCAGATGGCGTATTCCGCGGCTGCGCAAAATGCTGTCCAGCGGCGTATTGAAGAAACCGCTGTAGCGCGGCTTCGGCAGCACAATATCGCCAGGCTGCGGCACCAGTTCATCCACCAGTTGATAATCCCAGGAGCCTTTCGCCAGCAATTTCCCCTGCAGCTGCGGCTGCTTACGCATGGTTTTCAGGGCGTTCGATTTATGAAAATTCGGTGAGCCGGGTCCGCCAGCCTCGACATACTGTTCATCCCAGCCATTTTGAAACCAGATGATCAGCATCCCTGCCGCTCGCGCTGCGGTCACGGCGGTTTGAATGTTGGCAATGACCGGGCGAGTGGTTGAGACATCAAACCCGGCGAGATCTAAGTAGCCGCCTGGCGTGGCATAAGCGTTTTGCATATCCACCACGATCAGCGCACTTTGCTGCGGATCGAAGGTAATGGCTTCCGGTCGAGCGGTTAAGGTCGTCATCATGCCACCTCCTGAGTCAGCGCAGGGAGATGGGCGCGGCACTGCATCAGTGGTTGAATGCGCTCGCCGAAGGTTTCGATTCCCGACAGAAAATCATCGAAGGTTAACAGCACGCCTTCGGCACCAGGCACGCTTGCGACTTCATCTAACATGCGCGCGACACTGGCGTAAGAACCGACTAACGTCCCCATATTGATGTTTACCGCCGAAGTGGGATCGGCCATCTGACGGACGTTGGTATCAGTACCGGAGCGGGTATCTTTCTGACTTTGTTCGGTTAGCCAGCTTAACGCCTCTTCATCCGCGCCCGCTTTGTAGTGTTCCCATTTGGCGCGAGCGGCATCGTCGGTTTCATCGGCAATCACCATAAACAATACATAAGAGCCAACGTCGCGCCCGGTTTGCTCTGCGGCCTGTTTCATCCGCACAGCGGTCGGGGCGAAAGCCGTGGGTGTATTTACACCTTTGCCGAAACAGAAGTTGAAATCGGCATACTGGGCGGAGAACGCCATGCCAGCGTCGCTTTGCCCGGCGCAGATCACTTTCATGGGGACACTCGGTTGCGGACTGACGCGACAATCATTCATGGTGAAAAAATCGCCTTTAAAATCGCTTTTCCCCGTGCCCCACAGGTCGCGCAGCACCTGAACATATTCGGTGAGATAGTCGTAACGACGGGAGAAATAGTCATCGCCAGGCCAGATACCCATCTGCTCATACTCGGGCTTTTGCCAGCCAGTCACGAGGTTGACGCCAAAACGCCCGCCAGAGATGGAGTCGATGGTTGCGGCCATACGGGCGACGATTGCCGGAGGTAACGTTAAGGTGGCAGCTGTCGCGTAAATCTGAATGCGCGAGGTCACGGCTGCCAGCCCCGCCATCAAGGTGAACGACTCAAGGTTGTGATCCCAGAACTCAGTTTTGCCGCCAAAGCCACGCAGTTTGATCATCGACAGGGCGAAATCGAAATGGTAGTGCTCCGCTTTTTGCACAATGGCTTTATTCAGTTCAAAGGTCGGCATGTACTGCGGCGCGTGGGTCGAAATGAGCCAGCCGTTGTTGCCAATAGGTACGAATACGCCAATTTTCATCATCAACCTCTCTTCGTCTCGTAAAGTGAAAGTCAGACGGGGCGCTGCATCCTGCATATCCTTTTCAGCCGCGTATTGGCTTGTTTGCAAAGCGGATGCCAGTTTTTAAAAAGTTAATGTTGTTAATATGTTAACAATGCGTTATCTAAAATATCTGGTAAAAAGTGGACTAAACGGTCAAAACAGTTGCACATAAAACATGCATCTGTGCGCGATGAGAGTGCAGAAGGTCGAGGCCGGGCGGGGGTTTTGCTATCCTGTTGCCAATCTACAAGAGGGGAGAGCGCATGACGCAAGGCGCAGTGAAAACAACGGGTAAACGTTCGCGCGCAGTAAGCGCGAAGAAAAAAGCGATTCTTAGCGCAGCACTGGACACTTTTTCACAATTCGGTTTTCACGGCACAAGGCTGGAGCAGATCGCAGAGTTGGCGGGTGTTTCAAAAACCAATCTGCTGTATTACTTCCCGTCAAAAGAGGCGCTGTATATTGCCGTGCTGCGGCAGATTCTCGATATCTGGCTGGCACCGTTAAAAGCGTTTCGTGAAGATTTCGCCCCGCTGGCGGCGATCAAAGAGTACATCCGTCTGAAGCTGGAAGTCTCCCGTGATTATCCGCAGGCTTCGCGCCTGTTCTGTATGGAGATGCTGGCAGGCGCGCCGCTGTTAATGGATGAACTGACGGGCGATTTGAAGGCATTAATTGATGAGAAATCGGCGCTGATTGCCGGTTGGGTCAAAAGCGGCAAACTCGCGCCGATTGATCCGCAGCATTTGATTTTCATGATTTGGGCTTCCACTCAACATTACGCCGATTTCGCCCCTCAGGTGGAGGCGGTGACAGGCGCGACGTTGCGCGATGAGATATTTTTCAATCAAACGGTTGAAAACGTGCAGCGGATTATTATTGAGGGGATTCGACCACGTTAAAGATGCCGGAGGAGGTTGTAACATCCTCCGGCTACCTGTTTAACCGATCGTCATTAAACTGGCGTTACCGCCAGCGGCAGCGGTATTCACACTCAGCGAACGTTCGATATACAGCCGTTCCAGAAGGATATTGCTTTCGCCACGGGCAAAACCCTGCACCGAAACAATTGCGCCATCCCGCGCAGCAACGGCTTCACACAATGCGCGAAGCTGATCCGAATCACCGTGGAAGATCACCGCATCAAAGGGTTGAGCGGTTATATTTTCCGCTTTCGCCAGTTGAATACGTTCGCTGACTGCCGATGGCAATGCCTTTACTAGCTGACGATGCAGCGCGTCATCCGGCCACAGTACCTGGCTGCCCACCGCCAGCACGGCGGCGAGCTGAGTCAGCGCATCCTGCTCATCATCGGCAATACACAACACGCGCTCACGCGGCAGCAGCGTCCAGGTGTTGCGTTCACCCGTCGGCCCCGGCAGCAATCGTTGTGTTCCTGCCTGCGCCAGCTCGCCATATTGCGTACATAACGCCTGCAATTCTGGACGATTTGCTGCCCATTCCCGCAGTGCATTTAGCGGCTGAGTCAATGCGGCTTTCAACTGTGCATCGACCGGATACTCTGCATCCTGACGCGCGAGCGTCACTGCCAGCGCACTTTCCGGGCGATTCGCCAGCAGACGGTAGAGATAGAGCGGACCGCCTGCTTTCGGCCCGGTACCGGACAACCCTTCGCCGCCGAATGGCTGCACACCCACCACTGCGCCCACCATATTACGGTTAACATACAGGTTACCAACATGGGCCGAGCCAGTGACCTGGGCGATGGTTTCATCAATACGCGTATGGACACCAAGCGTCAGACCATAGCCGGAAGCGTTAATCTGCTCGATCAGCGCCGGCAGCTGGTTACGGTTGTAACGCACCACATGCAGCACCGGACCAAAGACCTCTTTTTGCAATTCGGCAAAGTCATCCAGTTCGATCAGCGTCGGGGCGACAAAGGTGCCGCTTTGCCATTCACGGGCATCTTCGCTGTTTTCCCGCACCGCCTGGAACACCGGACGGCCTTTGCTACGCATGGTCTGAATATGGCGCTCAATATTGGCTTTCGCTTCGCTATCAATCACCGGACCGATATCGGTGGTCAGGCGACCCGGATTACCCATCCGGCATTCGGCCATTGCACCGCGCAGCATTTTCAACGTGTGGTCGGCAATCTCATCTTGCAGGCACAGCACGCGCAGTGCCGAACAACGCTGACCCGCACTGTCGAACGCCGAGGCCAGCACATCCACGACGACTTGTTCGGTCAGTGCTGAAGAATCGACAATCATCGCGTTCATGCCGCCGGTTTCAGCGATGAGCGGAATAGGGCGACCCTGAGCGTCCAGGCGGCTGGCGATATTGCGCTGCAGTAACGTAGCGACTTCGGTTGAACCGGTAAACATCACCCCGCGCACGCGATCATCACCCGTCAGTTGCGCGCCCACGGTTTCCCCCTGACCTGGCAGCAATTGCACCACGCCTGGCGGTACACCTGCTTCCAGCAAAATGGCGATCCCTTGCGCGGCAATCAGCGGCGTTTGTTCTGCCGGTTTTGCCAGTACGCTGTTACCTGACGCCAGTGCGGCAGCGATCTGCCCGGTGAAAATCGCCAGCGGGAAATTCCACGGGCTGATACACACCACAGGCCCTAATGGACGGTGGGTTTCGTTAGCGAAATCATCCCGCACCTGTCCGGCGTAGTAGTGGAGAAAATCGACCGCTTCGCGCACTTCGGCAATGGCGTTACTGAAGGTTTTTCCGGCTTCACGCACCAGAATACCAATCAGTTGCTGCATCTGGCTTTCCATTAGCACGGCAGCGCGATGCAAAATCGCCGCGCGTTCAGCCGGAGGAGTGGCAAACCAGATTGGCGCGTTATTAACCGCACTTTCCAGCGCCTGTTCTACTTCACGCGGCGTGGCTTCACGCACATAGCCCACAATATCTTTCGGTTCCGCAGGGTTAATAACGGGCGACATCTCACCTGCCGCTACCGGTTGTTCCAGCATTGGCAAGGCCTGCCATTTTTGCAGTGCACTATTGAGCAGGGCAGAGGAGAGCGAGGCCAGACGGTGTTCGTTAGCGAGATCCAGCCCTGCCGAGTTGTCGCGCCCGTGACCGTAAAGATCGCGCGGCAGGGGAATTTTCGGATGCGGTAATCCAGTTTGCCCTTCCTGTTGCGCCAGTTTTTCTACAGCAGTGACCGGATCGGCGACCAGTTCATCCAGTGGCAAAGAGGTGTCGGCAATACGGTTAACAAACGAGGTGTTAGCACCGTTTTCCAGCAGGCGACGCACCAGATACGCCAGCAGCGTTTCATGTGTGCCAACCGGGGCATAAATACGACACGGTCGGTTAAGTTTACCGTCGGCAACTTTCCCGGTGACCTGCTCGTACAGTGGCTCGCCCATACCATGCAGGCACTGGAACTCGTACTGACCCGGATAGTAGTTCTGACCTGCCAGTTGATAAATCGCTGCCAGCGTATGGGCGTTGTGCGTCGCGAACTGCGGGTAGATTAGATTCGGCACCGCCAGCAGTTTTTTCGCACTGGCGAGATAAGAAACGTCGGTATACACCTTGCGGGTATAAACCGGATAACCTTCAAGGCCGTCCATCTGCGCACGCTTAATTTCACTATCCCAGTACGCGCCTTTCACCAGACGAATCATCAGACGGCGACGGCTACGGGTGGCGAGATCAATCAGGTAATCAATCACCAACGGGCAGCGTTTTTGATAAGCCTGAATAACAAAACCGATGCCGTTCCAGCCTGCCAGTTCCGGCTCGAAACAGAGTTTTTCCAGCAGATCGAGGGAGATCTCCAGACGATCGGCCTCTTCTGCATCGATGTTAATACCAATATCGTACTGACGCGCCAGCAGGGTGAGTGATTTCAGACGTGGGTAAAGCTCTTCCATTACCCGGTCATACTGGGCGCGGCTATAACGCGGATGCAGCGCCGACAGTTTGATTGAAATGCCCGGCCCTTCATAGATGCCACGACCGTTAGACGCTTTACCGATGGCGTGAATCGCCTGCTGATAGGAAACCATATACGCCTGTGCATCTGCGGCGGTCAGCGCGGCTTCGCCCAGCATATCGTAAGAGTAACGGAAACCTTTCTCTTCCAGCTTGCGGGCATTGGCTAACGCTTCCGCGATGGTTTCGCCAGTGACGAACTGCTCACCCATCAGGCGCATCGCCATATCCACACCTTTGCGGATCAGCGGTTCACCGCTTTTACCGATAATGCGGTTCAGCGAGCGGGAGAGGCTGGCTTCGTTATGGGTGGAAACCAGTTTGCCAGTAAACAGCAGCCCCCAGGTGGCGGCATTAACAAACAGTGACGGGCTACGACCAATGTGTGACTGCCAGTTACCGTTGCTGATTTTGTCGCGAATTAACGCGTCGCGGGTGGCTTTGTCGGGAATACGCAACAACGCTTCCGCCAGACACATCAGCGCCACGCCTTCCTGCGATGACAGCGAAAACTCCTGCAATAACCCCTGGACCATACCTGCGCGACCACTGGCATTTTTTTGATTACGCAGTTTATCGGCCAGCTGATACGCCAGTTTGTGCGCCTGTTCAGCAACTGGCTGCGGCAGGCGGGCTTGTTCCAGCAGCATAGAAACCGCTTCGGTTTCCGGGCGGCGATAGGCCGCGGTGATCGCGGCGCGGGAAACCGACTGGGGCAATATTTGCTCGGCAAAGTCGAGGAATGGCTGGTGTGGTTCCTCTGCCGGAGTCGGTGCTTCATCGCTCTCATTGGCCGCGCCAGAAAGCAGCGCAGGTAGCTCCGGCAGAGTATCGCTGTTTTCCAGTTGTTCGAGATAAGAAAAAATCGCCTGCTTAATTAACCAGTGTGGTGTGCGATCGATACGTGTCGCGGCAGACTTAATACGCTCACGCGTCGCGTCGTCCAGCTTAACCCCCATGGTGGTGGTTCCCATGCCATTACTCCTGTTGTTCAGAAAGGTGCAACTTAACGTTATCGTGAAATATCCATGATGTTGCAACTTTGTGCAACCATGTTAAATGTGACATGCGTAGCAAGCTTAAAAATGAATGAAATGTTAATAAAAGAAATCGATATGACAGGGATTAAAAAAATAACTCAGACTTTTTCTCTGCGGCAGTTAACATTTTTGAAAGGTGCAACCGCAAAAAATGTGAGAGAGTGCAACCTGATGAAAAATAGTGTCGCTGAGCACTAAAATTTAATGTAAATGGTGTGTTAAATCGATTGTGAATAACCAGCGCTTCCGGCAGGATACGGTCGCCCTGGTAAAACATAAACTCTGTTACCCCGTTCCGGTGGCAGATATAACGGCAAGTTTCGACATTGCCGATAATAATTTTTTGGAGACTTTAGATGGCTATTAGCACACCGATGTTGGTGACATTTTGTGTCTATATCTTTGGCATGATATTGATTGGGTTTATCGCCTGGCGATCAACGAAAAACTTTGACGACTATATTCTGGGCGGTCGTAGTCTTGGGCCATTCGTGACGGCATTATCGGCGGGTGCGTCGGATATGAGCGGCTGGCTGTTAATGGGGTTGCCGGGCGCTGTTTTTCTTTCCGGGATTTCCGAAAGCTGGATCGCCATTGGCCTGACATTAGGCGCGTGGATTAACTGGAAGCTGGTGGCCGGGCGGTTGCGTGTGCATACCGAATACAACAATAACGCCTTAACACTGCCGGATTATTTCACCGGGCGCTTTGAAGATAAAAGCCGCATTTTGCGCATTATCTCTGCGCTGGTTATTTTGCTGTTCTTCACCATTTATTGCGCTTCGGGCATTGTGGCAGGCGCGCGTCTGTTTGAAAGTACCTTTGGCATGAGCTACGAAACGGCTCTGTGGGCGGGCGCTGCGGCGACGATCCTTTACACCTTTATTGGCGGTTTCCTCGCGGTGAGCTGGACTGACACTGTACAGGCCAGCCTGATGATTTTTGCCCTGATCCTGACGCCGGTTATCGTCATTATCAGTGTCGGTGGCTTTGGTGACTCGCTGGAAGTGATCAAACAAAAGAGCATCGAAAACGTTGATATGCTCAAAGGTCTGAACTTTGTTGCCATTATCTCACTGATGGGTTGGGGGCTGGGTTACTTCGGGCAGCCGCACATTCTGGCGCGTTTTATGGCGGCGGATTCTCACCACAGCATTGTCCATGCGCGTCGTATTAGTATGACCTGGATGATCCTCTGCCTGGCAGGGGCGGTGGCTGTCGGCTTCTTTGGGATTGCTTACTTTAACGATCATCCGGCGTTGGCTGGTGCGGTAAATCAGAACGCCGAGCGTGTGTTTATCGAACTGGCGCAAATTCTGTTTAACCCGTGGATTGCCGGGATTCTGCTGTCGGCAATTCTGGCGGCGGTAATGTCAACCTTAAGTTGTCAGCTGCTGGTGTGCTCCAGTGCGATTACCGAAGATTTGTACAAAGCGTTTCTGCGTAAACATGCCAGCCAGAAAGAGCTGGTGTGGGTAGGGCGTGTGATGGTGCTGGTGGTGGCGCTGGTGGCGATTGCGCTGGCGGCAAACCCGGAAAACCGCGTGCTGGGCTTAGTGAGCTACGCGTGGGCAGGCTTTGGCGCGGCGTTTGGTCCAGTGGTGCTGTTCTCGGTGATGTGGTCACGCATGACGCGTAACGGTGCGCTGGCGGGGATGATCATCGGTGCGCTGACGGTTATCGTCTGGAAACAGTTCGGCTGGCTGGGACTGTACGAAATTATTCCGGGCTTTATCTTCGGCAGTATTGGGATTGTAGTGTTTAGTTTGCTGGGTAAAGCGCCGTCAGCGGCGATGCAAAAACGCTTTGCCGAGGCCGATGCGCACTATCATTCGGCTCCGCCGTCACGGTTGCAGGAAAGCTAAGGGACTTAGCCTGCGGCGGTTTTGTTTGGCTTCAGCAGCGGGTTGCGCTCCCTTAATGTGCCTCGCCATATAAATTGAATGGTGCAGGGAGCGCGCAGGGGGCGGCCAATCGCCGCCGCCCCCTGCTGTCCCGGCCTTCGGGGAACGCTTCAGCGATTTTGACGCCACCAACACCCGAGCTGTTATTATGTTCCGGGCAAAAAGTTAGATTTGATAATCGCGGATGGACGAAATTGCTTGATACACCCGCTTATCAGTTTTACATGGAAGCTCTGATGCATTGAGTCTGGACAGTTTTGTCGGCTGGATACGGCGTTTACGCGGCATCCGGCAAGAACACATGGTTCTTTGCAAACAATCCCATCTTTCTACCCTGGAATAATCGTTTATATCCCTTGGCATTACCTCTCTTTGTTTACATTCCAACATCATTTTATAAACATTCCGCTTGTGTTTTTCTTTGCCGTAATGATAATCGCTATCACTGCGATTTACTTTTCTTTGCATAGATTGACTCAGAAAAACGTTTAAGGGTGGGTGGCATGTTTGTTCCGTTTCTCATTATGTTGCGCGAAGGACTTGAAGCCGCGCTGATTGTCAGTTTGATTGCCAGCTATCTTAAGCGTACCCAGCGAGGCCGATGGATTGGTGTGATGTGGATTGGCGTGTTGCTTGCCGCTGCGTTGTGCCTGGGCTTGGGTATCTTCATTAACGAAACCACCGGCGAATTTCCGCAAAAAGAACAGGAACTGTTTGAAGGTATCGTGGCGGTGATCGCCGTGGTGATCCTTACCTGGATGGTTTTCTGGATGCGCAAAGTGTCGCGCAACGTCAAAGTGCAACTGGAACAGGCAGTCGATAGCGCATTGCAGCGTGGAAATCATCATGGCTGGGCGCTGGTGATGATGGTCTTTTTTGCCGTTGCAAGGGAAGGGCTGGAGTCGGTCTTTTTCCTGCTGGCGGCATTTCAACAAGATGTCGGGATCTGGCCGCCGCTGGGTGCAATGCTCGGTCTTGCTACTGCCGTGGTGCTAGGCTTCCTGCTCTACTGGGGCGGTATTCGCCTCAATCTTGGTGCATTTTTTAAATGGACCAGCCTGTTTATTCTCTTCGTCGCCGCAGGGCTGGCAGCTGGTGCCATTCGCGCATTTCATGAAGCCGGATTGTGGAACCACTTTCAGGAAATCGCCTTCGATATGAGTGCGGTGCTCTCAACTCACTCGCTGTTTGGCACGCTGATGGAAGGGATTTTTGGCTATCAGGAAGCGCCGAGCGTCAGCGAAGTCGCCGTCTGGTTTATTTATCTCATCCCGGCGCTGGTGGCATTTGCTCTGCCACCACGCGCAGGGGCGACAGCGTCTCGCTCCGCGTAACAAATACGACGCAAACTCTTGCTTAGTTACAACATACTTTAAAGGGATAGTCTCGTCATGACCATTAACTTCCGCCGTAACGCATTGCAGTTGAGCGTGGCTGCGCTGTTTTCTTCTGCTTTTATGGCTAACGCCGCTGATGTGCCGCAGGTCAAAGTGACCGTGACGGATAAGCAGTGCGAACCGATGACCATTACGGTTAACGCCGGGAAAACACAGTTCATTATTCAGAACCACAGCCAGAAGGCGCTGGAGTGGGAGATCCTCAAAGGCGTGATGGTGGTGGAAGAGCGGGAAAATATAGCCCCTGGCTTTAGCCAGAAAATGACGGCGAATTTACAGCCTGGCGAATACGATATGACCTGCGGTCTGCTGACTAACCCGAAAGGGAAGTTGATCGTCAAAGGTGAGGCAACGGCGGATGCGGCGCAAAGTGATGCGCTGTTAAGTCTTGGTGGTGCAATTACTGCATATAAAGCGTATGTCATGGCGGAAACCACGCAGCTGGTGACCGACACCAAAGCCTTTACCGACGCGATTAAAGCAGGCGATATCGAAAAAGCGAAAGCACTGTATGCACCGACGCGCCAGCACTATGAGCGTATTGAACCGATTGCTGAACTGTTCTCCGATCTGGATGGCAGCATTGACGCCCGTGAAGATGATTACGAGCAAAAAGCCGCCGACCCAAAATTCACTGGTTTCCACCGTCTGGAAAAAGCATTGTTTGGCGACAACACCACCAAAGGGATGGATCAGTACGCTGAGCAGCTTTATACCGATGTGGTCGATTTGCAAAAACGCATCAGTGAACTGGCTTCCCCACCTTCAAAAGTGGTCGGCGGCGCAGCCGGACTGATTGAGGAAGTGGCAGCCAGCAAAATTAGCGGTGAAGAAGATCGCTACAGCCACACCGATCTGTGGGATTTCCAGGCTAACGTTGAAGGCTCGCAGAAAATTGTCGATTTGCTGCGTCCACAACTGCAAAAAGCCAACCCGGAACTGCTGGCAAAAGTCGATGCCAACTTTAAAAAGGTCGATACCATTCTGGCGAAATACCGTACTAAAGACGGTTTTGAAACCTACGACAAGCTGACCGATGCCGACCGGAACGCACTGAAAGGACCGATTACTGCGCTGGCGGAAGATCTGGCGCAACTTCGCGGTGTGCTGGGACTGGATTAAGCGTTATGCAGTATGAAGATGAAAACGGCGTGAATGAACCGTCACGCCGACGTTTACTGAAAGGGATTGGTGCACTGGCGCTGGCGGGAAGTTGTCCGGTCGCTCATGCACAAAAAACGCAAAGTGCGCCGGGTACGCTTTCACCGGATGCACGCAATGAGAAACAGCCGTTTTATGGTGAGCATCAGGCAGGGATCCTGACGCCACAACAGGCCGCAATGATGCTGGTGGCGTTTGATGTGCTTGCCAGCGATAAAGCCGATCTTGAGCGGTTGTTTCGCTTGTTGACTCAGCGTTTTGCTTTTCTGACTCAGGGCGGAGCGGCACCAGAAACGCCAAATCCGCGACTGCCACCACTCGATTCCGGCATTCTTGGCGGCTACATTGCGCCCGATAATCTCACCATCACGTTATCGGTGGGTCACTCATTGTTTGATGAGCGCTTTGGCCTTGCGCCACAGATGCCAAAAAAGCTGCAGAAGATGACGCGTTTCCCCAACGACTCGCTGGATGCGGCGTTATGTCATGGTGATGTGTTGCTACAGATTTGCGCCAACACCCAGGACACGGTGATCCATGCGCTGCGCGATATCATCAAACACACGCCGGATTTGCTCAGTGTGCGCTGGAAGCGGGAAGGGTTTATTTCCGATCACGCGGCGCGTAGTAAAGGCAAAGAGACGCCGATTAATTTGCTGGGTTTCAAAGACGGCACTGCCAATCCCGATAGCCAGAATGGTAAGTTGATGCAAAAAGTGGTGTGGGTGACGGCAGATCAGCAGGAGCCTGCGTGGACAATCGGTGGCAGCTATCAGGCAGTACGCTTGATTCAGTTTCGAGTGGAATTTTGGGACAGAACGCCGCTGAAAGAACAGCAGACGATTTTTGGCCGTGATAAGCAAACCGGTGCGCCGCTGGGAATGCAGCATGAGCATGATGTGCCTGATTACGCCAGCGACCCGGAAGGGAAGGTGATCGCGCTGGACAGCCATATCCGGCTGGCGAATCCCCGCACGCCAGAGAGTGAGTCCAGTCTGATGCTGCGTCGTGGCTACAGTTATTCACTGGGCGTCACCAACTCCGGACAACTGGATATGGGGTTGCTGTTTGTCTGTTACCAACACGATCTGGAAAAAGGCTTCCTGACAGTACAAAAAAGGCTCAATGGCGAAGCGCTGGAGGAATACGTTAAACCTATCGGCGGCGGTTATTTTTTTGCGCTGCCGGGAGTGAAGGACGCGAACGATTATTTCGGAAGCGCGTTATTGCGGGTTTAATGTTTTTAGGCGGATAAGGCATTTGTGCGCAGATGCCTGATGCGACGCTTGCGCGTCTTATCATGCCTACAATCAGTGCGGGTTTGGTAGGCGGATAAGGCGTTCACGCCGCATCCGGCGTTCGTGCGCAGATGCCTGATGCGAATCCTGCTGAAAGCACACAGCTTTTTTCATATCTGTCATCACTCTGTCATCTTTCCAGTAGAAACTAATGTCACTGAAATGGTGTTTTATGGTTAAATATAAGTGAATATATTGTTGCAATGAATGCGAGATCTGTTGTAATTATTAAGTAGCAGCGGAAGTTCCCGGCAGTGATAGTCAGTCACTATGGAGATCGCGGATGGTAACGTCCTGTTCTGGACAATGTCTTGTTAAGCTACGCTCCACCACTTGCGGAGATTTCTCCTCCGGTAGCAACTTCGTCACTCTGTATTTTTCTCACTTCCTCTCTTTACTCGTGTTACCGACGCCGCAAACGGTGTGCGTAGCCGTTTTTCGGCATTTTATCCAAAAGCAAACTATGGCTTACAAGGAAGCCAACCCTCTGATGTTCGTGCGCATAATCGCGCTGCCAACGGCGCGTGTGATGAATACAAACAACTCAAGGTGCTCTCCATGGGAAGACAAAAAGCAGTGATCAAAGCTCGTCGTGAGGCAAAACGTGTGCTGAGACGGGATTCGCGCAGCCATAAGCAGCGTGAAGAAGAATCGGTCACCTCGCTTGTGCAGATGAGCGGCGTGGAAGCCATTGGTATGGCCCGCGACAGTCGCGATACTTCGCCCATCCTCGCGCGAAATGAAGCGCAATTGCACTATCTGAAGGCTATTGAGAGTAAGCAGCTGATATTCGCTACGGGCGAAGCAGGGTGCGGAAAAACCTGGATCAGTGCAGCAAAAGCGGCAGAGGCCCTGATACATAAGGATGTCGACAGGATTATCGTCACCCGTCCAGTTCTGCAAGCCGATGAAGATCTTGGCTTCTTACCTGGAGATATCGCAGAAAAGTTTGCTCCCTATTTTCGCCCGGTCTACGACGTGCTGGTCCGGCGCTTAGGGGCTTCCTTTATGCAGTACTGCCTGCGACCGGAAATAGGGAAGGTGGAAATTGCGCCGTTCGCCTATATGCGTGGACGTACCTTTGAAAATGCAGTCGTCATTCTTGACGAGGCGCAGAATGTGACTGCCGCGCAAATGAAAATGTTTTTAACCCGCCTCGGGGAGAACGTGACGGTTATCGTCAACGGTGATATCACGCAATGCGATTTGCCTCGCGGCGTGTGCTCCGGATTAAGTGACGCGCTGGAACGTTTCGAAGAAGATGAAATGGTTGGGATCGTCCGGTTCGGTAAAGAGGACTGCGTACGTTCGGCACTTTGCCAACGTACGCTGCATGCCTACAGTTAAGTGTGTTATCGGTGCAGAGCCCGGGCGAACCGGGCTTTGTTTTATTTCAACAGATTTTCACTTCAGGTTAGCGTTCAGGGGGGCGACTTTGAGCGTGTTGATAAGCTGAACTGGAGTCTGGTTTAGATACTCTTACCAGGCATTTTTCGTCATAGCATCAGACCAGTGTAATACTGCCAGCGCGGAGAGTTTTTCTTCCAGAAGCCAAAAAAATGAGCATCTGCCTATCTTTTTTCGGCCATTCAACCTGTACAGGAGATCTGGTGCCAATTTTGCTTATGAGGTTTAATCAACAATGGGCCATAATTTGCCTGACTGATTAACACTGAATATATTCCTCTGATTTATTCTTTAGGGATAATATTATAAATGTAAGGTTAATCTTAATTAATTCTTTTGACTAATATTGTGTGTTGTTATTTTTTTTGTGGAAGGCAAGCTGCAATGGCAAAATAGGGATGGTTGTAATAATCAAAACATGATACTAACTATATATTGATCGTTGCATTGTTGGCATGTAACACGCTTCAGCGAGTAACATTGGTAATGAAATATAATCAACATGGATAGGTGAAAATTAATTATGAGCTTTATGGCTTTTGTAACTTGTTTGACAATTGCATTTATCGCCGGTTTTGCTGTTGCCAGAAAATTGACACTCCGAAAAGTTGCCTCATCGGTAATCATCGCTAAATCGCAACCAGTCCCTTCATCTGCAACTTCCCCTGCCGCTAAGGCGTCGACAAGGAGCTATATACCGCAGAAAACCTATCGTGACTCTCGTTGGCAAGAGCGAGATGAGTTATTTCAGGGAATGGTTGCCGAAGGTATTTTATTGGAAAGAAAAGAGTGGTTAATCACGCGTTGTGAAAAAATGTATTTCGATAATCTGGAAAAATGGTTTGGACACTATTGTCATATCCATTGCCAGGTCTCTCTGGGGCGCTTGATCAACTTTCCAGAACAACCTGAGTTTAGCGAAGAAGAAAGAAAGCGTTTCTTTGCAATTTATAATGGCATGGCAATGGATTATGTTCTGGTTTCAAAGAAGAACAATAAAATAGTCTGTGTTATTGAGCTGGATGACCCGAGTCATGAAAGGGCGGATCGCATTATTCGTGACCGTTGGTTGGATACGATTATGACTCTTGCACGGGTGCCTTTTGTACGAGCTTCTGTCACTAAATTGGAGGAAATCCCTCCGGTCTGGGAGACTCGTGACAAAATTCGCCCATTAGTCGCGGCGACAAAGAGTGAACCGTTGCATTAACTAAGTATCCCGGTCGGGGATTCTCATCCCCCCGGTGTGTGCAATACACGAAAAAAAAGCCCGTACTTTCGTACGAGCTCTTCTTTAAATATGGCGGTGAGGGGGGGATTGACTCGCTTCGCTCGCCCTGCGGGCAGCCCGCTCACTGCGTTCACGGTCTGTCCAACTGGCTGTCGCCAGTTGTCGACCCCCGGTCGGGGCTTCTCATCCCCCCCGGTGTGTGCAATATACGAAAAAAAAGCCCGTACTTTCGTACGAGCTCTTCTTTAAATATGGCGGTGAGG
>OIXV01000071.1_pt1 | contig 96864 bp, 95 predicted proteins | sample 1587771 | NCBI WGS metagenome assembly OIXV01 (sample SAMEA3888893, study PRJEB22519) | human gut metagenome | biome: human gut; feature: human-associated habitat; material: faeces | place: Denmark | collected 2010
CAGCTGCCGCCTGGCTTTAAGATGCCGTTCTGATGCAAACCAGCCCGCTGTTAACACAGCTTATGGAAGCACTGCGCTGTCTGCCGGGCGTTGGCCCGAAGTCGGCGCAGCGTATGGCGTTCACGCTGCTTCAGCGCGATCGTAGCGGCGGGATGCGTCTGGCGCAGGCGCTCACCCGGGCGATGTCGGAAATCGGCCACTGCGCCGATTGCCGCACTTTCACCGAACAGGAAGTCTGTAACATCTGTTCGAATCCGCGTCGTCAGGAAAACGGTCAAATCTGCGTGGTGGAGAGTCCGGCGGACATCTACGCCATTGAGCAGACGGGGCAGTTTTCAGGTCGTTATTTTGTGTTGATGGGGCATCTGTCACCGCTGGACGGCATCGGTCCGGATGATATCGGGCTTGATCGTCTGGAACAGCGTCTGGCAGAGGAAAAAATCACTGAAGTGATCCTCGCCACCAACCCCACGGTTGAAGGTGAAGCTACCGCTAACTACATTGCCGAGCTTTGCGCGCAATATGACGTGGAAGCCAGCCGAATCGCTCATGGCGTTCCGGTTGGCGGCGAGCTGGAAATGGTCGACGGCACCACGTTGTCACACTCCCTTGCCGGGCGTCATAAGATTCGTTTTTAAGCAAACGAGAGCAGGATCACCTGCTCTCGCTTGAAATTATTCTCCCTTGTCCCCATCTCTCCCACATCCTGTTTTTAACCTTAAAATGGCATTATTGAGGTAGACCTACATGAAAGGACAAGAAACTCGTGGTTTTCAGTCAGAAGTGAAACAGCTTCTGCACCTGATGATCCATTCTCTCTATTCCAATAAAGAAATCTTCCTGCGTGAGCTTATCTCTAACGCCTCCGATGCGGCGGACAAGCTGCGTTTCCGTGCGCTCTCTAACCCGGACCTGTACGAAGGTGATGGCGAACTACGCGTTCGTGTCTCTTTCGATAAAGACAAGCGTACGCTGACCATCTCCGATAACGGCGTGGGGATGACCCGCGACGAAGTGATTGACCATCTGGGGACTATCGCTAAATCCGGTACCAAATCATTCCTCGAATCCCTGGGTTCTGACCAGGCGAAAGACAGCCAGCTGATCGGTCAGTTTGGTGTTGGTTTCTACTCTGCGTTTATCGTGGCCGACAAAGTGACCGTGCGTACTCGCGCGGCAGGCGAAAAACCAGAAAATGGCGTCTTCTGGGAATCGGCTGGCGAAGGTGAATACACCGTTGCCGACATCACCAAAGAAGATCGTGGTACTGAAATCACCCTGCATCTGCGTGAAGGCGAAGACGAGTTCCTCGATGACTGGCGCGTGCGTTCCATCATCAGCAAATACTCCGACCATATCGCGCTGCCGGTAGAGATCGAAAAACGCGAAGAGAAAGACGGCGAAACCGTTATCTCCTGGGAGAAAATCAACAAAGCGCAGGCGCTGTGGACTCGTAACAAGTCGGAAATCACCGATGAAGAGTACAAAGAGTTCTACAAACACATCGCCCACGACTTTAATGATCCGCTGACCTGGAGCCACAACCGTGTTGAAGGTAAGCAGGAGTACACCAGCCTGCTGTACATCCCGTCCCAGGCTCCGTGGGATATGTGGAACCGCGATCATAAACACGGCCTGAAACTGTATGTTCAGCGTGTGTTCATCATGGACGACGCAGAACAGTTCATGCCGAACTATCTGCGCTTCGTGCGTGGTCTGATTGACTCCAGCGATCTGCCGCTGAACGTTTCCCGTGAAATCCTCCAGGACAGCACGGTAACGCGTAACCTGCGCAATGCGCTGACCAAGCGTGTGCTGCAAATGCTGGAAAAACTGGCGAAAGACGACGCGGAAAAATACCAGACCTTCTGGCAACAGTTTGGCCTGGTACTGAAAGAAGGTCCGGCGGAAGATTTCGCTAACCAGGAAGCGATCGCCAAACTGCTGCGTTTTGCTTCTACCCATACCGATTCTTCTGCGCAGACCGTATCTCTGGAAGACTACGTTTCCCGCATGAAAGAAGGGCAGGAGAAAATCTACTACATCACCGCAGACAGCTATGCGGCAGCGAAGAGCAGCCCGCACCTGGAACTGCTGCGTAAGAAAGGCATCGAAGTTCTGCTGCTTTCCGACCGCATCGATGAGTGGATGATGAACTATCTGACTGAGTTCGACGGTAAACCGTTCCAGTCGGTGTCTAAAGTTGACGAGTCGCTTGAAAAACTGGCTGACGAAGTTGATGAGAGCGCGAAAGAAGCGGAGAAAGCACTGACTCCGTTCATCGACCGTGTGAAAGCCCTGCTCGGCGAGCGCGTGAAAGATGTCCGTCTGACTCACCGTCTGACCGATACGCCAGCGATCGTTTCGACCGACGCGGACGAAATGAGCACTCAGATGGCGAAACTGTTCGCTGCGGCGGGCCAGAAAGTGCCAGAAGTGAAATACATCTTCGAACTGAACCCGGATCACGTACTGGTGAAACGTGCGGCAGATACTGAAGATGAAGCGAAGTTCAGCGAGTGGGTAGAACTGCTGCTGGATCAGGCGCTGCTGGCAGAACGCGGCACGCTGGAAGATCCGAACCTGTTTATTCGTCGTATGAACCAGCTGCTGGTTTCCTGATGTAATGCCGGATGACCTTCGTGTCATCCGGCATTTTTCTTTTCATCATCTGCACTTTCCGCAAATTATCTCGCCATTAACCGTTTCAGCCTCAGGTGCCTTTCTTGAGGCAATCGCCTGTTGGTGGTATCGTTTATCGCTTTTTCAAAAAAATCGACACATTTTAAGGGGATTTTCGCAATGCGTATCATTCTGCTTGGCGCTCCGGGCGCGGGGAAAGGGACTCAGGCTCAGTTCATCATGGAGAAATATGGTATTCCGCAAATCTCCACTGGCGATATGCTGCGTGCTGCGGTCAAATCTGGCTCCGAGCTGGGTAAACAAGCAAAAGACATTATGGATGCTGGCAAACTGGTTACCGACGAACTGGTGATCGCGCTGGTTAAAGAGCGCATTGCTCAGGAAGACTGCCGTAATGGTTTCCTGTTGGACGGCTTCCCGCGTACCATTCCGCAGGCAGACGCGATGAAAGAAGCGGGCATCAATGTTGATTACGTTCTGGAATTCGACGTACCGGACGAACTGATCGTTGACCGTATCGTCGGTCGCCGCGTTCACGCGCCGTCTGGTCGTGTTTATCACGTTAAATTCAATCCGCCGAAAGTAGAAGGTAAAGACGACGTTACCGGTGAAGAACTGACTACCCGTAAAGACGATCAGGAAGAAACCGTACGTAAACGTCTGGTTGAATACCATCAGATGACTGCACCGCTGATCGGTTACTACTCCAAAGAAGCGGAAGCGGGTAACACCAAATACGCGAAAGTTGACGGCACCAAGCCGGTTGCTGAAGTTCGCGCTGATCTGGAAAAAATCCTCGGCTAATCAAGCCGCAGCAGATCTGCTCTCGGGCAGGTCTGCTCATCATCCTCAGGCCAGACCTTTCACAGCAATTAGTTCTTCTTCCTCACTTTTCCGCTACAATTATCAACAAGTTGAATCGATAAGAGGCGGTAATGCGTCAGACTAAAACCGGTATCCTGCTGGCAAACCTGGGTACGCCCGATGCCCCCACACCTGAAGCGGTAAAACGCTATCTGAAACAATTTTTAAGCGACAGACGCGTGGTTGATACCTCACGGTTGTTATGGTGGCCATTGCTGCGCGGCGTGATTTTGCCGCTGCGCTCGCCGCGTGTGGCGAAGCTGTATGCCTCTGTCTGGATGGAAGGTGGCTCGCCGCTGATGGTTTACAGCCGCCAGCAACAGCAGGCGCTGGCACAACGTTTACCGGAGATGCCCGTAGCGCTGGGAATGAGCTACGGCTCGCCATCACTGGAAAGCGCCGTAGATGAACTCCTGGCAGAGCATGTAGATCATATTGTGGTGCTGCCGCTTTATCCGCAATTCTCCTGTTCTACGGTCGGTGCGGTATGGGATGAACTGGCACGCATTCTGGCGCGCAAACGTAGCATTCCGGGGATATCGTTTATACGTGATTACGCCGATAACCACGATTACATTAATGCACTGGCGAACAGCGTACGCGCTTCTTTTGCCAAACATGGCGAACCGGATCTGCTACTGCTCTCTTATCATGGCATTCCCCAGCGTTATGCAGATGAAGGCGATGATTACCCGCAACGTTGCCGCACAACGACTCGTGAACTGGCTTCCGCATTGGGGATGGCACCGGAAAAAGTGATGATGACCTTTCAGTCGCGCTTTGGTCGGGAACCCTGGCTGATGCCTTATACCGACGAAACGCTGAAAATGCTCGGAGAAAAAGGCGTAGGTCATATTCAGGTGATGTGCCCGGGCTTTGCTGCGGATTGTCTGGAGACGCTGGAAGAGATTGCCGAGCAAAACCGTGAGGTCTTCCTCGGTGCCGGCGGGAAAAAATATGAATATATTCCGGCGCTTAATGCCACGCCGGAACATATCGAAATGATGGCTAATCTTGTTGCCGCGTATCGCTAAAGCTGAGCGGTAAAGAACTGAGCGCCGTCGCGAAGAGCCTCGTCGGCGGTTTTCATCATTCGTGAATAATGCAAAAAGGCATGCAGCGTACCTGGGTAGAGTTTGAACTCACAGGGCTGCTGATGCGCCGCTAACGTCTGGTAAAGCAGACGGCTGTCATCCAGCAGCGGATCGAACTCCGCCCCGGCAATAAAACAGGGCGGAACTTCGCGAGTGAGATCATTATTAAACAGACAGTAATACGGCGACTCGCGGTCCGCGTCGTTGCTTAAATACGCCTCTTCATACATCTGCAAATCCTGTTGCGTTAAGCCATCCCAGACACCGCCCAACAGACGACGAGTCACGGAATCCCGTAATCCGTAAAGCCCATACCACAGCAAAACACCCGCAATTTTACCGCAATCGATCTGTTTATCACGCAACCACAACGCACTGGCGAGCGCCAGCATGGCACCTGCGGAATCACCGGCAAAGCCAATGCGGGACATATTGATTTGATAATCCTCCGCCTGCTGGTGGAAATAACAACAAGCAGCCACAATTTCCTCTATCGCTTGCGGAAAACGCGCTTCAGGTGAAAGGGTGTAATCAATACCAATCACCGTACATTGGCTGTAGCTTGCCAGCAGGCGCATGATGCGATCGTGGGTATCGAGATTGCCGAGAATAAAACCGCCTCCATGCAAATAAAATAGCGTCGCCGGGCTATCTGGCTGCGGACAAAAGAGACGTGTTTCCACCTGCCCATATTTTGTTGGAACCATGTAAGCTCTGGTTGCCATTTCTGGAGCGCCCGCATTCCAGAATCGGCGCTCAAGCGTGTAATACTGTCGTTGCTCAGCAATCGTTCCCGTTGCGGGCCAGGGCGGTAAATCCGGCTGAAGAGTATTCACAACGGTCTTCATTCCAGCAGAAATAAGGTCCAGAACAGGTAATTTGTTTTCCGGCTTCATACAAAAACTCCTTTCAAATTACGTCATTGTAAGGAACCACTGCCATGAAAATGCGATCCCGCCTGCTGATATTGAAACTGGCTGCGTCTCGCGCGCTCCCGTCAGATTGTGTTAACATTCGCCGCTCAGTTAACCACCCGTAAAAACAACCATGAAATTTCCCGGTAAACGTAAATCCAAACATTACTTCCCTGTAAATGCACGCGATCCGCTGCTTCAGCAGTTCCAGCCAGAAAACGAAACCAGCGCCGCCTGGGTAGTGGGTATCGATCAAACGCTGGTCGATATTGAAGCGAAAGTGGATGACGAATTCATTGAGCGTTATGGATTAAGCGCCGGGCATTCACTGGTGATTGAGGATGACGTAGCCGAAGCGCTTTATCAGGAACTAAAACAGAAAAACCTGATTACCCATCAGTTTGCGGGTGGCACTATTGGTAACACCATGCACAACTACTCGGTGCTCGCGGACGACCGTTCGGTGCTGCTGGGCGTCATGTGCAGCAATATTGAAATTGGCAGCTATGCCTATCGTTACCTGTGTAACACCTCCAGCCGTACCGATCTTAACTATCTACAAGGCGTGGATGGTCCGATTGGTCGTTGCTTTACGCTGATTGGCGAGTCCGGGGAACGTACCTTTGCTATCAGCCCTGGCCACATGAACCAGCTGCGGGCTGAAAGTATTCCGGAAGATGTGATTGCCGGAGCCTCGGCACTGGTTCTCACCTCTTATCTGGTGCGTTGCAAGCCGGGTGAACCCATGCCGGAAGCAACCATGAAAGCCATTGAGTACGCGAAGAAATATAACGTACCGGTGGTGCTGACGCTGGGAACTAAGTTTGTCATTGCCGAGAATCCGCAGTGGTGGCAGCAATTCCTCAAAGACCACGTCTCTATCCTTGCGATGAACGAAGATGAAGCCGAAGCGTTGACCGGAGAAAGCGATCCGTTGTTGGCATCTGACAAGGCGCTGGACTGGGTAGATCTGGTGCTGTGCACCGCCGGGCCAATCGGCTTGTATATGGCGGGCTTTACCGAAGACGAAGCGAAACGTAAAACCCAGCATCCGCTGCTGCCGGGCGCTATAGCGGAATTCAACCAGTATGAGTTTAGCCGCGCCATGCGCCACAAGGATTGCCAGAATCCGCTGCGTGTATATTCGCACATTGCGCCGTACATGGGCGGGCCGGAAAAAATCATGAACACTAATGGAGCGGGGGATGGCGCATTGGCAGCGTTGCTGCATGACATTACCGCCAACAGCTACCATCGTAGCAACGTACCAAACTCCAGCAAACATAAATTCACCTGGTTAACTTATTCATCGTTAGCGCAGGTGTGTAAATATGCTAACCGTGTGAGCTATCAGGTACTGAACCAGCATTCACCTCGTTTAACGCGCGGCTTGCCGGAGCGTGAAGACAGCCTGGAAGAGTCTTACTGGGATCGTTAAGTTATCGTCGGTTCGTAGGCCAGATAAGGCGTTCACGCCGCATCTGGCATTTGGCTCTCGATGCCTGATGCGACGCTGGCGCGTCTTATCATGCCTACATATTTTTCATATTTTACATCCGGCAACCACCGTTTACCCCGTCACCACCTCACCCGCCGGTGGCGTTTCCAGCAGTTCCAGCATGGTACGGGCGATTTCACGCTCGCCCATCACTACCTGATTCGCACCACGTTCGGTGATATACGCCACTTCATCGTCATAATGGGCGCGGGCAATAATCTCAATATCCGGATTTTTCGCGCGGGCAGATGCCACAATCTCACCCGCTTCATAACCGTTGGGAATCGTCAGGATCAGCCATTTTGCACATTCCAGATGCGCCAGTTGCATAATTTCTTCGTTCGCCGCATTGCCCAATACTGCGCGGACCCCGCGCTCTCGCAGCTCATCAACACGGGTTCGTGACGTCTCAATCACCACCAGCGGAATATCAGAGGCGAGCAATTTCTCCCCCAGCAGGCTGCCTACACGACCGTAACCCACCAGTAGCGCATGGTTGCAAATATCCACTGGGATCTGCTTCTCTTCTTCGATTGCCTCTTCCAGCGTCTGCTCTTCCAGCGTTTCGGTCTTCGCCAGATATTTCTCCAGTAGTGCGAACAGTACCGGGTTGAGCATAATCGACAGGATCGCCCCTGCCAGTACCAGGTTTTGTCCGGCCTGCGGCAGTAAATTCAATGCCATTCCCAGTCCCGCCAGGATAAACGCGAACTCACCAATCTGCGCCAGGCTGGCGGCGATGGTTAATGCCGTACGTTGGGAGTGACCAAACAGTCGCACCAGGAAAAATGCGGCTAACGACTTACCAAACAGAATAATCGCCAGCGTCGCCAGCACTGCCAGCGGTTGCTGAATCAGAATTAACGGATCAAACAACATCCCGACGGAGACAAAAAACAGCACCGCAAACGCGTCGCGCAATGGCAGCGTATCGTGGGCGGCACGGTGACTCAGTTCAGACTCGTTCAGTACCATCCCGGCAAAGAACGCACCGAGTGCAAAGGAGACATCAAACAGCTCTACCGCACCAAAGGCAACCCCTAACGCCAGCGCCAGCACCGACAGGGTAAACAGCTCGCGAGAACCGGTTGCCGCGCTGCGTGCCATAATCCACGGCACCAGACGGCGACCTACCAGCATCATAATGGCGATAAATGCGATCACTTTGCCGATGGTGATCCCCATATCGACTGCAAGAGTGGCAAAGCCCACATCGCCCTGTTCCATCATTCCTGCCACTGCGGGCAGCAACACCAGCGTCAGAACCATTACCAGGTCTTCCACAATCAACCAACCGATGGCGATTTGCCCACGCTGACTGTCAATTAATTGCCGTTCTTCAAGTGCGCGCAGTAACACCACGGTACTGGCGGTGGAAAGACATAAACCGAACACGATACCGGTCATTAACGACCAGCCCAGCACGGCAGAGAGCGCCATACCCAGCAGCGTCGCCACGGCTATCTGGGCGATCGCACCGGGAATGGCGATGGCCTTTACCGCCATCAAATCCTTCAGCGAAAAGTGCAAACCGACGCCAAACATCAACAGAATGACGCCCAGTTCAGCCAGTTCCGGGGCAAGCTTGGTATCGGCAACAAAGCCCGGAGTGAATGGTCCTGCCAGCACACCCGCTAACAGATATCCCACCAGAGGAGAAATACGTAGTTTATTGGCCAGCATGCCGAGGATAAAGGCGAGCACAAGGCCGCCAACAATGGTGGTGATAAGCGGGGTGGCGTGATGCATTCCGTCTCCTTTTCCTGGTGGTTATTGTCCATTTTTGGCCGGGAAAACCAAAATTACAGGTAATAGTTTATGACAATTTCATTGATGATGTTCATGAATAATTATTGAATTTTGCAGAAAAATGGAATTAGCTGCAAAAAAAGCACGGATCGGAAAACAGAAGGCGGTTTAACAGAGGAAAGGCTTATGGCGACTGTAAAACGATGCAGCCAAAGTTTGCCTTTGGCTGCAATGAAATCAGTCTTTATGCCGGTTATCAGGCAGGAATATGGTCAACATCCCCAATAGTGGCAGGAAAGCACAGATTTTATAGACTAACTCGATGCTGGTGTGATCGGCGATAAGCCCCAGAACTGCCGCTCCCAGACCTCCCATGCCAAAAGCAAAACCGAAAAAGAGTCCAGAAACCATACCGATACGTCCCGGAAGTAGCTCCTGAGCGTAGACCAGAATGGCAGAGAATGCCGAAGCGAGGATAAATCCAATAATCACCGTTAAAACCCCCGTCCAGTGCAGGCTGGCGTAGGGTAAAATCAGCGTAAACGGCGCAACGCCGAGGATAGAGCCCCAAATCACATATTTCCGTCCAATTTTATCCCCTACAGGCCCGCCGATCACCGTACCTGCCGCAACGGCAAACAGGAAGGCAAACAGATGAAGCTGGGCATTCTGGATAGATAATCCGAATTTTTGCATCAGATAAAAGGTGTAATAGCTGCTGATGCTCGCCATATAGAAATATTTCGAGAAAATGAGGATTAACAGAATGCTGACTGCCAGTACCACTTTGTTGCGCGGCAGTGGATTGATTATCGTCGCTTTGGGTTTTCCTTTATTCATTCGGTGCTGTGCCGAGTACCAACGGCTGATTTGTGCCAACACCACGATCGCCAGCAGTGCCGCAAGCACAAACCAGGCAACGTTGCCTTTGCCATAAGGCGCGATAATCACCGCCGCCAGCAAGGGGCCCAGGGAACTGCCAAAGTTGCCGCCGACCTGAAAGATAGATTGCGCCAGGCCATGCCGCCCGCCGGAAGCCATACGGGCTACGCGAGAAGATTCCGGATGAAAGACCGATGAACCGGTACCGACCAGCGCCGCCGCCAGCAGAACTGCGCCAAAACTGCCCGCCAGCGCAAGCAGCACCAGACCACTTAAGGTAAAGCACATGCCAATTGGCAACGACCACGGCATCGGATATTTATCGGTCCAGTAGCCGACCACTGGTTGCAGTAGCGAAGAGGCGAGCTGGAAGGTGAGGGTTATCATGCCAATCTGCATAAATGTCAGAGAAAATTCTGACTGAAGCAGCGGATAAATCGCCAGAATCAGCGATTGGATCATGTCGTTCAGCAGATGTGAGAGGCTGATAGCACCTAAAATACCAAACGATGTTCGGGCCTTGGTCGTTGACGCAGCCGCGCCCGCCACAGGCTGGGGTTGTTCACTCATTGCCATAGGAAAGTCACTTTTTCAGGGTTGCGATGTAAAGAATGATCTTATTTGTGATTATTACCAGACTAACATACCTGTATGCGTCGTCTGAAGGAAGTCTCAACGCCGAATACAGAATTTCTAATCTGGATGCAGATTTATCTTCACCGGACGCAGACTTGTCTATGATGTCGCGTCATACTATTTTTCAACACGTTGAAATCAGGTCAGGGAGAGAAGTATGAAATTATTGCAGCGGGGCGTGGCGTTAGCGCTGTTAACCACATTTACACTGGCGAGTGAAACTGCTCTGGCGTATGAGCAGGATAAAACCTACAAAATTACAGTTCTGCATACCAATGATCATCATGGGCATTTTTGGCGCAATGAATATGGCGAATATGGTCTGGCGGCGCAAAAAACGCTGGTGGATGGTATCCGCAAAGAGGTTGCGGCTGAAGGCGGTAGCGTGCTGCTACTTTCCGGTGGCGACATTAACACTGGCGTGCCCGAGTCTGACTTACAGGATGCCGAACCTGATTTTCGCGGTATGAATCTGGTGGGCTATGACGCGATGGCGATCGGTAATCATGAATTTGATAATCCGCTCACCGTATTACGCCAGCAGGAAAAGTGGGCCAAGTTCCCGTTGCTTTCCGCGAATATCTACCAGAAAAGTACTGGCGAGCGCCTGTTTAAACCGTGGGCGCTGTTTAAGCGTCAGGATCTGAAAATTGCCGTTATTGGGCTGACAACCGATGACACAGCAAAAATTGGTAACCCGGAATACTTCACTGATATCGAATTTCGTAAGCCCGCCGATGAAGCGAAGCTGGTGATTCAGGAGCTGCAACAGACAGAAAAGCCAGACATTATTATCGCGGCGACCCATATGGGGCATTACGATAATGGTGAGCACGGCTCTAACGCACCGGGCGATGTGGAGATGGCACGCGCGCTGCCTGCCGGATCGCTGGCGATGATCGTCGGTGGTCACTCGCAAGATCCGGTCTGCATGGCGGCAGAAAACAAAAAACAGGTCGATTACGTGCCGGGTACGCCATGCAAACCAGATCAACAAAACGGCATCTGGATTGTGCAGGCGCATGAGTGGGGCAAATACGTGGGACGGGCTGATTTTGAGTTTCGTAATGGCGAAATGAAAATGGTTAACTACCAGCTGATTCCGGTGAACCTGAAGAAGAAAGTGACCTGGGAAGACGGGAAAAGCGAGCGCGTGCTTTACACTCCTGAAATCGCTGAAAACCAGCAAATGATCTCGCTGTTATCACCGTTCCAGAACAAAGGCAAAGCGCAGCTGGAAGTGAAAATAGGCGAAACCAATGGTCGTCTGGAAGGCGATCGTGACAAAGTGCGTTTTGTACAGACCAATATGGGGCGGTTGATTCTGGCAGCCCAAATGGATCGCACTGGTGCCGACTTTGCGGTGATGAGCGGAGGCGGAATTCGTGATTCTATCGAAGCAGGCGATATCAGCTATAAAAACGTGCTGAAAGTGCAGCCATTCGGCAATGTGGTGGTGTATGCCGACATGACCGGTAAAGAGGTGATTGATTACCTGACCGCCGTCGCGCAGATGAAGCCAGATTCAGGTGCCTACCCGCAATTTGCCAACGTTAGCTTTGTGGCGAAAGACGGCAAACTGAACGACCTTAAAATCAAAGGCGAACCGGTCGATCCGGCGAAAACTTACCGTATGGCGACATTAAACTTCAATGCCACCGGCGGTGATGGATATCCGCGCCTTGATAACAAACCGGGCTATGTGAATACCGGCTTTATTGATGCCGAAGTGCTGAAAGCGTATATCCAGAAAAGCTCGCCGCTGGATGTGAGTGTTTATGAACCGAAAGGTGAGGTGAGCTGGCAGTAATCCGAAAGTGCCGGATGTTTGCATCCGGCACAATGCTTAATCGCGGCGGGCGATATCAGCAAATTTGGCATCGAGGATCTTTGCCAGATCGCCTGCCGCCAGTTCGATATCCAGTCCGCGCTTGCCGCCGGAAACATAAATAGTGGCAAATTCTTGTGCGGGGGCGTCGATAATCGTTGGCAGACGTTTTTTCTGCCCCAGTGGGCTAATCCCCCCAACCAGGTATCCCGTCGAACGCTGCGCGACCATCGGATCGGCCATCTCAACTTTCTTGGCACCCAGCGCTTTTGCTACTTTTTTAAGATCCAGTTGACCTGCGACCGGCGTAACGGCCACGGCAAGGTGTTTCATATCACCGTTCACTGCCACCAGCAGCGTTTTGTAGACCTGATCCGGATTCAAACCTAATTTTTTGACGACTTCATCGCCAAAATTGGTTTCAGCCGGATCGTGCTCGTAGGTATGGATTTGAAACGAAATCTTGTTTTTTTCGAGTAATTTAACTGCGGGTGTCATGGTAATTTTCCTGCCTTAAACAAAAAAACGAAGCAAGCATACGCCTGATGGCGGTCCAAAAAAAAGAGTCATCTTGCCTAAGAGTATTGGCAGGATGGTGAGATTGAGCGACAATCGAGTTACACCGTCGCTTAAAGTGACGGCATAATAATAAAAAAATGAAATTCCTCTTTGACGGGCCAATAGCGATATTGGCCATTTTTTTAGCGCAACATTTGCGGCAAATTCCCTTCTCCATACAGGTGTAGTGCACCGACCGCGACCACATATCGCCCCGGCGGCATGGCGCGTAATTTATCCCGCCAGGCGAGATTTCGCTGATGCATCAGCACATCGTACAGCGACTGACTGAACGTATTGGGCAGCGTTATATCATTATTTTGCGGCGGTGCATTCAGCCACCAGCTCATCATTTGTTGCAGCAACCGTGCGTTGGTATGCCAGTGGGTCAGCGTATCGTCCAGCAGCGCCAGTCCTTTGTCAGGGAGCTGGAGCAACATGGCAATCTGGTTTTCAGCCCCTTCCAGTTCAATCACGGGTTTATGTTGTTGCTTCGCCGCCTGCAATAGCTGGTAATCGATACCGTATTCTGCCCGCAGCCCCAGTTTTTGTGCCTGCGTCGCCTGAAGAACCATCGCGATTTGCCACAGCGGTTGGGTAGAAAAGAGTGAGGGAGAAATGCCCATCTCCTGGCTAATGTGCTGCAGGTTTTGGAGTTGCTCCTCGCTAATGCGCTCTTCCAGCGCCTCGCAGGCAGGCAAATTAGCAAAAGGCGTATCGCTGGTGGAAACATCCGCCTCGACGATCAGCGCATCGGCGTTTTTGAGCTTTTTGAGCAAACGGGTGGGCAGGGGAGCCATATCGTGGCTACCCATATGAATACTGCCAATCAGATGAAAATGGCGATTGCCGGGGAGGGTGATATCGATGGCAGGCCAGGTGTAATGATTACCGCGCAGCGCGGCCCAAAGCGTTTTTACCCGGTACAACAGATCCATACGACCTCCCTTTGTGAAATATCATGCTAGCGCGCGGTGAGGGATGGCGCAAATGGAGTTGGAGACTTGTTTAATGTGTTTGTATGATTCAGTATGTTCTTGCATCGCTATTCACAAGGAAGCAACAGTTAAAAACCATGAAACAGGCAACAAGAAAACCGACGACACCCGGAGATATTCTTCTCTATGAATATCTGGAACCGCTCGATTTGAAAATCAATGAGTTAGCAGAGTTGCTGCATGTTCATCGTAATAGCGTCAGTGCACTGATCAATAACAATCGTAAACTCACTACTGAGATGGCATTTCGTCTGGCGAAAGTTTTTGATACCACAGTCGATTTTTGGCTAAACCTCCAGGCGGCGGTTGATCTTTGGGAAGTTGAAAACAACATGCGCACCCAGGAAGAATTGGGACGGATTGAAACAGTGGCTGAATATTTGGCACGCCGTGAAGAGCGTGCAAAAAAGGTCGCGTAAGGCCAAAACATCGCTTCATCTCGTAGGCCGGATAAGGCGTTCACGCCGCATCCGGCATCCGAGCACCATTGCCTGATGCGACGCTTACCCGTCTTATCAGGCCTACAAACTTGTGCCTGAACCGTAGGCCGGATAAGGCGTTTACGCCGCATCCGGCAGTCATGCGTCGATGCCAAATGCGCCACCCTAAAGCAGCGCATCCGCAATGATGTACTTATTCCTTCGGTTTAAACCGCAGCAACCGGTTGGCGTTACTCACTACGGTAATCGACGAGAGCGCCATTGCCGCTCCGGCAACTACCGGGTTAAGCAGTGTTCCAGTGAACGGCCACAAAATACCGGCGGCGACCGGAATACCGATACTGTTGTAGATAAACGCACCGAGCAGGTTCTGCTTCATGTTGCGCAGCGTTGCGCGGGAAATCGCGAGCGCATCCGCAACGCCCATCAGGCTATGGCGCATCAGGGTAATCGCCGCGGTTTCAATGGCAACATCACTGCCGCCACCCATCGCAATGCCGACATCCGCCTGGGCCAGCGCTGGCGCGTCGTTAATGCCGTCGCCCACCATTGCCACCTGACGTCCTTCACTTTGCAGACGTTTGATCGCTTCGGCTTTACCGTCCGGCAGCACTCCGGCAATCACTTCATCAATTCCAGCTTCTTTGGCGATCGCATTGGCGGTGGTTGGGTTATCCCCGGTCAACATCACCAGACGATATCCCGCTTTATGCAGGCGTTGCAGCGCCGCCACGCTATCACTACGCAACGGATCGCGTACTGCCAGCAGGGCTACCGCTTTCCCGTCAACCGCCAGCAGCACAGGCGTTGCCCCTTGCGATGCCTGAGCAGTAATCTCCGCTTCGATAGCTTTGGTACCAACCTGTTGCTCATTTAACAGCGCCTGATTGCCCAGCAATAACGCATGACCTTCAGCTTCACCGCTCACGCCCAGCCCGCGCAATGTGCGGAAACCGTTGACCTGCGGCAGCTGCATATCACCTGCTTTATCGAGGATCGCCCGTGCCAGCGGATGGCTGGAACCTTGCTCCAGTGCCGCCGCCAGACGCAATGCCTGCGCTTCATCAACATCAGCAAACGTTTTCACTGCGACAACCTGCGGCTTCCCTTCGGTCAGCGTCCCGGTTTTATCGAACACGACGGTATCGAGTGTACTGGCGCGTTGCAGCGCGTCGGCGTCCCGCACCAGCACGCCAAACTCAGCCGCCCGCCCGACGCCGGAAATAATCGACATCGGCGTCGCCAGCCCCAGCGCACACGGACAGGCGATAATCAGTACCGTGGTGGCAATCACCAGGGTATAAACAATTTGCGGTGCCGGACCAAAGAAGTACCAGATTGCCGCACTGACCAGCGCAATCACCACCACCACAGGTACAAATACGGCTGAGATTTTATCCGCCAGCTGACCGATTTCTGGCTTGCTGCTCTGGGCCTGGCGCACCATGCGAATGATCCGTGACAGCGTGGTATGGCTGCCAACCGCACTGGCACGAAACAGCACACTGCCGTCCTGTACCACTGTCCCGGCATGGACGCTTTCGCCTTCGCCTTTTTGCTGTGGGATTGGTTCGCCCGTCAGCATCGCTTCATCCAGCCATGCTTCGCCCTGGGTAATCTCGCCATCTACCGGCACGCGATCGCCGGTCGTCAGGCGCAGTAACATCCCTGGCTGAACTTCCGCCAGCGGCACGCTTTTTTCACCTTCGTCAGTAACCAGGCGCGCCGTCGGCGGAGTTAAATCGAGTAATTTCTCCAGCGCCTTTGAAGAACGCTGACGTGCGCGCGCTTCCAGCATATGACCGAGATTAATCAGACCGATAATCATCGCACTGGCTTCGTAATAAAGATGCCGCGCTTCCATCGGGAACCACTGCGGCCACAGGTTGACGCTCATCGAATAGAGCCACGCCACGCCAGTACCCAGCGCCACCAGCGTATCCATCGTCGCCGCACCGTTCAGCAGGCTTTTCCATGCACTGCGGTAAAAATGGCCGCCGGCGAAAACCATCACTGCCAGGGTTATCAGGCCGATAACCAACCACAGGCTGCGGTTGTCAGCGGTGACCATCATGTTATCGCCGATCATCCCCCAGACCATCACCGGGATACCCACCGCCAGTGCGACAATTGCCTGCCAGCGGAAGCGCTTCATCGTAGCGACGGCGGTTTCTTGCTGGCGCTCGCGGCGTTTAGCGTCATCTTCAATCGCTTCCGCGCCGTAGCCCGCTTTTTCCACCGCCTGCACTAAATCTTGTGGGGAGGCACTGCCCATCACCAGCGCAGTACGCTCCGCCAGGTTTACCCGTGCCTGAGTGACGCCCGGTACGCTTTGCAGCGCATTTTGTACGCGGGTGACACAGCTGGCGCAGCTCATGCCGCTCAGCAGCAACTGCTGGCTGTCATCGTCATCGGCGGTCGCTGCCGGAAGCGCCTCAGAAACCGCTGTCAGTGCTTCCGACGGGATTGATGACTCCGCCAGCGGTTTAGCCTTTGGGTGGCTTACAGATGCGTCATAACCCGCTTGTTTGATGGTTTCGATCAGCTGTTCTGCACTGGCAGTCCCGGTAACGTGCGCTTCAGTGATAGACACATCCGCCTGCTCAACATCCGGACGCTGTTCAAGACTTTCTTTCACGCGTTTAACGCAGTGACCGCAGGACAGGCCGTCCAGGGTCAGGTCGATAGTTTGTGACATAAAACACTCCTTTAAGACAGTTTTGACTGGCTGTGATAAAGGTTAAACCTTCCAGCAAGGGGAAGGTCAAGAAATTAATAAACCAGGCGGGTAAAAGTCCGTAAAGATTAAAAAATCGGCTCGATTTGCATCAGGATTAGACATTTATCTCTTTGTTTTCCTGTAGTTAAGTTGCGGGTGCTAAGTTAAATCAGGATGCCTGAAAATCGGCACCGGGGTGAGGAATTACCTCCCGCATCTATAAAAAGGAGTTAACAAAAGATGTTAGATGCAAACAAATTACAGCAGGCAGTGGATCAGGCTTACACCCAATTTCACTCACTTAACGGCGGACAAAATGCCGATTACATTCCCTTTCTGGCGAATGTACCAGGTCAACTGGCGGCAGTGGCTATCGTGACCTGCGATGGCAACGTCTATAGTGCGGGTGACAGTGATTACCGCTTTGCACTGGAATCCATCTCGAAAGTCTGTACGTTAGCCCTTGCGTTAGAAGATGTCGGCCCGCAGGCGGTACAGGACAAAATTGGCGCTGACCCGACCGGATTGCCCTTTAACTCAGTTATCGCCTTAGAGTTGCATGGCGGCAAACCGCTTTCGCCACTGGTAAATGCTGGCGCTATTGCCACCACCAGCCTGATTAACGCTGAAAATGTTGAACAACGCTGGCAGCGAATTTTACATATCCAACAGCAACTGGCTGGCGAGCAGGTAGCGCTCTCTGACGAAGTCAACCAGTCGGAACAAACAACCAACTTCCATAACCGGGCCATAGCCTGGCTGCTGTACTCCGCCGGATATCTCTATTGTGATGCAATGGAAGCCTGTGACGTGTATACCCGTCAGTGCTCCACGCTCCTCAATACTATTGAACTGGCAACGCTTGGCGCGACGCTGGCGGCAGGTGGTGTGAATCCGTTGACGCATAAACGCGTTCTTCAGGCCGACAACGTGCCGTACATTCTGGCCGAAATGATGATGGAAGGGCTGTATGGTCGCTCCGGTGACTGGGCGTATCGTGTTGGTTTACCGGGCAAAAGCGGTGTAGGTGGCGGTATTCTGGCGGTCGTCCCTGGAGTGATGGGAATTGCCGCGTTCTCACCACCGCTGGACGAAGATGGCAACAGTGTTCGCGGTCAAAAAATGGTGGCATCGGTCGCTAAGCAACTCGGCTATAACGTGTTTAAGGGCTGATCATGATGAACACGGAAGGTAATAACGGTAACAAACCTCTCGGTCTATGGAACGTCGTTTCCATCGGCATTGGGGCAATGGTGGGGGCGGGGATCTTCGCGCTGCTGGGGCAGGCTGCATTGCTAATGGAAGCCTCGACCTGGGTCGCCTTTGCTTTTGGCGGTATTGTGGCGATGTTTTCCGGTTATGCCTATGCGCGTCTGGGGGCGAGCTATCCCAGCAATGGCGGCATTATCGACTTCTTTCGTCGCGGATTAGGCAACGGCGTCTTTTCGCTGGCGCTCTCGTTACTGTACCTGTTGACGCTGGCGGTGAGCATCGCCATGGTCGCCCGTGCTTTTGGCGCTTATGCCGTGCAGTTTTTGCATGAAGGCAGCCAGGAGGAGCACCTTATTTTGCTCTACGCGTTGGGGATCATTGCGGTGATGACGCTTTTCAACTCCTTAAGCAACCATGCGGTAGGGCGGCTGGAAGTGATCCTCGTCGGCATTAAAATGATGATCCTGTTATTGCTGATTATTGCCGGTGTCTGGTCGCTGCAACCGGCGCATATTTCCGTCTCTGCGCCCCCCAGCTCCGGTGCGTTCTTCTCCTGTATTGGGATAACTTTCCTTGCCTATGCGGGCTTTGGCATGATGGCGAACGCGGCGGATAAAGTGAAAGATCCGCAGGTCATTATGCCACGGGCGTTTCTGGTGGCGATTGGCGTTACCACGTTGCTTTATATCTCGCTGGCACTGGTTTTGCTTAGCGATGTATCGGCATTAGAGTTAGAAAAATATGCCGATACCGCCGTAGCGCAGGCTGCTTCTCCGCTGCTCGGGCATGTGGGTTATGTGATCGTCGTCATCGGCGCTTTACTGGCGACGGCTTCAGCCATTAACGCGAACCTGTTCGCCGTGTTTAACATCATGGACAACATGGGCAGCGAACGCGAACTGCCGAAGCTAATGAATAAATCCCTGTGGCGGCAGAGTACCTGGGGCAACATTATTGTCGTGGTGTTGATTATGCTGATGACGGCGGCACTGAATTTAGGCTCACTCGCCAGCGTTGCCAGCGCCACCTTTTTGATTTGCTACCTGGCGGTGTTTGTGGTGGCGATCCGCCTGCGTCATGATATTCACGCCTCGTTGCCGATTCTTATCGTTGGTACGTTGGTGATGTTGTTGGTGATCGTTGGCTTTATCTACAGTCTGTGGTCCCAGGGTAGCCGTGCGTTGATATGGATTATTGGCTCACTCTTACTCAGCCTTATTGTGGCAATGGTCATGAAGCGCAATAAAACCGTATAACATCTCTCTGTGCGCAGTACTTCCTGTATTATTGTGGTGGCGGTCGATATTCGCACTGGCAAAAAAACGTGCTTGAATATCTGTTGAAACCCTTTAACAAAGCACAGGAGGCGTTGCGCGAACGATGAACATCAGCGATGTAGCAAAAATTACCGGCCTGACCAGCAAAGCCATTCGCTTCTATGAAGAGAAGGGGCTGGTGACGCCGCCGATGCGCAGCGAAAACGGTTATCGCACCTACACGCAGCAGCATCTCAACGAACTGACCTTACTGCGCCAGGCACGGCAGGTGGGCTTTAACCTGGAAGAGAGCGGCGAGCTGGTGAATCTGTTTAACGACCCGCAGCGGCACAGCGCCGACGTCAAACGGCGCACGCTGGAGAAGGTGGCGGAGATCGAACGACACATTGAGGAGCTGCAATCCATGCGCGACCAGCTGCTGGCACTGGCGAATGCCTGCCCTGGCGATGACAGCGCCGACTGCCCGATTATCGAAAATCTCTCCGGCTGCTGTCATCATCGGGCAGGGTGATTAAGACGAGACGGCTCGGATATGTAGGGTTATCCCTTCTATCGCAATGACTTCAACATGCGTACCTGCACCGAGATCCTCGCTGGCGCTGACAGGCCATGAACTGTCACCGACGCGCATATGACCGCGCCCGTTGACCAGCGGAGATTCCAGCACAAAACGTCGGCCAATCAGCTGCTGCCCGCGCTGGTTTAAATGACTATCGCTGTGCTTTTGTTCGCGCACCCGCCGCGACAACCATTTCCACCACAGCCAGGCGGCGAGCAGCGTCAGGATGGCAAACATTACCCCTTGCCACTCCCAACCCAGCGGCACCAGCCAGACCACCAGGCCGGTAATCACCGCTGCCACGCCGCTCCACAACAAATAACCATTTCCGCCCAGCATCTCGGCTGCCAGCAGCAAACCGCCGAGACTGAGCCAGAAAATATGTGGATGAACGACCATTAACTCCATCATGGCTGAGTCCGTTTGTTGGCGCTGTCTTTCACCAGCTCGGCAATCCCGGCAATCGACCCCATCAGGCTGCTGGCCTCTAATGGCATCATCACTACTTTGCTGTTACTGGAGGAACCGATCTGCTGTAACGCTTCGGTGTATTTCTGCGCTACGAAGTAGTTCACCGCCTGAATATCACCGGAGGCGATAGCTTCAGACACCATTTTGGTGGCGCGGGCTTCTGCTTCGGCGGAACGTTCACGCGCTTCAGCCTGTAAAAACGCCGACTGACGTTCGCCTTCCGCTTTCAGGATTTGCGACTGTTTTTCACCTTCGGCTTTGAGGATTTCCGCCTGACGGATCCCTTCCGCTTCAAGAATGTAAGCGCGTTTGGTACGTTCCGCTTTCATCTGCGCGTTCATTGAAGAGATAAGCTCTGCCGGTGGGCGCACGTCGCGAATTTCAATACGGGTGACTTTAATCCCCCACGGGTTGGTGGCTTCATCGACAATACGCAGCAGGCGTGAGTTGATGCTGTCGCGCTGAGAGAGCATTTCGTCAAGTTCCATTGAACCCAGCACGGTACGGATGTTAGTCATGGTCAGGTTGATGATCGCCAGCTCCAGATTGCTGACTTCATAAGCCGCGCGCGGCGCGTCAATCACCTGAATAAAGCACACGGCGTCGATGGTAACGTTGGCGTTATCTTTCGAGATAACTTCCTGGGAAGGGATATCGAGCACTTGCTCCATCATATTGATCTTGCGACCAATGCGATCCATAAACGGCACCACCAGACTGAGCCCCGGCTGTAACGTTTTGGTATAGCGACCAAAGCGTTCTACTGTCCACTGATAGCCCTGCGGTACGATTTTGACACCCGCGCCGACAATGACCAGCGCGACAAAAATGAGAATCGGGATAAAGATAAGCATCGGAAAAACCTCCTGTTGTACCGTCCATAATCAGCAAAATTGCTGTTTGATTAAACAAATTATACCTGATTACTGAAAGAGAGTTCCCCCTTATTCCTGCGAAGGATAAACTGTTTTTAGTAAAAATCAGAAAAAGGGAACAGCGATGCAGGAAAATAGTCCTTTGCTTCAGCTACAAAACGTAGGATATCTGGCGGGTGATGCGAAGATTCTTAATAACATCAATTTTTCGCTGCGTGCTGGCGAATTTAAGTTAATTACCGGTCCTTCTGGTTGTGGCAAAAGTACGCTGCTAAAAATAGTTGCTTCATTGATCAGCCCAACCAGCGGAACGTTACTGTTTGAAGGTGAGGATGTCAGCACACTAAAGCCAGAAATCTACCGCCAACAAGTCTCTTACTGCGCCCAGACACCGACGCTGTTTGGCGATACGGTATACGATAATCTGATCTTTCCCTGGCAGATCCGTAACCGGCAGCCTGACCCAGCCATTTTTCTCGATTTTCTCGAACGCTTCGCCTTGCCGGACAGCATTTTGACGAAGAATATCGCCGAGCTATCTGGTGGTGAAAAACAACGCATCTCATTGATTCGTAACCTGCAATTTATGCCGAAGGTTTTATTGCTGGATGAAATAACCAGTGCGCTGGATGAAAGTAATAAACATAACGTCAATGAGATGATCCATCGTTATGTGCGCGAGCAAAATATTGCCGTGCTGTGGGTGACACACGATAAAGACGAAATTAATCATGCGGATAAAGTGATTACACTGCAACCGCATGCCGGAGAAATGCAGGAAGCACGCTATGAACTCGCATAATATTACTAACGAATCATTAGCACTGGCATTAATGCTGGTGGTGGTGGCAATCTTAATTAGCCATAAAGAAAAACTGGCGCTGGAGAAAGATATTCTCTGGAGCGTCGGGCGAGCGATAATTCAGCTGATTATTGTCGGCTATGTGCTGAAGTATATTTTCAGCGTGGATGATGCCAGCCTGACATTATTGATGGTGTTATTTATCTGCTTTAATGCGGCGTGGAACGCGCAAAAACGCAGTAAATATATTGCTAAAGCTTTTATCTCATCGTTTATTGCCATTACGGTCGGGGCGGGAATTACCCTGGCGGTGCTGATTCTCTCAGGGTCGATTGAATTTATCCCGATGCAGGTGATCCCTATCGCCGGGATGATTGCCGGTAACGCCATGGTAGCGGTGGGGTTGTGTTACAACAATTTAGGGCAACGGGTCATTAGCGAACAGCAACAGATTCAGGAGAAACTGAGTCTTGGTGCGACGCCGAAGCAGGCTTCAGCGATATTGATTCGCGACAGTATTCGCGCGGCTTTAATTCCGACGGTCGATTCAGCAAAAACGGTTGGCTTAGTGAGTTTACCAGGAATGATGTCCGGGCTGATATTTGCCGGGATTGATCCGGTGAAGGCGATTAAATATCAGATTATGGTGACCTTTATGCTGCTCTCAACCGCCAGCTTGTCGACCATTATTGCCTGCTATTTAACCTATCGTAAGTTTTATAATTCGCGCCACCAGTTGGTGGTGACGCAATTGAAGAAGAAATGATGCGATGCCGGATGCGCAGCATCGCATCCGGCGTTGTGGTTCATGTGCCGATCAACGGAATATCAATACAACAATGCATACAGCTGGCGGCGATACTTCGACGCCAGTGCATCACCCGTACCCAGCGCAGCGAGGATCTCCTGGAACGTTTTACGCGTCTGACCGTCTGCGGCGGTGAGATCTTTACGCAGATGCCCGAACAGCAACTCCAGCGCCTCTTCATTGCGCCCAACCTGATGCAGTTGCAGCGCCAGTTGCGTCGCCAGTGCGGCATCTTCTGGATTCTCCGCCACCTGCTGTTGCAACTGTTGAATTTCCGGCGTATCAGCCGCCTGCTTCAGCAGTTCGATTTGCGCCACCAGCCCCTGGTAGCGGGTGTCCTGATCCTGCAACGGAATGGTTTTCAGCACCGCTTCCGCATCTTCAGAACGGTTCAGCGCAATCAGCGTTTCTGCCAGCAGCAGGCCGATCTCCCCGTTCTGATTCGACAACTGCCAGGCGTCTTTCAGCAATGGCAGGGCATCGGTGTAATTGCTTTCCTGCATCAGTTGCATCGCCTGCTGCGCTTTCAGCTCTTCTTCGCGCGGCAGCACTTTATCCAGCAGGGCGCGGATCGCCTCTTCCGGTTGCGGCCCCTGGAAGCCATCTACCGGTTGCCCGTTCTGGAACAGATACACGGTCGGAATCGCACGCAGACCAAACTGCGCGGCAATCATCTGCTCCGCGTCGCAGTCCAGCTTCGCCAGAATAAATTGCCCGTTGTACTGCGCCGCGAGGCTTTCCAGAATTGGGGTTAACTGCAAACAGTGCTGGCTACGTTCAGACCAAAAATAGAACAGCACCGGAGTGGTCATCGACTGTTCAAGAACCTGTTGCAGGTTAGATTCGTTAATGTTGACAATATTTTCTACGGACATGGAGTCGCTCTCTGTTGTCGATATTTTCTTTGACATGGGGGCTTAAGCGCGCGCTTCAACTCACCCCTGCAATATTTTGTCCATCACGCGCCCCGGCAGCAGGCGCTTAAGCACCATTACCGCCCAGGTCACCAGCGTCACCGGATAGCGCATCTTCGGCTTCTCGCTAATAAAAGCATGGCGTACTTTGTCCACCACCGCTTCCGGTCCCAACGTAAAGCGGGCGGCGATGCCGGGATTTTCGACTGGTTTATCACTTTGCGTCTGGTTGACGTTGTCGGTGAAGCGAGTACGAATGGGACCGGGTTCGATCAGGCTGACTTTAATTCCGCTGTGGCGCAGCTCCATGCGCAGTGCGTCTGACCACGCCTCCAGCGCATATTTACTGGCCGCGTAAGCGCCACGACCCGGCGTGGAGATTAATCCCATCACCGATGATGTCATCACAATACGCCCTTCACCGTGCGGTAACATCGCGGGTAACAGGCGCATGGTGAGCTGGTGTGCGCCGAAAAAGTTGGCGGAAAACTGCTGTTCCATCTGCGCACGGCTGATGGTGGAAAGGGGGCCATACATGCCGAATCCGGCATTGTTAAAGATCCCATACAGACAATTATCGGTCAGGGCGATCACCTCGTCGGCTGCGCGATCAACACTTTCTGGTGAATCCAGATCGATCAACACGCCGGTAAATCCCATGCTGTTCATGCGCTCAACATCATCCGGTTTCCGGCAACCTGCCAGCACATGAAAACCCTGGCGTTTTAATTCGAGCGCGCTTTCCAGGCCAATTCCACTGGAACATCCGGTAATTAAGACCGATTTTTGCATAACTTTACCTGTCAGGATCTCCGTTGCTTTATGAGTCATGATTTACTAAAGGCTGCAACTGCTTCGCCATCCAGTCGGCAATAAACGGCTGGGCGTCGCGGTTGGGATGAATACCGTCATCCTGCATCCATTGTGGCTTGAGGTAGACCTCTTCCATAAAAAAGGGCAGCAGCGGAACATCAAACTCTTTGGCGAGTTTGGGGTAAATGGCGCTAAAGGCTTCATTATAACGGCGACCATAGTTTGCAGGCAGACGTATTTGCATTAACAATGGTTCAGCGTTGGCGGCTTTGACATCCTGCAAAATCTGGCGCAGCGTTTGCTCGGTTTGCTGTGGCTGAAAACCACGCAAACCGTCATTGCCGCCCAGTTCAACCAGCACCCAACGCGGCTGATGCTGTTTCAGCAGAGCCGGAAGGCGCGCCAGTCCTTGTTGCGAGGTGTCGCCGCTGATGCTGGCATTAACTACCGACGTTTTACTCTGCCACTTATCATTCAACAAGGCAGGCCAGGCCGCGCTGGCAGACATTCGATACCCGGCGCTCAGGCTATCACCCAGAATCAATAACGTGTCCGCTGCGGCGGCACGGAAGGTTAACAGGACCAGGAACAGGAAGGGCAAATGCCAGCGGAAAACATTGTTGAAGTTCATCATCTTAAGAAGTCCGTCGGTCAGGGGGAGCATGAACTCTCCATCCTCACCGGAGTTGAGCTGGTTGTCAAACGTGGCGAGACCATCGCACTGGTGGGCGAGTCGGGATCGGGTAAGTCAACCTTGCTGGCGATCCTCGCCGGGCTTGATGACGGCAGCAGTGGCGAAGTGAGTCTGGTGGGACAACCGCTACATAATATGGACGAAGAAGCGCGGGCAAAGTTGCGCGCGAAGCACGTCGGCTTTGTTTTTCAGTCATTTATGTTAATTCCTACCCTTAACGCGCTGGAAAACGTCGAGCTTCCGGCTCTGCTGCGCGGTGAGAGTAGCGCGGAAAGTCGTAACGGGGCGAAAGCGTTGCTCGAACAGTTAGGGCTGGGTAAACGTCTGGATCATCTTCCGGCACAGCTTTCCGGCGGTGAACAGCAACGAGTGGCGCTGGCACGAGCCTTTAATGGTCGACCTGATGTGCTGTTTGCCGACGAACCCACCGGCAACCTTGACCGCCAGACGGGCGATAAAATTGCCGACCTGCTGTTTTCCCTCAACCGTGAACATGGCACCACGTTGATTATGGTGACCCACGACCTGCAACTGGCGGCACGCTGCGACCGCTGCTTACGGCTGGTGAACGGGCAGTTGCAGGAGGAAGCATGATTGCACGTTGGTTCTGGCGCGAATGGCGTTCGCCGTCGCTATTAATTGTCTGGCTGGCGCTAAGCCTGGCGGTGGCCTGCGTGCTGGCGCTGGGCAATATCAGCGATCGCATGGAGAAGGGCTTAAGCCAGCAAAGCCGTGAGTTTATGGCGGGCGATCGGGCGTTGCGCAGTTCACGCGAAGTGCCGCAAGCGTGGCTGGAGGAAGCGCAAAAGCGCGGCCTGAAAGTCGGCAAGCAGCTGACTTTCGCCACAATGACCTTTGCAGGCGACACACCGCAGCTGGCGAACGTCAAAGCGGTGGATGATATCTACCCGATGTATGGCGATCTGCAAACTAATCCCCCTGGCCTGAAACCGCAGGCGGGCAGCGTATTGCTGGCCCCACGCCTGATGGCACTGCTTAACCTGAAAACGGGCGACACCATTGACGTGGGCGATGCCACCTTGCGGATTGCCGGAGAAGTGATTCAGGAACCGGATTCCGGTTTTAACCCCTTCCAGATGGCTCCGCGTCTGATGATGAATCTGGCGGATGTCGATAAAACCGGAGCCGTGCAGCCGGGGAGTCGGGTCACCTGGCGTTATAAATTCGGCGGCAACGAGAACCAGCTCGACGGCTATGAGAAATGGTTGTTACCTCAGCTTAAACCCGAACAACGCTGGTACGGTCTGGAACAGGACGAAGGCGCGCTGGGGCGATCGATGGAACGCTCGCAACAGTTCCTGCTGCTTTCGGCGCTTCTGACCTTGCTGCTGGCAGTGGCAGCGGTGGCGGTAGCGATGAATCATTACTGTCGCAGTCGCTACGATCTGGTGGCGATCCTCAAAACGCTGGGGGCAGGGCGAGCGCAACTGCGTAAGCTAATCGTCGGTCAGTGGTTGATGGTGCTGACGCTTTCAGCCGTTACCGGTGGGGCCATAGGCCTGTTGTTCGAAAACGTGTTGATGGTGCTGCTCAAGCCCGTTCTGCCTGCTGCACTACCGCCAGCCAGCCTCTGGCCGTGGCTGTGGGCGCTTGGCACCATGACGGTCATCTCGCTGCTGGTGGGGCTACGACCATATCGCTTGTTGCTGGCAACGCAGCCTTTACGCGTATTACGTAATGATGTGGTAGCGAACGTCTGGCCGCTGAAGTTTTATCTGCCGATTGTCAGTGTGGTGGTTGTGCTGCTGCTCGCCGGATTAATGGGTGGCAGCATGCTGCTTTGGGCGGTGCTGGCGGGCGCGGTAGTACTGGCTTTGCTGTGCGGTGTGCTGGGCTGGATGCTGCTGAATGTACTTCGCCGCATGACGCTGAAATCGCTGCCTCTGCGCCTGGCGGTTAGCCGCCTGTTACGTCAGCCGTGGTCAACGTTAAGTCAGCTTTCGGCATTTTCGCTCTCCTTTATGCTGCTGGCACTGCTGCTGGTGTTGCGTGGCGATCTGCTCGACCGCTGGCAGCAGCAGCTACCTCCAGAAAGCCCGAACTACTTTTTAATTAACATCGCCACAGAACAGGTAGCACCGCTAAAAGCGTTCCTCGCGGAACATCAGATAGTCCCGGAATCGTTTTATCCGGTGGTGCGGGCGCGGCTGACGGCGATTAACGATAAGCCGACAGAAGGTAATGAAGATGAGGCGCTTAACCGCGAACTCAATCTTACCTGGCAAAATACGCGGCCCGATCATAATCCGATTGTCGCCGGTAACTGGCCGCCAAAAGCCGATGAAGTGTCGATGGAAGAGGGGCTGGCGAAACGCTTAAACGTTGCCCTCGGTGATACCGTGACTTTTATGGGCGATACCCAGGAGTTCCGCGCTAAAGTGACCAGCCTGCGCAAAGTGGACTGGGAAAGTCTGCGGCCTAATTTCTATTTTATTTTCCCTGAAGGGGCATTAGACGGGCAACCGCAGAGCTGGCTTACCAGTTTCCGCTGGGAGAATGGCAACGGCATGTTGACACAACTCAACCGCCAGTTCCCGACCATTAGCCTGTTAGATATTGGCGCGATTTTAAAACAGGTCGGTCAGGTGCTGGAGCAGGTAAGTCGGGCGCTGGAAGTGATGGTGGTACTGGTCACCGCCTGCGGTATGTTGCTGTTGCTGGCACAGGTGCAGGTGGGAATGCGTCAGCGTCATCAGGAGCTGGTGGTGTGGCGCACACTCGGTGCGGGGAAAAAACTGCTGCGTACCACGTTGTGGTGTGAGTTCGCCATGCTTGGGTTTGTTTCCGGCCTGGTGGCCGCAATTGGTGCGGAAACGGCGCTGGCAGTGTTGCAGGCGAAAGTGTTTGATTTTCCGTGGGAGCCAGACTGGCGATTGTGGATTGTTCTGCCGTGCAGCGGAGCGCTGCTGCTGTCGCTTTTCGGCGGCTGGCTGGGTGCGCGACTGGTTAAGGGTAAGGCGCTGTTCAGGCAGTTTGCGGGGTGATGAGAGTAAATAAGGGGCGTTCTGGTTGAATGGAACGCCTTGTTTAAATTAATTCTACAATATGTTTCATTGATGATGTTATTGAATTGGTGATTTCCTATCTTTCTATTGCTGATATTAATCTGAATCGGTGGAGTTTATTGATTTTAAATATAGCCCTACAAAAATAACTCAGACTAATAAAATCATAAATCATATGCGTTGAATGGATATTATCCATATAGTGAATTTGTTGATGATGAATTCATCTGTGCTAAAAATGTTAGTTTAATAAAATATTGAAAGTGACCTGTAATAACAGTTGTTGTTGATTGAGAACAAATAAGTTTATGTGAAAAATATATAAATACATTAGCTGGTCTTGTGTGTCATTTTATTTTTTTTGTTGCTAACACAGGGATATGAACAATAACTAAAAGGGCACTTTATATGAGCGGAAAACCAGCGGCGCGTCAGGGAGATATGACTCAGTATGGCGGTCCCATTGTCCAGGGTTCGGCAGGTGTAAGAATTGGTGCGCCAACTGGTGTGGCGTGCTCGGTGTGTCCGGGCGGGATGACCTCGGGCAACCCGGTGAACCCGCTGCTCGGTGCAAAAGTACAGCCCGGCGAGACGGACCTTGCGCTGCCCGGCCCGCTGCCGTTCATTCTCTCCCGCACCTACAGCAGCTACCGGACGAAGACGCCTGCACCGGTGGGCGTTTTCGGCCCCGGCTGGAAAGCGCCTTCTGATATCCGCTTACAGCTACGTGATGACGGACTGATACTCAACGACAACGGCGGGCGGAGCATTCACTTTGAGCCGCTGCTGCCGGGGGAGGCGGTGTACAGCCGCAGTGAGTCAATGTGGCTGGTGCGCGGTGGTAAGGCAGCACAGCCGGACGGCCATACGCTGGCGCGGCTGTGGGGGGCGCTGCCGCCGGATATCCGGTTAAGCCCGCATCTTTACCTGGCGACCAACAGCGCACAGGGGCCGTGGTGGATACTGGGGTGGTCTGAGCGGGTGCCGGGTGCTGAGGACGTACTGCCAGCGCCGCTGCCGCCGTACCGGGTGCTTACCGGGATGGCGGACCGCTTCGGGCGGACGCTGACGTACCGGCGTGAGGCCGCCGGTGACCTGGCCGGGGAAATCACCGGCGTGACGGACGGTGCCGGGCGGGAGTTCCGTCTGGTGCTGACCACGCAGGCGCAGCGTGCGGAAGAGGCCCGCACCTCTTCGCTATCTTCTTCTGACAGTTCCCGCCCTCTCTCAGCCTCAGCGTTCCCCGACACACTGCCCGGTACCGAATACGGCCCCGACAGGGGTATCCGCCTTTCGGCGGTGTGGCTGATGCACGACCCGGCATACCCGGAGAGCCTGCCCGCTGCGCCACTGGTGCGGTACACGTATACGGAAGCCGGTGAACTGCTGGCGGTATATGACCGCAGCAATACGCAGGTGCGCGCTTTCACGTATGACGCGCAGCACCCGGGCCGGATGGTGGCGCACCGTTACGCGGGAAGGCCGGAGATGCGCTACCGCTACGACGATACGGGGCGGGTGGTGGAGCAACTGAACCCGGCAGGGTTAAGCTACCGCTATCTTTATGAGCAGGACCGCATCACCGTCACCGACAGCCTGAACCGGCGTGAGGTGCTGCATACAGAAGGCGGGGCCGGGCTGAAACGGGTGGTGAAAAAAGAACTGGCGGACGGCAGCGTCACGCGCAGCGGGTATGACGCGGCAGGAAGGCTCACGGCGCAGACGGACGCGGCGGGACGGAGGACAGAGTACGGTCTGAATGTGGTGTCCGGCGATATCACGGACATCACCACACCGGACGGGCGGGAGACGAAATTTTACTATAACGACGGGAACCAGCTGACGGCGGTGGTGTCCCCGGACGGGCTGGAGAGCCGCCGGGAATATGATGAACCGGGCAGGCTGGTATCGGAGACATCGCGCAGCGGGGAGACAGTACGCTACCGCTACGATGACGCGCACAGTGAGTTACCGGCGACGACAACGGATGCGACGGGCAGCACCCGGCAGATGACCTGGAGCCGCTACGGGCAGTTGCTGGCGTTCACCGACTGCTCGGGCTACCAGACCCGTTATGAATACGACCGCTTCGGCCAGATGACGGCGGTCCACCGCGAGGAAGGCATCAGCCTTTACCGCCGCTATGACAACCGTGGCCGGTTAACCTCGGTGAAAGACGCACAGGGCCGTGAAACGCGGTATGAATACAACGCCGCAGGCGACCTGACTGCCGTTATCACCCCGGACGGCAACCGGAGCGAGACACAGTACGATGCGTGGGGAAAGGCGGTCAGCACCACGCAGGGCGGGCTGACGCGCAGTATGGAGTACGATGCTGCCGGACGTGTCATCAGCCTGACCAACGAGAACGGCAGCCACAGCGTCTTCAGTTACGATGCGCTGGACCGGCTGGTACAGCAGGGCGGCTTTGACGGGCGGACGCAACGTTATCATTATGACCTGACCGGAAAACTCACACAGAGTGAGGATGAGGGACTTGTCATCCTCTGGTACTACGATGAATCGGACCGTATCACTCACCGCACGGTGAACGGCGAACCGGCAGAGCAGTGGCAGTATGATGGCCACGGCTGGCTGACAGAAATCAGCCACCTGAGCGAAGGCCACCGTGTCGCTGTCCACTACGGCTACGACGATAAGGGCCGCCTGACGGGCGAACGGCAGACGGTGGAGAACCCGGAGACGGGGGAACTGCTGTGGCAGCATGAGACGAAACACGCCTACAACGAACAGGGGCTGGCAAACCGCGTCACGCCGGACAGCCTGCCGCCGGTGGAGTGGCTGACCTACGGCAGCGGTTACCTGGCGGGCATGAAGCTGGGCGGGACGCCGCTGGTCGAGTATACGCGGGACAGGCTGCACCGTGAGACGGTCCGCAGCTTCGGCAGCAGGGCAGGCAGTAATGCCGCATATGAACTGACCAGCACATACACCCCCGCAGGCCAGTTACAGAGCCAGCACCTGAACAGCCTGGTATATGACCGTGACTACGGGTGGAGTGACAACGGCGACCTGGTGCGCATCAGCGGCCCGCGACAGACGCGGGAATACGGCTACAGCGCCACGGGCAGGCTGGAGAGTGTGCGCACCCTCGCACCAGACCTGGACATCCGCATCCCGTATGCCACGGACCCGGCGGGCAACCGGCTGCCGGACCCGGAGCTGCACCCGGACAGTACACTCACAGTGTGGCCGGATAACCGCATCGCGGAGGATGCGCACTATGTCTACCGCCACGATGAATACGGCAGGCTGACGGAGAAGACGGACCGCATCCCGGCGGGTGTGATACGGACGGACGACGAGCGGACCCACCACTACCACTACGACAGCCAGCACCGCCTGGTGTTCTACACGCGGATACAGCACGGCGAACCACAGGTGGAGAGCCGGTACCTCTATGACCCGCTGGGCCGCCGGACGGGAAAACGGGTATGGCGGCGGGAGCGTGACCTGACGGGGTGGATGTCGCTGTCGCGTAAACCGGAGGTGACGTGGTATGGCTGGGACGGAGACAGGCTGACGACGGTGCAGACTGACACCACACGTATCCAGACGGTATACGAGCCGGGAAGCTTCACGCCGCTCATCCGGGTCGAGACAGAGAACGGCGAGCGGGAAAAAGCGCAGCGGCGCAGCCTGGCAGAGACGCTCCAGCAGGAAGGGAGTGAGAACGGCCACGGCGTGGTGTTCCCGGCTGAACTGGTGCGGCTGCTGGACAGGCTGGAGGAAGAAATCCGGGCAGACCGCGTGAGCAGTGAAAGCCGGGCGTGGCTTGCGCAGTGCGGGCTGACGGTGGAGCAACTGGCCAGACAGGTGGAGCCGGAATACACACCGGCGCGAAAAGCTCATCTTTATCACTGCGACCACCGGGGACTGCCGCTGGCGCTTATCAGCGAAGACGGCAATACGGCGTGGAGCGCGGAATATGATGAATGGGGCAACCAGCTTAATGAGGAGAACCCGCATCATGTGTATCAGCCGTACCGTCTGCCAGGGCAGCAGCATGATGAGGAATCAGGGCTGTACTATAACCGTCACCGGTACTACGATCCGTTGCAGGGGCGGTATATTACTCAGGACCCGATGGGGTTGAAAGGGGGATGGAATTTATATCAGTATCCTTTAAATCCACTACAACAAATTGACCCTATGGGATTATTGCAGACTTGGGATGATGCCAGATCTGGAGCATGTACGGGGGGAGTTTGTGGTGTTCTTTCACGTATAATAGGACCAAGTAAATTTGATAGTACTGCAGATGCTGCGTTAGATGCTTTGAAAGAAACGCAGAATAGATCTCTATGTAATGATATGGAATACTCTGGTATTGTCTGTAAAGATACTAATGGAAAATATTTTGCATCTAAGGCAGAAACTGATAATTTAAGAAAGGAGTCATATCCTCTGAAAAGAAAATGTCCCACAGGTACAGATAGAGTTGCTGCTTATCATACTCACGGTGCAGATAGTCATGGCGATTATGTTGATGAGTTTTTTTCAAGTAGCGATAAAAATCTTGTAAGAAGTAAAGATAATAATCTTGAAGCATTTTATCTCGCAACACCTGATGGACGATTTGAGGCGCTTAATAATAAAGGAGAATATATTTTTATCAGAAATAGTGTCCCGGGATTGAGTTCAGTATGCATACCGTATCATGATTAATTTTAGTGCTTTTATTAGTGGGGCCTATAAGGAGATTCAATGAAATATAGTTCAATATTTTCGATGCTTTCATTTTTTATACTATTTGCCTGTAATGAGACAGCTGTTTACGGTTCTGATGAAAACATTATTTTTATGAGGTATGTGGAAAAATTACATTTAGATAAATACTCTGTTAAAAATACGGTAAAAACTGAAACAATGGCGATACAATTAGCTGAAATATATGTTAGGTATCGCTATGGCGAACGGATTGCAGAAGAAGAAAAACCATATTTAATTACGGAACTACCAGATAGTTGGGTTGTTGAGGGAGCAAAGTTACCTTATGAAGTTGCGGGTGGTGTATTTATTATAGAAATTAATAAGAAAAATGGATGTGTTTTGAATTTCCTACATAGTAAATAATGCTGGCGCTGATGGATGCGGATGGAAACATTGCGTGGAGCGGGGAGTATGATGAGTGGGGCAACCAGCTGAATGAAGAGAACCCGCATCACCTGCACCAGCCGTACCGGCTGCCGGGGCAGCAGTATGATAAGGAGTCGGGGCTGTACTTCAACCGGAACCGGTACTACGATCCGTTGCAGGGGCGGTATATCACTCAGGACCCGATAGGGCTGGAGGGGGGATGGAGTCTGTATGCGTATCCGCTGAATCCGGTGAATGGTATTGATCCATTAGGGTTAAGTCCCGCAGATGTAGCGCTAATAAGAAGAAAAGATCAACTAAACCATCAAAGAGCATGGGATATATTATCTGATACTTATGAAGATATGAAGAGATTAAATTTAGGTGGGACTGATCAATTTTTCCATTGTATGGCATTTTGTCGAGTGTCTAAATTAAATGACGCTGGTGTTAGCCGATCGGCGAAAGGGCTGGGTTATGAAAAAGAGATTAGAGATTACGGGTTAAATCTGTTCGGTATGTACGGCAGAAAAGTAAAGCTATCCCATTCTGAAATGATTGAAGATAATAAAAAAGACTTGGCTGTAAATGACCATGGGTTGACATGTCCATCAACAACAGATTGCTCAGATAGATGTAGTGATTATATTAATCCAGAGCATAAAAAAACGATAAAGGCTTTACAAGATGCTGGCTATCTCAAGTAATCTATCAAAGATGATAATATTTATTTTTGCTATTATAATCATTGTTGTTTTATGCGTAATTACTTATCTTTATTTATACAAAGATGAATCTCTTGTAAGTAAACATTACATAAACTATATGGCAATACCAGAAAATGATGGAGTTTTTACATGGCTCCCAGATTTTTTTCCGCACGTAGCGGTGGATATATCAATATACACAAATGTAGAAGATGATTATTTTTTTCTTATTTTTCCCTAACAAATGATGATGGGGGTAGGTTTAAGAAAACATTGACAGTGAGGGCCAGGGAACAAGTGGCGAAAATCGTATCAAAGAATGATCCAGATACAAAAAAAGTGTGGTGTAAATATGGTAAGATACCAGGGCAAGGGGATGGTGTAAACCTTTTTTTTGTTGGTGAAATTAATGTTACGCATTATTTTATAACAAATATTGGAGCTGGATTGCCTGATGCTTGTGCAGAGTAATTGCTTGAATTAAGAGTCTATCCCATATCGAAGTCGTCAACTTCGTAGTGAGGAAAAGTAAAATTCCTGACTGAGAAAAGACATGTCGGCTATTGTGTAAAGCCATATAGCTCAGACGATGAATATCTACTCGTATTCAGTTGTTTATTGAGGGTGAGTTCCGACCCTGAAACAACAAATAAAATGAACAGTCAGAGAGTTTACATAGAATTGCACTGGTCTTTTACGATATCTGACATTGTGTAATACATATTCAGCCATGCATTAATTAAAATGTTACGTGTTTAATGTGAGTCCCTATCTGAAAATAAATAATCCTTCCGGATTAAAATAAATTCTTGCCGGGAAAGAAAGAGGAAATAAACCATTAGCGGAAAACCAGCGGCACGCCAGGGTGACATGCCCCAGTACGGCGGCCCGATAGTCCAGGGTTCAGCGGGGGTACTGATAGTCGCGCCGACTGCATCGAGAACTCCATACAACTTTTTACGGAACGTCACCTGATAAAATTTGTTCAGTATCGTCTTTTGAGATTCTCAAGGTTATGGAGTAACCAGACAGAACGGACACCACTGTCGGAGATAAAAACCCCCTGTTTACGCAGCTCGTTGCTGGCCCGGTGCTGACCATGTGTCGGGAAAGCGACGGCGTAATCAACAACAGCCTGTTCAGTTGCCTCATCGGTACGGTTCTTAAGGTTAGGAGCGCGGCGACTACGATTAATCTGCGCATCCACACCGCCTTCAGCGACCAGTTCGCGGTAACGATAAAACGTATCACGCGAAACGCCCATGATTTTACAGGCTTTTGATACGTTGCTGAGTTCTTCAGCCAGATTGAGCAAACCGGCTTTGTGTTTGATGACGGGATTGGCAGTATGAAGCATGAGAGTTACCTCTTGTTTTGGATAAGGATTCGACACTCATATCAAAACCGGTAACTCTCAACCTTTCAAGGCCATGTGTCAGATCAAGTCGCGACTAATACAAATACGTCCCTCATTACCGCGCCTTAACCCATTCCGCCACTTCCGCCCACTCACCGCGAAAGACAACTTTTTCCGCTTTTTTCTCAAGCTGATAGCGATACATCGGGTCGTAATATTCTTCAAGTAACGGCACCAGCCAGGCCAGATGACCGTCGGTGCTGCCGGTGGTGAGTTGCGTTGTCAGTGCTGCATCCAGCCTTGCAGCCAGTTCGTTATAGCGCTGTAGCCCCAGCCGACGCTTAATCGCCGAAAGTCCGTGATGCAGGTATTCGCAATACTCCTGCCAGCCCTGTTCGTCGCCGTACGCGTGGGTAAAATCATGATGCATACGCAAGAAATACTCTTCGTTCAGGCGCTCAAGACGGATCTCAAACGGATCTTCTACCACCGCAATCGCCGCCTGAGTCATTCGCTCGCGCAGGCATTCCGGCAGGTGATTCGAACCGATCATCCGGCTTTCGTCTTCCAGCACCCACAGGCCCAAATTCTGACGGGCGTCGGTTTTTAGCATTTCGGCAGCCAGCAGGTTTTCAAAACTCGCCTGGCTAAGTTGTGGTTGTAAGGTGCGACCAAACGCCGAACCGCGATGACGCGCCAACCCTTCCAGATCAACACCGTTCGGCTGTTGCTGCACCAACAGCGTTTTACCGCTGCCGGTACAACCGCCAATCAGCACTATCGGTTTTTGTGCCAGTTCAATGGTCGCCTGAATCGCGGTCTGGCGCAGTGCCTTATAACCGCCTTCCACCAGCGGATAATCAATCCCCGCTGCATGCAACCAGCTTTGCACAATATGTGAGCGCTGACCGCCACGGGCGCAGCAGAGAATACCTTGCGGATTTTGCAGGCACGCTGCCCGCCAGGCGTCCATGCGCTGCTGACGAATTTCACCCGCAACCAGTTTATGTCCCAGCGCCAGCGCTGCGTCTGAGCCTTGCTGTTTATAGCAGGTGCCAACGGCGGCGCGTTCATCGTTATTCATTAACGGCAGATTGATAGCGGCGGGCATTGCGCCTTGCTCAAACTCGATAGGGGCGCGAACATCAATAATGGGCGTATCAGCAATCAGCAGGGCACGATAGTCCTGTTCCGTGTGTCTCTCTTGCATAGTTAAAAGTGAACCTCAAATCAGCTTGCGCGCTATTTTACGCGCCAACGCGCAAGGAAACTTGATTTTTAACTGCGTGGGTTGCCGAAAATTTCTAAAAATCCGCTGATTTCCGGCCTGCGCTGGGTAAACAAGGTCACAATATCTTCTACCGCTTTGCCGCTGCCAAATTTGCGCCATGCCAGACTCAATGGCGAAGGAGGGCGCATCGTTGGGATTACCCGGCTGACCAGTTGTTGATTATCGATCATTGACTGGCAAAGCGATTTTGGCAAAAAACCAATGCCAACGCCCGCCAGATGGGCGGCGATTTTCGTTTCCATATCGGGAACAATAATCTCTTTTTGCCCTGGCAATCGCCAGGCGACGCGTTTGGTTAAGGTGCGGGCGCTGTCTTCAATATTGACCGCCGGAAAGCGCCGCAACTGCGCTTCTGTTAGCGGCTCTTCAACGTTCGCCAGCGGATGATCCGCCGCCATGACAAAGCGCCATTGCACCGATCCTAAGGGATCAAGACTAAAGGTATTTGCCAGCGCCTCAGTTCCCGTGACGCCGATAGCCAGCGAAAAACCTTCGTACAATAGCGAGTCCCAGACGCCCATATAGATTTGTCGGGAGATGTGAAACTGGGTAAAGGGGTAACGCTCATTCAGCCACGCCAGCAACTGGGCGACGGCCTGGGGGTTGTAGAGCAGGTTGTTGATGACAATATTCACCTGGCGTTCCACGCCATCATTCACCTGTTGCAGCTCGCTTGGCATACTTTCCAGCCAGCTCAGCCAGTCTCTGGCCTGGGAAAGTAGATGCTCGCCAGCCGCTGTCAACGTCACGCTGCGAGTCGTACGGAAAAACAGCGCTACTCCGGTATTCTCTTCCAGAAGTTTAATGCGATAACTGATCGTCGCCGTGGTTTTACATAATCGTTCTGCCGCTTTTGAAAAACTTCCTGTTTCAGCAACCGCAATGAAAGTCCGCAAGGTTTCTGGATCGAACATCTTCAGGTATCCCCTTTTAAATCCGCAAGTTGCGTGATTTTCTTATCCTCTGATTTATCAGTATTTTTACATGATAACCCTGTTCAATTTGTGGACTAAATCTAGTTTTGGAAAAATATTCCAACTTTTGTATTGATGTTGTTCTCTTAAGGTTTTAGATTGCCTGTTATTGAAACCAAGCTGACCGGTCGGCGGTGGTTGAACGGAATTATGTTACAAGGACAAAAAGATGAAACTTCAGGTATTACCGTTAAGTCAGGAAGCCTTTAGTGCTTATGGCGACGTAATCGAAACGCAGCAACGGGATTTTTTCCATATTAACAATGGCCTGGTGGAGCGTTACCACGATTTGGCGCTGGTTGAGATTCTTGAGCAAGACCGTACGCTTATCAGCATTAACCGCGCGCAACCGGCGAATCTGCCGCTGACCATTCACGAACTCGAACGTCATCCGCTGGGTACTCAGGCCTTTATCCCGATGAAAGGTGAGGTGTTTGTGGTGGTCGTGGCGTTAGGTGACGACAAACCAGACCTGTCAACGCTGCGGGCGTTTATCACCAACGGCGAACAGGGAGTGAATTACCATCGTAACGTCTGGCATCACCCACTTTTCGCCTGGCAGCGCGTCACCGATTTTCTGACCATCGATCGCGGCGGCAGTGACAACTGTGATGTTGAAAGTATTCCTGAACAGGAACTCTGTTTTGCGTGACGCCTGCAACCGACTTGCATAAGATAAACTAATTGTTCATTGTTTATGCTCACTTGTAGGTCGGAGTTAACGTAGGTATGACGGAAGTTAGACGGCGCGGCAGGCCAGGACAGGCGGAGCCTGTGGCACAGAAGGGCGCACAGGCATTAGAGCGGGGAATTGCGATTCTGCAATATCTGGAAAAAAGTGGGGGAAGTTCGTCGGTTAGCGATATTTCTCTCAATCTGGATTTGCCGCTCTCCACGACCTTTCGCTTGCTGAAGGTTTTACAGGCAGCGGATTTTGTCTATCAGGACAGTCAGTTAGGCTGGTGGCATATAGGATTAGGTGTCTTTAACGTCGGTGCGGCGTACATCCATAACCGCGATGTTCTCTCCGTCGCCGGGCCGTTTATGCGCCGCCTGATGTTACTTTCCGGCGAAACGGTCAATGTCGCGATTCGTAACGGCAATGAAGCAGTATTAATTGGTCAGCTGGAGTGTAAATCGATGGTCAGGATGTGTGCGCCACTGGGCAGTCGTCTGCCGCTGCATGCTTCCGGTGCGGGCAAGGCGTTGCTTTATCCGCTGGCGGAAGAGGAGTTGATGAGCATCATTCTGCAAACCGGTTTGCAGCAGTTTACGCCAACGACGCTTGTGGATATGCCCACCTTGCTAAAGGACCTGGAACAAGCGCGTGAACTGGGCTATACCGTAGATAAAGAAGAGCATGTTGTAGGCCTGAATTGCATAGCTTCAGCAATTTACGATGATGTAGGTAGTGTTGTTGCCGCTATCTCCATCTCCGGGCCTTCATCAAGACTGACAAAAGATCGTTTTGTCAGTCAGGGTGAGCTGGTCAGAGACACCGCCCGCGATATCAGCACGGCGTTGGGACTGAAAGCACATCCATAGTGTCTGTCGCATCCCGCTCTGCGGAGCGGGTTTTTTTGACAAAATTTGAAAGTTGGAAAATTTTTCCAATTAATAGAGGTAGGAAGAAAATGGCAAAAATGAGAGCCGTTGACGCGGCAATGTATGTGCTGGAGAAAGAAGGTATCACCACCGCCTTCGGCGTTCCGGGAGCTGCAATCAATCCGTTCTACTCAGCGATGCGTAAGCACGGCGGTATTCGTCACATTCTGGCGCGTCATGTGGAAGGTGCTTCGCACATGGCGGAAGGTTATACCCGCGCAATGGCAGGGAATATCGGCGTATGTCTGGGGACTTCCGGTCCTGCGGGCACGGACATGATCACCGCGCTCTATTCCGCTTCTGCTGATTCCATTCCTATTCTGTGCATTACCGGCCAGGCACCGCGCGCCCGTCTGCATAAAGAAGATTTTCAGGCCGTAGATATTGAAGCAATTGCTAAACCGGTCAGCAAAATGGCGGTTACAGTTCGTGAAGCGGCGCTGGTGCCTCGCGTGCTGCAACAGGCATTTCACCTGATGCGTTCTGGTCGTCCGGGTCCGGTACTGGTGGATTTACCGTTCGACGTTCAGGTTGCGGAAATCGAGTTTGATCCTGACATGTACGAACCGCTGCCGGTCTACAAACCTGCTGCCAGCCGTATGCAGATCGAAAAAGCTGTAGAAATGTTAATCCAGGCCGAACGTCCGGTGATTGTTGCCGGGGGCGGGGTAATTAATGCTGACGCAGCTGCACTGTTACAACAGTTTGCTGAACTGACCAGCGTTCCGGTGATCCCAACGCTGATGGGCTGGGGCTGTATCCCGGACGATCATGAACTGATGGCCGGGATGGTGGGTCTGCAAACCGCGCATCGTTACGGTAACGCAACGTTGCTGGCGTCCGACATGGTGTTTGGTATCGGTAACCGTTTTGCTAACCGTCATACCGGTTCGGTAGAGAAATACACCGAAGGGCGCAAAATCGTTCATATCGATATTGAGCCGACGCAAATTGGTCGCGTGCTGTGTCCGGATCTCGGCATTGTCTCTGATGCTAAAGCGGCGCTGACACTGCTGGTTGAAGTGGCGCAGGAGATGCAAAAAGCGGGTCGTCTGCCGTGTCGTAAAGAATGGGTCGCCGACTGCCAGCAGCGTAAACGCACTTTGCTGCGCAAAACCCACTTCGACAACGTGCCGGTGAAACCGCAGCGCGTGTATGAAGAGATGAACAAAGCCTTTGGTCGCGATGTTTGTTATGTCACCACCATTGGTCTGTCACAAATCGCTGCGGCACAAATGCTGCATGTCTTTAAAGACCGCCACTGGATCAACTGTGGTCAGGCTGGTCCGTTAGGCTGGACGATTCCGGCTGCGCTAGGGGTTTGTGCCGCTGATCCGAAACGCAATGTGGTGGCGATTTCTGGCGACTTTGACTTCCAGTTCCTGATTGAAGAGTTAGCTGTTGGCGCGCAGTTCAACATTCCGTACATCCATGTGCTGGTCAACAACGCTTATCTGGGGCTGATTCGTCAGTCACAACGCGCTTTTGACATGGACTACTGCGTGCAACTCGCTTTCGAGAATATCAACTCCAGTGAAGTGAATGGCTACGGTGTTGACCACGTAAAAGTAGCGGAAGGTTTAGGTTGTAAAGCTATTCGGGTCTTCAAACCGGAAGATATTGCGCCAGCCTTTGAACAGGCGAAAGCCTTAATGGCGCAATATCGGGTACCGGTAGTCGTGGAAGTTATTCTCGAGCGTGTGACCAATATTTCGATGGGCAGCGAACTGGATAACGTCATGGAATTTGAAGATATCGCCGATAACGCAGCGGACGCACCGACTGAAACCTGCTTCATGCACTATGAATAAGGGAGATAAATAATGTTACGTTTCTCTGCTAATTTATCGATGTTATTTGGAGAATATGATTTTCTCGCCCGTTTTGAGAAAGCTGCGCAGTGTGGTTTTCGCGGCGTTGAATTTATGTTTCCTTATGACTACGACATTGAAGAATTAAAACATGTGCTGGCGAGTAATAAACTCGAACATACGCTGCACAATTTACCGGCGGGTGACTGGGCGGCGGGGGAGCGCGGTATTGCCTGTATTCCTGGCCGTGAAGAAGAGTTTCGGGATGGCGTAGCAGCAGCGATTCGTTATGCCCGTGCGCTGGGTAATAAAAAAATTAACTGTCTGGTCGGTAAAACGCCGGCTGGTTTCAGCAGTGAACAGATTCACGCAACGCTTGTAGAAAACCTGCGTTATGCCGCGAATATGCTGATGAAAGAAGATATTTTATTACTGATTGAACCTATTAACCATTTTGATATTCCTGGTTTCCATCTCACCGGAACTCGGCAGGCGCTGAAATTGATTGATGATGTTGGTTGCTGCAATTTGAAAATTCAGTATGACATTTATCATATGCAGCGGATGGAAGGTGAATTAACCAACACCATGACTCAGTGGGCTGATAAAATTGGTCACCTGCAAATTGCCGATAATCCGCATCGCGGCGAACCGGGAACCGGAGAAATTAATTATGATTATCTCTTTAAGGTAATCGAAAATTCTGACTACAACGGTTGGGTTGGGTGTGAATATAAACCCCAAACCACCACGGAAGCCGGTTTACGCTGGATGGATCCGTACCGTTAAAACGTAACGCTATTCAGACAATGCTTTTTTAGGCCGCTAAGTTGGCAGGGGATCGTGTTGTCTGAATTCAGGAAAAGCGAAATTTAAAAGAGGTTAATTATGAAACTGGGATTTATTGGCTTAGGCATTATGGGTACACCGATGGCCATTAATCTGGCGCGTGCCGGTCATCAATTACATGTCACGACCATTGGACCGGTTGCTGATGAATTACTGTCACTGGGTGCCGTCAGTGTTGAAACTGCTCGCCAGGTAACGGAAGCATCGGACATCATTTTTATTATGGTGCCGGACACACCTCAGGTTGAAGAAGTTCTGTTCGGTGAAAATGGTTGTACCAAAGCCTCGCTGAAGGGCAAAACCATTGTTGATATGAGCTCCATTTCCCCGATTGAAACTAAGCGTTTCGCTCGTCAGGTGAATGAACTGGGCGGCGATTATCTCGATGCGCCAGTCTCCGGCGGTGAAATCGGTGCGCGTGAAGGGACGTTGTCGATTATGGTTGGCGGTGATGAAGCGGTATTTGAACGTGTTAAACCGCTGTTTGAACTGCTCGGTAAAAATATCACCCTCGTGGGCGGTAACGGCGATGGTCAAACCTGCAAAGTGGCAAATCAGATTATCGTGGCGCTCAATATTGAAGCGGTTTCTGAAGCCCTGCTATTTGCTTCAAAAGCCGGTGCGGACCCGGTACGTGTGCGCCAGGCGCTGATGGGCGGCTTTGCTTCCTCACGTATTCTGGAAGTTCATGGCGAGCGTATGATTAAACGCACCTTTAATCCGGGCTTCAAAATCGCTCTGCACCAGAAAGATCTCAACCTGGCACTGCAAAGTGCGAAAGCACTTGCGCTGAACCTGCCAAACACTGCGACCTGCCAGGAGTTATTTAATACCTGTGCGGCAAACGGTGGCAGCCAGTTGGATCACTCTGCGTTAGTGCAGGCGCTGGAATTAATGGCTAACCATAAACTGGCCTGATACCCGCAATAAAAATGGCCGATATCAGAAAATGAATCGGCCAGCAATATTAAAAAAGAAAGCAGCCAAAGATGTTGCTTCAGTATTAAAAATAATATTTTTATTTTATTTGTTCCTCATAGCTAGATTAAAACAACGTTATTCGATACGTGAAATTAAGAGGGATTTATGGAACATCAGAGAAAACTATTCCAGCAACGCGGCTATAGCGAAGATCTATTGCCGAAAACGCAAAGCCAGCGGACCTGGAAAACATTTAACTATTTTACCTTATGGATGGGTTCGGTTCATAACGTTCCCAATTATGTGATGGTCGGCGGCTTTTTTATTCTCGGCTTGTCTACCTTTAGTATTATGCTGGCAATTATCCTCAGCGCCTTTTTCATTGCCGCGGTAATGGTATTAAACGGTGCTGCGGGCAGTAAATACGGTGTGCCTTTTGCCATGATCCTGCGTGCTTCTTACGGTGTACGTGGTGCACTGTTTCCCGGATTATTAAGGGGCGGAATTGCCGCCATCATGTGGTTTGGTTTGCAATGTTACGCGGGGTCACTGGCCTGCTTGATTCTGATTGGCAAAATCTGGCCGGGATTTTTAACTCTCGGTGGTGATTTCACTCTGTTAGGCCTTTCTCTACCGGGCTTAATTACTTTCTTAATCTTCTGGCTGGTCAACGTTGGTATAGGTTTTGGCGGTGGCAAAGTTTTAAATAAATTCACTGCCATTCTTAACCCGTGCATCTATATCGTTTTCGGCGGTATGGCGATTTGGGCGATTTCACTGGTCGGGATCGGTCCAATCTTTGACTACATTCCGAGCGGTATTCAGAAAGCAGAAAACGGTGGCTTCCTGTTCCTGGTGGTGATTAACGCGGTAGTTGCGGTCTGGGCGGCACCGGCGGTGAGCGCATCCGACTTTACGCAAAACGCCCACTCGTTTCGTGAGCAGGCGCTGGGGCAAACGCTGGGTTTAGTTGTGGCCTATATTCTGTTTGCGGTCGCCGGGGTATGTATTATTGCCGGAGCCAGTATTCACTACGGCGCTGATACCTGGAACGTGCTGGATATTGTTCAGCGTTGGGACAGCCTGTTCGCCTCGTTCTTTGCGGTACTGGTTATTCTGATGACAACTATCTCCACTAACGCGACCGGTAATATTATTCCAGCCGGTTATCAGATTGCCGCCATTGCACCGACAAAACTGACCTATAAAAACGGCGTACTGATTGCCAGTATTATCAGCTTGCTGATCTGCCCGTGGAAATTAATGGAAAATCAGGACAGCATTTATCTTTTCCTCGATATTATCGGCGGAATGCTGGGTCCGGTAATTGGTGTCATGATGGCGCATTATTTTGTGGTGATGCGCGGACAAATTAATCTTGATGAACTGTATACCGCACCTGGCGATTATAAATATTACGATAACGGTTTTAACCTCACTGCGTTTTCAGTAACTCTGGTGGCCGTTATTTTATCTCTTGGCGGTAAGTTTATTCACTTTATGGAACCGTTATCGCGTGTTTCATGGTTTGTCGGCGTCATCGTCGCCTTTGCGGCCTACGCCTTATTAAAGAAACGTACAACAGCAGAAAAAACAGGAGAGCAAAAAACCATAGGTTAATTAATCCCGATATTGAACATTGAGTTAAAAACCAATCTGTATTTTACAAGGAGTTTGTTATGTCTTTTGATTTAATCATTAAAAACGGCACCGTTATTTTAGAAAACGAAGCTCGCGTTGTAGATATCGCCGTTAAAGGCGGAAAAATTGCTGCTATCGGTCAGGATCTGGGCGATGCAAAAGAAGTTATGGATGCGTCTGGTCTGGTGGTTTCGCCGGGCATGGTTGATGCGCACACCCATATTTCTGAACCGGGTCGTAGCCACTGGGAAGGTTATGAAACCGGTACTCGCGCAGCGGCAAAAGGTGGTATCACCACCATGATCGAAATGCCGCTCAACCAGCTGCCTGCAACGGTTGACCGTGCTTCAATTGAACTGAAGTTCGATGCTGCGAAAGGCAAGCTGACTATTGATGCGGCACAACTCGGTGGCCTGGTGTCTTACAACATCGACCGGCTGCATGAGCTGGATGAAGTGGGCGTTGTCGGCTTCAAATGCTTCGTTGCGACCTGTGGCGATCGCGGTATCGACAACGACTTCCGTGATGTAAACGACTGGCAGTTCTTCAAAGGTGCGCAGAAGCTGGGCGAACTGGGTCAGCCGGTGCTGGTGCACTGCGAAAACGCGCTGATTTGTGACGAACTGGGCGAAGAAGCGAAACGTGAAGGTCGCGTAACCGCTCATGACTATGTGGCTTCGCGTCCGGTATTTACCGAAGTGGAAGCGATTCGCCGCGTGCTGTACCTGGCGAAAGTTGCCGGTTGCCGTCTGCACGTTTGCCATATCAGCAGCCCGGAAGGCGTTGAAGAAGTGACTCGTGCACGTCAGGAAGGTCAGGACGTTACTTGTGAATCCTGCCCGCATTACTTCGTACTGGATACCGATCAGTTCGAAGAAATCGGTACTCTGGCGAAGTGTTCACCGCCGATCCGCGATCTGGAAAACCAGAAAGGCATGTGGGAAAAACTGTTTAACGGTGAAATCGACTGCCTGGTTTCCGACCACTCTCCATGCCCTCCGGAAATGAAAGCTGGCAACATCATGAAAGCATGGGGTGGTATCGCCGGTCTGCAAAGCTGCATGGACGTGATGTTCGATGAAGCGGTACAGAAACGCGGTATGTCTCTGGCAATGTTCGGCAAATTAATGGCGACTAACGCAGCAGATATTTTCGGTCTGCAGCAAAAAGGCCGTATCGCCCCAGGAAAAGATGCCGACTTCGTCTTCATTCAGCCGAATAGCAGCTATGTTCTTACCAATGACGATCTGGAATATCGCCACAAAGTCAGCCCGTATGTTGGCCGTACCATTGGCGCGCGTATCACGAAAACCATCTTACGTGGTGATGTGATTTACGACATTGAACAGGGCTTCCCTGTTGCGCCGAAAGGTCAATTTATCCTTAAACATCAGCAGTAATCTGGCCCCTGCAATGCCCGTCCTTGCGGCGGGCATTCTCCGGTTAAGGTGTGTTTATGTTCAATTTTGCAGTCAGCCGCGAAAGCCTGTTATCAGGATTTCAGTGGTTTTTCTTTATTTTTTGCAACACGGTTGTGGTTCCTCCTACGCTACTTTCTGCTTTTCAGTTGCCGCAAAGTAGCCTGCTTACGCTCACGCAATATGCTTTTCTTGCTACCGCACTGGCCTGCTTCGCTCAGGCGTTCTGCGGTCATCGTCGCGCTATTATGGAAGGGCCGGGTGGCCTGTGGTGGGGAACCATCCTTACTATCACCCTTGGCGAAGCATCGCGCGGGACACCGATCAACGATATCGCTACCAGTCTGGCGGTGGGGATTGCACTCTCCGGCGTGCTGACGATGTTGATTGGTTTTAGCGGATTAGGCCATCGCCTGGCACGGTTATTTACGCCGTCGGTGATGGTCTTGTTTATGTTGATGCTGGGCGCGCAGCTGACCACTATCTTTTTCAAAGGTATGCTCGGGCTGCCGTTTGGCATAGCCGACCCAAATTTTAAAATTCAGTTACCACCGTTCGCGCTCTCGGTGGCGGTGATGTGCCTGGTACTGGCGATGATTATCTTTCTGCCGCAACGTTTTGCCCGTTATGGCCTGCTGGTCGGTACGATAACCGGCTGGTTGTTGTGGTACTTTTGCTTTCCTTCTTCGCATTCGCTCTCCGGTGAGTTGCACTGGCAGTGGTTCCCGCTCGGCAGTGGCGGTGCTTTGTCGCCGGGAATTATTCTGACGGCGGTGATTACAGGTCTGGTGAATATCAGCAATACCTACGGTGCGATTCGGGGCACGGATGTTTTTTATCCGCAGCAGGGCGCGGGGAATACGCGTTATCGTCGTAGCTTTGTGGCGACCGGATTTATGACGCTGATAACCGTACCGCTGGCGGTAATTCCATTTTCACCGTTTGTTTCATCCATTGGTTTATTAACCCAGACTGGCGATTACACGCGGCGTTCGTTTATTTATGGCAGCGTTATTTGCCTGCTGGTGGCGCTGGTTCCGGCACTCACACGACTGTTTTGCAGTATCCCTTTACCCGTGAGTAGCGCGGTCATGCTGGTTTCTTATCTGCCTTTACTCTTTTCCGCGCTGGTGTTTAGCCAGCAAATAACCTTTACCGCTCGCAATATTTATCGACTCGCATTGCCGTTATTTGTCGGCATATTTTTAATGGCATTACCGCCTGTGTATCTGCAAGACCTTCCATTAACGCTGCGTCCTCTGCTCAGTAACGGCTTATTGGTCGGGATTTTACTGGCTGTTCTTATGGATAATCTTATTCCGTGGGAACGCATCGAATAATTTGTTGAAAAAGGATTGATAATGAAGATTGTCATTGCGCCAGACTCTTTTAAAGAGAGCTTAAGTGCAGAAAAATGTTGCCAGGCAATTAAAGCCGGGTTTTCGACCCTCTTTCCCGATGCGCACTATATCTGTTTGCCGATAGCGGATGGCGGCGAAGGAACGGTGGATGCGATGGTCGCCGCGACGGGCGGCAACATCGTGACGCTTGAAGTCTGCGGGCCGATGGGCGAAACAGTGAATGCTTTTTATGGCCTTACCGGCGACGGGAAAACGGCGGTGATTGAGATGGCAGCGGCAAGTGGCCTGATGCTGGTCGCGCCTGAAAAGCGTAATCCGTTGCTGGCCTCCAGTTTTGGTACGGGGGAGTTAATTCGTCATGCGCTGGATAACGGCATTCGCCATATTATTCTCGGCATTGGCGGCAGTGCGACGGTCGACGGCGGTATGGGCATGGCGCAGGCGCTCGGTGTGCGTTTCCTTGATGCCGACGGTCAGGTGCTGGTGGCTAACGGCGGTAATTTAGCGCGCGTGGCAAGCATTGAGATGGATGAATGCGATCCGCGTCTGGCGAATTGCCATATTGAAGTAGCATGTGACGTTGATAACCCGCTGGTAGGGGCACGCGGCGCGGCGGCGGTGTTTGGCCCGCAAAAAGGGGCAACGCCGGAAATGGTCGAAGAGCTGGAACAGGGGCTGCAAAATTACGCCCGTGTTTTACAACAGCAAACTGAAATCAACGTCTGCCAGATGGCGGGCGGCGGCGCTGCGGGCGGTATGGGTATTGCGGCGGCGGTATTTCTCAATGCGGATATTAAACCAGGTATTGAGATTGTGTTGAATGCGGTCAATCTTGCGCAGGCAGTGCAGGGCGCAGCACTGGTGATTACCGGGGAAGGGCGCATCGACTCGCAAACGGCAGGCGGTAAAGCGCCGCTGGGTGTGGCGTCGGTGGCGAAGCAGTTTAATGTACCGGTGATTGGGATTGCTGGCGTATTGGGTGATGGCGTGGAAGTGGTGCACCAGTACGGCATTGACGCGGTATTCAGCATTTTGCCTCGTCTGGCACCTTTAGCCGAAGTGCTCGCCAGCGGTGAAACCAATCTCTTCAACAGCGCGCGAAATATTGCCTGCGCCATTAAAATAGGTCAGGGAATTAAAAACTGACCCTTACCTTTAAAGCGGATGCGATTTATATCGCATAAGAGTGCAGTACTCATGCCGGATGCGGCATGAGTACCATATCCTTCCTGAAAATCGCGCAAATTCTATATATTGCAGAGATCATGTAGGCCTGATAAGCGAAGCGCATCAGGCAATGTTACAAAAAAAGCCACGGTATAAACCGTGGCAAAATCCAACATAGCTAAAAATAATCAGGCGAGTGGTATGACTTAAATCTCTACGTCGCGGTTGCAATCTTTCGAGTAAATATAGCTGAACGCTTCACCACGCCCTACGCCATAACCAGCCTGTAAAGAATAAGCGCCCATAAAGATGTAATCGCCTTTTTTCACCGGGATCCAGCTATTGTCGAGGTTATAAACCCCCTGACCGGAAAGAATATAGGCACCGTGTTCCTGAACGTGTGTTTCGATATAACCGTGGCTGGCACCTGGTGCAAAAGAGAGGATATGCATGTTCATATCAAAACCTAACTCTTTGGGCAGAAAATCCAGCAGGATCACATCATCCATACCTTCATAGTGAATGCGTTCCAGTTCGCTGGCATTGCCAGAAACCAGCCACGGTGCATGGCCTTCTACCGGAACATAGCGGCGCTTATATAAAAAGATTTGGCTGTCTTCGGCCTGGGCGTTAACAAACGTCATTAAGGAGCCTGGCGGGCAATAAAGATAGCCACCTTCGCTTAAGGCAAATGTTTTGCCTTCGGCTTTGGCAGTGATATTTCCAGAGATCACATACAGGAACGTTTCAATGCCTTCGCCACCGAAGCCCTGTTGGTTGCCGCCGTTTTGATGCAGTGTGACCAGATAATCAACAAAAGAGGCACCCAGCTTTGGCGTGGAGAGGATTGTCGCGTCACAATTTTCAAAGCCCGGAATAATATTTTTTACCAGACCATCCGGGGTTAACAGTGCGAAATTACCGTGTTTCACAATCGCACGGTTAGCCAGTAAATCATCGCGGTAACCGGTGACGTTATTTAAATATCCCATTTATGACTCCTTATTTCTGCCAGGCAAGTTGATAAAGCATGATTGCCAACGTTTTGACCCCTTCGGCAAGGTCGGTAATATTGGTGCGTTCCGCCGGGTTATGGCTGATCCCGTTGATGCTGGGAATGAAAATCATGCAGGTTGGTACGCGAGGCGCGAAAATTTGCGCGTCATGCCCGGCACCACTGTGCATCACCCGGTAATTCAGTTTTTCACTTTCACACAATTCTGTCAGGGTGGCGACCAGGTCCTTATTCATCGGCACGGGTTCTTCGTCCATCCATAAATCGATATCAATACCAATGTCCATTTCATCGCAAATCGCCCGCATGTCGTTTTCTAACTGTTGGGTGAAATCACGCAGGATGGCGGCGTCGGTATGACGACAATCAATGGTGAACGTGGTTTTACCCGGCACCACATTCACCGTATTCGGGCGCGGCTCTACTTTGCCAAAGGTCAGCACCAGCGGGTCGCCCATCTTTTTCGCTTTTTCGATCGACTGATGGCAAATGCGACTGAAAGCGTAAACCGTATCACGACGATAACCCATCGGCGTGGTGCCTGCATGGTTTGATTCGCCGTTCAGCGTCACCGTATAGCGACGTTGCCCGACAATTGCATTCACCACGCCAATTGATTGCCCATTACTTTCCAGCACACAGCCCTGTTCGATATGCAGTTCGACAAAGGCTTTAATATCCTGACGCGGAGTTAGTGGGGCGTTCGGCAGAGTAAATCCGCAAGCCTTCATCGCATCGACAAAACTATTTCCTTTGGCATCACAGATATTCCGCACGTCGTCAGGATTCGCCAGCCCAAAGATATTTTTACTGCCCCAGAAGACATACGGGAAGCGGCTGCCTTCTTCTTCCGCCATCGCCACCACTTCAAGCGTACGTAACGGCGCGCCGTATTGCGTTTTCAACCAGTCAATTGCCAGCCACGCCGCCAGCGCGCCGAATTGCCCGTCGAGGTTACCGCCGTTAACCACGGTATCGATATGCGAACCGCTCAGAACCACTTCCTGTGGATATTCGGTGCCACTCAGGCGACCGTATAAATTCCCCACTTCATCGAAACGTGTTTCCAGCCCGCTTGCTGCCATTCTTTTTTTAAATTGCTGCTGGGTTTCCAGCCATTCCGGCGAATAAAGTAAACGGGTCATCCCACCCGCTGGGTCAGCGCCAAAAGAGGAAAGCCAGGGCAGCGCTTCTTCTATGGCTTGACGAAAATGTGTAATCATAAGAAAGTCCTGTCTCAATAATTATTGCGCAAAGGGATTTTTCGTTTCGTATGACGTGTTATAAAGCGCGTCGGAAATTAAATACTGGTAAATATCATCAACAATTTCGATGCCTTCGACGGCGGCTTTGCGTTGTTTAATATACTGATCCTGTCCGGGATAATAAACTTGGTTAAAACCGGGCGCGGGGGTTATGGCATTTAATTCGCGCATGGTCTGGCTAAGATGTTGACGGAATAGTTCGCTGGAGGAGAAAAAGTTCGGATTAATAACGATATGTAATTGCCCCAAATTACGCCCGGCGTGTAAATCGTCATACATCGAACTAACCTGTCGCCCGAACGGTAAGCCGAGTAAGACGCCTGAGAGGACGTCAATCATCATCATCAGGCCATACCCTTTCGGTCCGGCGGCAGGGAGCAGGGCGTTAACTGCAAATGGATCGGTTGTTGGTGCTCCGTTTTTATCGACCGCCCAGGTATCCGGGATAGACATATTACGCGAGCGGGCGTCGAGCACTTTTCCCCATGCCTGTACGGTAGTCGCCATATCAAAGGTAAGGATCTCGTCGCCTTCTCCCGGCGCGGCAAAGGCCAGTGGGTTAGTACCGTAGTAAATTTCCGCGCCGCCAAACGGCACCACCATTGGATCGGACTGGCACATCGAAATGCCAATTAATCCGGCGCGGGCTGCCTGCTGCACAAAATAAGAGATTGCGCCGCTGTGACCCATCCGGCTGATACCGACCACCGCAACGCCATTTTGCTGGGCGGTTTTGATGGCATGTTCCATACCCATTTTCGCCGCGACCTGTCCGGCGGCATTGTCGGCATGTAAAATTGCCGAGCACGGCCCGGTTTCCTCAAGACGAAACTCCGGTTCGCGGTTGGTGCCGCCTTTTGAAATGCGTTCTGCGTAGTATTCAACACGCACCGCGCCATGAGAGTGGATCCCTCTGGCATCGGCGTAAACCAATACTTCAGCCACGGTTGCAGCGTGCTCACGTTTTAACCCAGCCTGGCAGAGTTTATTCTCAATTAGCTGGTGGAGTGTTTCCCGACTGATTTTCATCTGTCTTCCTTTTTAACGACGGTGTGAAGCATGACTGCAATTAACATACAGGGAAAATATCTGGATTATGTGATCCAGACAGGCAAAAAAATATAGTTAGAATTTATTTGATAATCCGCTCACTTTTAACCTGATTTTTAAAACAACCACGCTTATTAAAAAATAATGAGTAATAGCCTGGCGGTTATTTGAATTCTTTTGTTAATAATTCCTGTGTGATATTCATCACCTTATTTACTCGTTGTCATCGATACCGTAATCGCCACATTAACACTGCTCGTGCAATTGCCATGGGTGCAATTTTTAAGGAGTTGTTATGATCCACGCCTTTATTAAAAAAGGGTGTTTTCAGGATTCGGTCAGTTTAATGATTATTTCACGAAAACTCAGCGAATCAGAAAATGTTGATGATGTTTCCGTAATGATGGGTACGCCCGCCAATAAAGCGTTATTAGATACCACAGGTTTCTGGCATGACGATTTTAATAACGCCACGCCGAACGATATTTGCGTGGCAATTCGTAGCGAAGCGGCGGATGCGGGGATCGCGCAGGCGATTATGCAGCAGCTTGAAGAGGCGCTAAAACAACTGGCGCAGGGGTCAGGCAGCAGCCAGGCGTTGACGCAGGTGCGTCGCTGGGACAGTGCCTGTCAGAAATTACCCGACGCCAGTCTGGCGCTGATTTCAGTGGCTGGCGAGTATGCGGCGGAGCTGGCGAACCAGGCGCTGGATCGCAACCTCAACGTGATGATGTTCTCCGATAACGTCACGCTGGAAGATGAAATCCAACTTAAAAGCCGCGCGCGGGAAAAAGGCTTGCTGGTGATGGGGCCGGACTGCGGTACGTCGATGATTGCCGGCACGCCGCTGGCTTTTGCTAACGTGATGCCGGAAGGCAATATTGGCGTCATTGGCGCTTCCGGTACCGGGATTCAGGAACTGTGTTCGCAGATTGCGCTGGCAGGGGAGGGAATTACTCACGCGATTGGCCTTGGCGGGCGCGACCTCAGCCGTGAAGTGGGCGGCATCAGTGCGCTGACGGCGCTGGAAATGCTCAGTGCAGACGAGAAAAGCGAAGTGCTGGCATTTGTTTCAAAACCGCCTGCCGAAGCTGTGCGTCTGAAAATTGTTAATGCCATGAAAGCAACCGGCAAACCGACGGTGGCGCTGTTTTTAGGTTATACCCCGGCGGTGGCCCGCGACGAGAATGTCTGGTTTGCCTCCTCGCTGGATGAGGCCGCACGCCTGGCTTGCCTGCTTTCACGCGTTACGGCGCGACGTAACGCGATAACGCCTGCCAGCAGCGGATTTATTTGCGGTTTGTATACCGGCGGTACCCTGGCTGCCGAAGCGGCGGGATTACTTGCTGGACACCTTGGCGTGGAAGCCGACGATACCCATCATCACGGCATGATGCTCGACGCCGATGGTCACCAGATTATTGACCTCGGCGATGATTTCTACACCGTCGGGCGTCCCCATCCGATGATCGACCCAGCCTTACGCAATCAGTTAATTGCCGATCTCGGCGCTAAACCGCAAGTGCGCGTATTGCTGCTTGATGTCGTGATTGGCTTCGGTGCGACCGCCGATCCTGCCGCCTCGCTGGTAAGCGCCTGGCAAAAAGCATGTGCCGCGCGTTCAGACAATCAACCACTGTATGCCATTGCCACGGTGACAGGCACTGAACGTGACCCGCAATGCCGCTCGCAGCAAATCGCCACGCTGGAAGATGCAGGGATCGCGGTAGTGAGTTCGCTGCCGGAAGCCACCTTGCTGGCGGCGGCACTGATTCGTCCGCTTTCGCCTGCCACTCAGCAACACACACCGTCATTACTGGAAAACGTCGCCGTGATTAACATCGGATTACGCAGCTTTGCGCTGGAGCTACAAAGCGCCAGCAAACCGGTTGTGCATTACCAATGGTCGCCAGTCGCCGGCGGCAATAAAAAACTGGCTCGTTTATTAGAACGTTTGCAATAAGGGGTTCCCATGTTTACATCAGTGGCGCAAGCCAATGCTGCGGTTATCGAACAAATTCGTCGCGCTCGTCCACACTGGCTGGATGTGCAACCGGCTTCTTCACTTATCAGCGAACTAAACGAGGGCAAAACACTGCTTCACGCCGGGCCGCCAATGCGCTGGCAGGAGATGACCGGACCCATGAAAGGGGCGTGCGTGGGCGCATGTCTGTTCGAAGGCTGGGCGAAAGATGAAGCGCAGGCGCTGGCAATACTGGAGCAGGGGGAAGTGAACTTCATTCCTTGTCACCATGTGAATGCCGTCGGTCCAATGGGCGGTATTACTTCTGCCAGTATGCCGATGCTGGTGGTTGAGAACGTGACCGACGGCAACCGGGCGTACTGCAACCTCAACGAAGGTATCGGCAAAGTGATGCGTTTTGGCGCTTACGGCGAAGATGTCCTGACTCGCCATCGCTGGATGCGCGATGTGTTAATGCCAGTATTAAGCGCGGCGCTGGGGCGCATGGAGCGCGGTATCGATCTCACGGCGATGATGGCGCAGGGCATTACGATGGGCGATGAGTTCCATCAACGCAATATTGCTTCCTCTGCACTGTTAATGCGTGCGCTGGCCCCACAAATTGCTCGCCTCGATCATGATAAACAGCACATCGCCGAAGTGATGGATTTCCTCAGCGTGACCGATCAGTTCTTCCTCAACCTCGCGATGGCTTACTGCAAGGCGGCGATGGATGCTGGCGCGATGATCCGCGCAGGCAGCATCGTCACGGCAATGACCCGCAACGGCAATATGTTCGGGATTCGGGTAAGCGGGCTGGGCGAACGCTGGTTTACTGCGCCTGTAAACACTCCGCAAGGTCTGTTTTTCACCGGCTTCTCGCAGGAGCAGGCGAACCCGGATATGGGCGATAGCGCGATTACCGAAACCTTTGGTATCGGAGGTGCGGCAATGATCGCAGCGCCTGGCGTAACGCGCTTTGTCGGTGCGGGTGGCATGGAAGCGGCCAGAGCGGTATCTGAAGAGATGGCGGAAATTTACCTTGAGCGCAATATGCAGTTGCAGATCCCAGGCTGGGATTTTCAGGGCGCGTGCCTGGGACTGGACATTCGTCGCGTGGTAGAAACCGGCATTACGCCACTCATCAATACCGGTATCGCCCATAAAGAGGCGGGGATCGGGCAGATTGGCGCAGGCACTGTGCGGGCACCGCTGGCGTGTTTTGAACAGGCGCTGGAAGCACTGGCTGAAAGCATGGGGATTGGTTGAGGAACGCGCAATGACGATCATCCATCCTCTGCTTGCCAGCCGTAGTGCACCGAATTATCGCCAGTCCTGGCGGTTAGCGGGAGTGTGGCGACGGGCGATTAACCTGATGACGGAAAGCGGCGAACTGTTAACGCTGCATCGTCAGGGTAGTGGTTTCGGCCCCGGAGGATGGATGCTTCGCCGTGCGCAATTCGATGCGTTATGCGGTGGATTATGCGGCAATGAACGACCACAGGTTGTGGCTCAAGGGATTCGCCTCAGGCGTTTCACGGTTAAACAGCCACAGCGTTATTGTTTGCTGCGTATTACGCCGCCTGCGCATCCTCAACCACTTGCAGCTGCATGGATGCAACGCGCGGAGGAAACCGGGCTTTTCGGGCCACTGGCGTTGGCGGCAAGCGATCCGCTGCCTGCTGAGTTACGCCAGTTTCGTCACTGTTTTCAGGCCGCGCTCAATGGCGTTAAGACCGACTGGCGGCACTGGCTGGGTAAAGGCCCCGGATTAACGCCGAGTCATGATGACACGCTGAGCGGAATGCTGCTGGCGGCCTGGTATTATGGCGCTTTAGATGCGCGCTCCGGTCGCCAGTTTTTTGCCTGTTCCGACAATCTGCAACTCGTTACCACAGCGGTGAGCGTCAGTTATTTACGTTATGCCGCGCAAGGATATTTCGCCTCGCCACTCCTGCACTTTGTTCATGCTCTGAGTTGCCCGAAACGTACCGCTGTTGCGATTGATTCGCTGCTGGCGCTGGGGCATACGTCAGGGGCAGATACACTGCTGGGGTTCTGGCTTGGTCAACAATTATTACAAGGAAAACCATGAAAACACTGGTTGTAGCTCTTGGGGGAAACGCCTTACTCCAGCGCGGTGAGGCGCTGACGGCAGAAAATCAATATCGCAATATCGCCAGTGCTGTACCCGCGCTGGCGCGCCTGGCCCGTTCTTATCGGCTGGCGATTGTTCACGGCAACGGGCCGCAGGTGGGGCTGCTGGCATTGCAGAATCTGGCGTGGAAAGAGGTAGAACCGTATCCGCTGGATGTGCTGGTGGCAGAAAGTCAGGGGATGATTGGCTATATGCTGGCGCAGAGTTTGAGCGCACAGCCGCAGATGCCGCCCGTGACGACGGTGCTGACGCGCATTGAGGTTTCGCCTGATGATCCGGCGTTTTTGCAGCCAGAGAAATTTATTGGTCCGGTTTATCAGCCAGAAGAACAAGAGGCACTGGAAGCGGCTTACGGCTGGCAGATGAAACGTGATGGTAAATATTTGCGCCGGGTGGTGGCGTCTCCGCAACCGCGTAAAATTCTCGACAGCGAAGCCATCGAGTTGTTGCTCAAAGAGGGGCATGTGGTGATTTGCAGTGGCGGCGGCGGTGTGCCTGTGACGGAAGATGGGGCAGGGAGTGAAGCGGTGATTGATAAAGATCTCGCTGCTGCGTTGCTCGCTGAGCAGATTAACGCCGATGGGCTGGTGATCCTCACTGATGCTGATGCGGTATATGAAAACTGGGGAACGCCGCAGCAACGCGCCATTCGCCATGCCACACCGGATGAGTTAGCGCCATTTGCCAAAGCCGATGGTTCGATGGGGCCGAAGGTAACGGCGGTGAGTGGTTATGTCAGAAGCGGTGGTAAACCCGCGTGGATTGGGGCGTTATCGCGAATTGAAGAGACGCTGGCGGGCGAAGCGGGGACCTGTATTTCGCTGTAGTCGTAGGCATTAGACATTTGTGCCTGATGCGACGCTTGACGCGTCTTATCAGGCCTACAACCGGTGCCGCATCCGGCAATTGGTGCACAATGCCTGATGCGATGCTTGACGCATCTTATCAGGCCTACAATGGGTACCGGATCGGTAGGCCGGATAAGGCGTTTACGCCGCATCCGGCAAGAATAGAGCACCAGTTAACCGAACTTACTCTGCGCCCAAATCACGCCGCTGGCATATTCCGGCGGCAGCAGCGGGATTAAGGCTTCCAGCGTCGCAGTCAGACGCGATGTGTCGCTGTCGGTCAAATTCAGATGCCCCACTTTACGCCCCGGACGGACTTCTTTGTCGTACCAGTGCAGATGCACCAGCGGCAATTTCAGCCAGTCATAATTCGCATCGCTACCAATCAGATTGATCATCACCGACGGATTATTCACCACTGGTTGCGGTAACGGCAGATCGGTAATCGCCCGCAGATGCAGCTCAAACTGGCTGATGCTGGCACCGTTTTGTGTCCAGTGACCGCTGTTATGCACACGCGGTGCCAGTTCGTTGATCAACAGACCTTGCGGGGTGACAAAACACTCCATCGCCATCACGCCCACATAGCCCAGCTCCTGCATAATCGCCGAAAGCATCTCTTCGGCTTGCGCTTGCTGCTGCGCATTGGCCTGCGGGAAAGCGACGCTGGTGCGCAAAATACCGTCCTGATGCAGGTTATGCGTCAGCGGATAAAACACGGTACTGCCATCAAAGCCGCGCGCGCCAACCAGCGACACTTCACCAGAGAAGTTTATGCCCTGCTCGACAATACATTCGCCGTAGCATTCAGCCGGTAACTGCTCGGTTTCATCGGCGCGTAAACGCCATTGACCGCGACCGTCATAGCCACCAGTGCGACGCTTAACAATCGCCAGCTCACCTAAACGATCAAACACCGCAGGCCACTCGCTGCGTTCGGCAAGTAACTGCCACGGTGCAGTCGGCAGGTGGAGCTTATCGAAAAGCTGCTTCTGAGTCAGACGGTCAGCAATAATCGGGAACACATCGCGGTTCACAAAGGCCGGATGGCGCGCCAGCTCGCGGGTTAATGCGGTTTCCGGCCAGCGTTCGATCTCAGCGGTAATCACGCTTTGTTGAAAAGGCACCGCCGCCGGTTCAGCGTCCAGCCCGACTGGCCAGACAGCAATGCCTAACGGTTCGCCTGCCTGACGCAGCATACGGCCTAACTGCCCGTTACCGAGGACGCAAACCTGTTTCATGCCGCACCTCGCGGGTCCGGGTTTTCCAGCACTTCGTCGGTCTGGGCTTTGCGCCAGTCATTCAGACGCTGGTGCAGTTCTTTATCATGAGTCGCAAGAATTTGTGCTGCCAGTAACGCCGCGTTTGCCGCGCCAGCTTTACCAATCGCCAGCGTACCCACCGGAATGCCGCGCGGCATTTGTACGATGGAGTAGAGGCTATCGACACCGCTCAGTGCGGCGCTCTGTACTGGCACGCCCAGCACCGGCACCAGCGTTTTGGCGGCAATCATGCCTGGCAGATGCGCTGCGCCGCCTGCGCCCGCAATAATCACCTGATAACCGTTCTCTTCGGCGCTTTCGGCGAAGCTGAACAGTTTATCGGGGGTGCGGTGAGCAGAAACCACTTCAACGTGGTGCGGGACATTCAGGATTTCGAAGATTTCGGCGGCGAACTGCATGGTAGCCCAGTCGCTTTTGGACCCCATCACGATGGCGACACGCGCCGGATTATTGCGGGAAGACATGCGTCTTAAAACTCCTGTGGTGCACAACTCTCGGCTTTAGAGGGCACAGAGAATAGCACGGAAAGAGAGCAAGGAAAACGGTTGCGTGGCTGTGAAATCAGCAAAGTTGCGGGTTTTTTAAAACGGAAAATGAATCAGCTCAACGTCATCCGCCGTGACTTTCACCATCGAACCTTCTGTATGCCAGGCACCGAGTACCACGCGAAAAGCAGGTTGCTGGTTGGCGATAAGTTCATGTACCGCCGGGCGATGGGTATGCCCGTGGATCAGCCATTGCACCTGATGTTTTTCCATCGCACTGACTACCGCGTTTTGGTTAACGTCCATGATCGCCAGCGATTTACTGCTGTTGGCTTCTTTACTGTTCGCTCGCATTCGCGCGGCAATGCGTTTGCGCACAAACAACGGCAGGGCGAGGAATAGCGTTTGCAGCCAGGGTTTGTGGACTTTGGCGCGAAAAGCCTGATAACCCGCGTCATCGGTGCACAGCGTGTCGCCATGCATAATCAACACCCGGCGACCATAAAGTTCGAGCACCTTTTCTTCCGGCAATAATGTCATGCCGCTTTCACGGGCAAAGCGTTTGCCGAGCAGAAAATCACGGTTGCCATGAATGAAATAACAGGGAACGCCGGAATCGGACACCGCTTTGATCGCTGCCGCCATCTGGCGATGGAGTGGGTTGGGATCGTCGTCGCCAATCCATGCTTCAAACAGATCGCCAAGAATATACAGCGCGTCGGCCTTGCGGGCTTCCTCCGCTAAAAAACGCAGAAAACCGGCGGTGATCGCCGGTTCTTCCACGCAGAGATGAAGATCTGCAATAAAGAGTGTCGCCACGATTACTCGCTAACGGTCACGCTTTCAATGATAACGTCTTCTTTTGGCACGTCCTGGTGCATACCGCTACGACCGGTTGCAACACCTTTGATTTTGTCTACCACGTCCATGCCGTCAACCACTTCAGCAAACACGCAGTAGCCCCAACCTTGCAGGCTTTCGCCAGAGAAGTTCAGGAAGTCGTTATCAACCACGTTGATGAAGAACTGTGCAGTTGCAGAGTGCGGAGCCTGAGTACGTGCCATTGCCAGCGTACCACGGGTATTTTTCAGGCCGTTGTTGGCTTCGTTTTTGATCGGTTCTTTGGTGGCTTTTTGTTTCATGCCCGGTTCAAAACCGCCGCCCTGAATCATAAAGCCGTTGATAACACGGTGGAAAATGGTGTTGTTGTAAAAACCTTCGCGGCAGTAGTCCAGGAAGTTTTTAACTGTTTCAGGTGCTTTATCGTCAAAAGTTTTGATGACAATATCGCCGTGATTGGTGTGGAAAGTAACCATTTTTGCATCCTGTTCCGTTTGATTGGTGCTTCAACCCAGTTCGGGTCATATATAGGGTGGTGTTATAGCATAACCGCACGATCGGATCATCACGCAATGTATGCTGATTCGCGCGGGAAATATGGGTATTATACGCAACTCAATTACCCACACATGTCTAAACGGAATCTTCGATGCTAAAAATCTTCAATACTCTGACACGCCAAAAAGAGGAATTTAAGCCTATTCACGCCGGGGAAGTCGGCATGTACGTGTGTGGAATCACCGTTTACGATCTCTGTCATATCGGTCACGGGCGTACCTTTGTTGCTTTTGACGTGGTTGCGCGCTATCTGCGTTTCCTCGGCTATAAGCTGAAGTATGTGCGCAACATTACCGATATCGACGACAAAATCATCAAACGCGCCAATGAAAATGGCGAAAGCTTTGTGGCGCTGGTGGATCGCATGATCGCCGAAATGCACAAAGATTTTGATGCGTTGAACATTCTGCGCCCGGATATGGAGCCGCGCGCGACGCACCATATCGCAGAAATTATTGAACTCACTGAACAACTGATCGCCAAAGGTCACGCTTATGTGGCGGACAACGGCGACGTGATGTTCGACGTCCCGACCGATCCAACTTATGGCGTGCTGTCGCGTCAGGATCTCGACCAGCTGCAGGCAGGCGCGCGCGTTGACGTGGTCGACGACAAACGCAACCCAATGGACTTCGTTCTGTGGAAGATGTCGAAAGAGGGCGAACCGAGCTGGCCGTCTCCGTGGGGCGCGGGTCGTCCTGGCTGGCACATTGAATGTTCGGCAATGAACTGCAAGCAGCTGGGTAACCACTTTGATATCCACGGCGGCGGTTCAGACCTGATGTTCCCGCACCACGAAAACGAAATCGCGCAGTCCACCTGTGCCCATGATGGTCAGTATGTGAACTACTGGATGCACTCGGGGATGGTGATGGTTGACCGCGAGAAGATGTCCAAATCGCTGGGTAACTTCTTTACCGTGCGCGATGTGCTGAAATACTACGACGCGGAAACCGTGCGTTACTTCCTGATGTCGGGCCACTATCGCAGCCAGCTGAACTATAGCGAAGAGAACCTGAAGCAGGCGCGTGCGGCGCTGGAGCGTCTCTACACTGCGCTGCGCGGCACAGATAAAACCGTTGCGCCTGCCGGTGGCGAAGCGTTTGAAGCGCGCTTTATTGAAGCGATGGACGACGATTTCAACACCCCGGAAGCCTATTCCGTGCTGTTTGATATGGCGCGTGAAGTAAACCGTCTGAAAGCAGAAGATATGGCAGCGGCGAATGCAATGGCATCTCACCTGCGTAAACTTTCCGCCGTATTGGGCCTGCTGGAGCAAGAACCGGAAGCGTTCCTGCAAAGCGGCGCGCAGGCAGACGACAGCGAAGTGGCTGAGATTGAAGCGTTAATTCAACAGCGTCTGGATGCCCGTAAAGCGAAAGACTGGGCGGCGGCAGATGCGGCGCGTGACCGTCTTAATGAGATGGGGATCGTGCTGGAAGATGGCCCGCAAGGGACCACCTGGCGTCGTAAGTAATTGCGCTATTGCCGGATGCGAGTTTTCGCATCCGGTTATCGTCTGCGCCACCACAACATTCCCATCAGTAGCATCCCCGGCAACCACACCCACATCAATTCAGAAATAATCACCTGATGCCCGTACGCTGTGGTGTAACGAGACAATGCAAACGGCGCGACTTTAATCACCTGCCAGGGAGCGAAAAAGCGTTCATCTGACCACGGCCACAGCCAGCCAACCCCTTTACCGCCAGTGGTTACCGAATCCAGCAAGCTGTGCGATAGCAACGAGACGGTTAAAAACAGCCAGCAGCGAATCAGCCCAGCCCTGAACCATCGACGTCCAATCAGCACACATAACAGCGGGACAACAAACGCAAACACCAGCGAATGGGTAAACCCGCGATGACCAAAAACATTGCCGTAAGCAACGCCAAAATTAAACGACAAGACGTCGGCATCGGGCAGCATCGCCAGGATGATTCCGGCAAATAACAGGCGCGGAGGGATGACTTTCGAACCCAACCCTAAACCAATGCATAGGGGAACGGCGGCGTGCGTAATAACGGTTGGCATGATGGTCGCTTCGGCAAAATGTCGATGCTATCAGCATGGATGAACGGGGCGTAGAGGGCAAAAGTCTGAAAAGAGAACCGGCCTGTTGATACAGGCCGGGAAAGGGATCAGGCAACAACCTGTACGCTGTGACCTGCAAAACTCACTGTCTGACCGGCGACGATTTTGCAGCGTTTGCGCGTTTCAACCGCACCGTCGACTTTCACCTGGCCTTCGGCAATCGCGATTTTCGCCTGCGCGCCGCTTTCGCTCCAGCCTTCCAGTTTCAGCAAGTCGCACAGCTCAACGTGCGGATGTTTACCTAAAGAAAATGTCGCCATGTTACTCATCCTGTGGATCATGATATTCAACGCACGCCTGTAGCGTGTTTTCAATCAGCGTGGCAACCGTCATCGGGCCAACGCCGCCGGGAACAGGCGTAATGTATGAGGCGCGTTTAGCCGCGTCTTCAAACACGACGTCGCCCACAACTTTGCCATTTTCCAGACGGTTGATGCCGACATCAATCACAATTGCGCCTTCTTTGATCCAGTCACCGGGAATAAAGCCTGGCTTGCCAACGGCAACGATCAATAGATCGGCATTTTCTACGTGATGACGCAGATTTTTAGTGAAGCGGTGAGTCACTGTAGTGGTGCAACCTGCCAGCAGCAGTTCCATGCTCATCGGGCGGCCAACGATATTCGATGCGCCAATCACCACGGCGTTGAGGCCGAAGGTATCAATGTTGTAACGCTCAAGCAGCGTGACGATACCGCGCGGGGTGCAGGGACGCAGACGCGGCGCGCGCTGGCACAGACGACCGACGTTGTAAGGATGGAAACCGTCCACGTCTTTGTCCGGATGAATACGTTCCAGCACTTTGACGTTATCAATACCCGCCGGTAACGGCAGTTGAACCAGAATGCCATCGATGGTGTTGTCGGCATTCAGCGTATCGATAAGCTCCAGCAGCTCCGCTTCGCTGGTGGTTTCCGGGAGGTCATAAGAGCGGGAGACGAACCCGACTTCTTCACAAGCCTTGCGTTTGCTTGCGACATAAATTTGCGATGCAGGGTTACTACCCACCAGCACAACGGCCAGTCCTGGTGCCCGCAGTCCGGCTGCAATACGCGCCTGAACTTTTTGAGCAACTTCAGAGCGCACCTGCTGCGCAATCGTTTTACCGTCAATAATCTTTGCTGCCATCAGAGAGAGGATTCCATCTGTTACGTAGGTCGAAGGGGATGCGCCTATTTTGTCAGAAGCGGGGCGCGCTGTCAGGTTTCGTTTCAGATTTATCGCGTGAAGCGACCTCTTGCGAAGGTGAGGCGCACCGTCGCTGAGACTGAAAGCTTCATTTTTCGTCCATGATGGCGTTGTAAATCTGGAACTGATTTATTTCCTTGTCTAAGGATTAAGATAATTTAAGAAATACCTGACAATATAAAAAGAATTTTCAGCCTGGTAATTTACCGCTTCAGGTCTATATTTGTGTTGAATATATTATGCGCGGAAGTATTCATCTAACGGGGCTCTCTATTTTTTAGAATAGAGTGCATATTTTCAATTAAGACATTCTTAGAGGATAAAAAGGAATTTACTACTATCAGTGTCTTAAATAAAGTAATCGGTTATATACGGATGTGGAGTCGATAAATGAGATTGAAGGAATATATATGAAATTAAGATTTATTTCGTCTGCGCTGGCTGCCGCACTATTCGCCGCTACGGGTAGTTATGCTGCCGTTGTAGATGGCGGTACAATTCACTTTGAAGGCGAACTGGTGAATGCTGCCTGTTCAGTGAATACTGACTCGGCAGACCAGGTTGTCACACTCGGTCAATATCGTACCGATATTTTCAATGCTGTTGGTAATACCTCTGCATTAATTCCATTCACCATTCAGTTGAACGACTGCGATCCTGTTGTTGCCGCTAATGCTGCCGTTGCATTTTCTGGTCAGGCTGATGCAATCAATGATAATTTATTGGCCATTGCATCCAGTACCAATACAACAACAGCAACGGGTGTCGGTATTGAAATACTTGATAATACATCCGCAATTCTCAAACCTGATGGGAATAGCTTCTCAACCAACCAGAACTTGATCCCCGGGACCAACGTTCTTCATTTTTCTGCACGTTATAAAGGCACCGGTACAAGTGCATCAGCAGGGCAAGCAAATGCTGACGCGACTTTTATTATGAGATATGAATAATCAAAACCACGTTGTTTTGAATTATATATCACGTCTTATAACAAAGTAATGTACCGGTTGTCTGAAGCGGTATGGTGGCAATGTAAATCGAAATCATGTTCACTTTGTATCATGCCGCTTTATTAAATGAAAAGGGAATGATGTGTTGTAAGAAACCAAAGCAATCATTTCTTTATATTCCTTATTTTTGCCGTCAGGAATACACAAGGCGTATTAACTATGATGACTAAAATAAAGTTATTGATGCTCATTATATTTTATTTAATCATTTCGGCCAGCGCCCATGCTGCCGGAGGGATCGCATTAGGTGCCACGCGTATTATTTATCCCGCTGATGCTAAACAGACTGCGGTATGGATTAGAAATAGCCATACCAATGAGCGCTTTCTGGTCAATTCGTGGATTGAAAACAGCAGCGGTGTAAAAGAAAAGTCATTCATCATTACACCGCCACTGTTTGTTAGTGAACCCAAAAGCGAAAATACTTTGCGTATTATTTACACCGGTCCACCGCTGGCAGCAGATCGTGAGTCTCTGTTCTGGATGAATGTTAAGACGATCCCTTCGGTAGATAAAAATGCATTGAACGGCAGGAATGTTTTGCAACTGGCGATTTTATCGCGCATGAAATTATTTCTCCGTCCAATTCAATTACAAGAATTACCCGCAGAAGCGCCGGACACACTCAAGTTTTCGCGATCCGGTAACTATATCAATGTTCATAATCCATCACCTTTTTATGTCACCCTGGTTAACTTACAAGTGGGCAGCCAAAAGTTGGGGAATGCTATGGCTGCACCCAGAGTTAATTCACAAATTCCCTTACCCTCAGGAGTGCAGGGAAAGCTGAAATTTCAGACCGTTAATGATTATGGTTCAGTAACTCCGGTCAGAGAAGTGAACTTAAACTAACCGAATCATCTGACAATATCAGAGCTAATTATGAAAATACCCACTACTACGGATATTCCGCAGAGGTATACCTGGTGTCTGGCCGGAATTTGTTATTCATCTCTTGCCATTTTACCCTCCTTTTTAAGCTATGCGGAAAGTTATTTCAACCCGGCATTTTTATTAGAGAATGGCACATCCGTTGCTGATTTATCGCGCTTTGAGAGAGGTAATCATCAACCTGCGGGCGTGTATCGGGTGGATCTCTGGCGTAATGATGAGTTCATTGGTTCGCAGGATATCGTATTTGAATCGACAACAGAAAATACAGGTGATAAATCAGGTGGGTTAATGCCCTGTTTTAACCAGGTACTTCTTGAACGAATTGGCCTTAATAGCAGTGCATTTCCCGAGTTAGCCCAGCAGCAAAACAATAAATGCATCAATTTACTGAAAGCTGTACCTGATGCCACAATTAACTTTGATTTTGCAGCGATGCGCCTGAACATCACTATTCCTCAGATAGCGTTGTTGAGTAGCGCTCACGGTTACATTCCGCCTGAAGAGTGGGATGAAGGTATTCCTGCTTTACTCCTGAATTATAATTTCACCGGTAACAGAGGTAATGGTAACGATAGCTATTTTTTTAGTGAGCTCAGCGGGATTAATATTGGCCCGTGGCGTTTACGCAACAATGGTTCCTGGAACTATTTTCGCGGAAATGGATATCATTCAGAACAGTGGAATAATATTGGCACCTGGGTACAGCGCGCCATTATTCCGCTGAAAAGTGAACTGGTAATGGGAGACGGCAATACAGGAAGTGATATTTTCGATGGCGTTGGATTTCGTGGTGTACGGCTTTATTCTTCTGATAATATGTATCCTGATAGCCAGCAAGGGTTTGCCCCAACGGTACGTGGGATTGCCCGTACGGCGGCCCAGCTAACGATTCGGCAAAATGGTTTTATTATCTATCAAAGCTATGTTTCCCCCGGCGCTTTTGAAATTACAGATTTGCACCCGACATCTTCAAATGGCGATCTGGACGTCACCATCGACGAGCGCGATGGCAATCAGCAGAATTACACAATTCCGTATTCAACAGTGCCAATTTTACAACGCGAAGGGCGTTTCAAATTTGATCTGACGGCGGGCGATTTTCGTAGCGGTAATAGTCAGCAATCATCACCTTTCTTTTTTCAGGGCACGGCACTCGGTGGTTTACCACAGGAATTTACTGCCTACGGCGGGACGCAATTATCTGCCAATTACACCGCCTTTTTGTTAGGGCTGGGGCGCAACCTCGGGAACTGGGGCGCAGTGTCGCTGGATGTAACGCATGCGCGCAGTCAGTTAGCCGACGACAGTCGTCATGAGGGGGATTCCATTCGCTTCCTCTATGCGAAATCAATGAACACCTTCGGCACCAATTTTCAGTTAATGGGTTACCGCTATTCGACACAAGGTTTTTATACCCTTGATGATGTTGCGTATCGTCGAATGGAGGGGTACGAATATGATTACGATTACGACGGTGAGCATCGCGATGAACCGATAATCGTGAATTACCACAATTTACGCTTTAGCCGTAAAGACCGTTTGCAGTTAAATATTTCACAATCACTTAATGACTTTGGCTCGCTTTATATCTCTGGTACCCATCAAAAATACTGGAATACTTCGGATTCAGATACGTGGTATCAGGTGGGGTATACCAGCAGCTGGGTTGGCATCAGTTATTCGCTCTCATTTTCGTGGAATGAATCTGTAGGGATCCCCGATAACGAACGTATTGTCGGACTTAATGTTTCAGTGCCTTTCAATGTTTTGACCAAACGTCGCTACACCCGGGAAAATGCGCTCGACCGCGCTTATGCCTCCTTTAACGCCAACCGTAACAGCAACGGGCAAAATAGCTGGCTGGCAGGTGTAGGTGGGACCTTACTGGAAGGCCACAACCTGAGTTATCACGTAAGCCAGGGTGATACCTCGAATAATGGGTACACGGGCAGCGCCACGGCAAACTGGCAGGCCGCTTACGGTACGCTGGGGGTCGGGTATAACTACGACCGCGATCAACATGACGTTAACTGGCAGCTGTCTGGCGGTGTGGTCGGGCATGAAAATGGCATAACGCTGAGCCAGCCTTTAGGGGATACCAATGTTTTGATTAAAGCACCTGGCGCAGGCGGTGTACGCATTGAAAATCAAACTGGCATTTTAACCGACTGGCGCGGCTATGCGGTGATGCCGTATGCCACGGTTTATCGGTATAACCGTATCGCGCTTGATACCAATACGATGGGGAATTCCATCGATGTTGAAAAAAATATTAGCAGCGTTGTGCCGACGCAAGGCGCGTTGGTTCGTGCCAATTTTGATACCCGCATAGGCGTGCGGGCGCTCATTACCGTTACCCAGGGCGGAAAACCGGTGCCGTTTGGATCACTGGTACGGGAAAACAGTACCGGAATAACCAGTATGGTGGGTGATGACGGGCAAGTTTATTTAAGTGGTGCGCCATTGTCTGGTGAATTACTGGTTCAGTGGGGAGACGGCGCGAACTCACGCTGCATTGCGCACTATGTATTGCCGAAGCAAAGCTTACAGCAAGCCGTCACTGTTATTTCGGCAGTTTGCACACATCCTGGCTCATAAAGGAAATTATCAATAAGATAATCTGCAGATTATTATTGGCGATGGCATGTTTGTGTCTGGCAAACATATCCTGGGCTACTGTTTGTGCAAATAGTACTGGCGTAGCAGAAGATGAACACTATGATCTCTCAAATATCTTTAATAGCACCAATAACCAGCCAGGGCAGATTGTTGTTTTACCGGAAAAATCCGGCTGGGTAGGTGTCTCAGCAATTTGTCCACCCGGTACGCTGGTGAATTATACATACCGTAGTTATGTCACCAACTTTATTGTTCAGGAAACTATCGATAATTATAAATATATGCAATTACATGATTATCTATTAGGTGCGATGAGTCTGGTTGATAGTGTGATGGATATTCAGTTCCCCCCGCAAAATTATATTCGGATGGGAACAGATCCTAACGTTTCGCAAAACCTTCCATTCGGGGTGATGGATTCTCGTTTAATATTTCGTTTAAAGGTTATTCGTCCCTTTATTAACATGGTGGAGATCCCCAGACAGGTGATGTTTACCGTGTATGTGACATCAACGCCTTACGATCCGTTGGTTACACCTGTTTATACCATTAGTTTTGGTGGCCGGGTTGAAGTGCCGCAAAACTGCGAATTAAATGCCGGGCAGATTGTTGAATTTGATTTTGGTGATATCGGCGCATCGTTATTTAGTGCGGCAGGGCCGGGGAATCGACCAGCTGGCGTCATGCCGCAAACCAAGAGCATTGCGGTCAAATGTACGAATGTTGCTGCGCAGGCTTATTTAACAATGCGTCTGGAAGCCAGTGCCGTTTCTGGTCAGGCGATGGTGTCGGACAATCAGGATTTAGGTTTTATTGTCGCCGATCAGAACGATACGCCGATTACGCCTAACGATCTCAATAGCGTTATTCCTTTCCGTCTGGATGCAGCTGCGGCAGCCAATGTCACACTTCGCGCCTGGCCTATCAGTATTACCGGTCAAAAACCGACCGAGGGGCCGTTTAGCGCGCTGGGGTATTTACGCGTCGATTATCAATGAGGTACGGAGAATGAGAAGAGTACTCTTTAGCTGTTTCTGCGGGTTACTGTGGAGTTCCAGTGGATGGGCAGCTGACCCTTTAGGAACGATTAATATCAATTTGCACGGTAACGTTGTTGATTTCTCCTGTACCGTAAACACAGCGGATATTGATAAGACGGTAGATTTAGGCAGATGGCCTACGACACAATTACTGAACGCTGGCGATACCACGGCACTCGTCCCTTTTAGCCTGCGGCTGGAGGGATGTCCTCCGGGTTCAGTTGCGATTTTATTTACGGGAACGCCGGCATCCGATACCAACCTGCTGGCTCTGGATGATCCCGCAATGGCACAAACCGTCGCCATCGAATTACGTAATAGCGATCGCTCCCGGCTCGCACTGGGGGAGGCGAGCCCGACTGAGGAAGTAGATGCAAATGGCAATGTCACACTAAACTTTTTTGCCAATTATCGAGCGTTAGCCAGCGGTGTTCGGCCAGGTGTGGCGAAAGCGGATGCGATATTTATGATCAATTATAATTAATATTATATTAATTCGTATAATTTGGCGTAGTCGATAAGCTCTACAATTGAATGCAAACCTAGCTTGCCATAAATATTAGATTTATGCGCACTAACTGTTTTATTGCTAAGTAATAACTTATCGGCAATTTCTTTATTAGATAATCCGCTAACCAGATAACGTAATATGGTCACTTCACGATTAGATAGCACAGTGATCGTTGAACTATTCGTACTACATTTATTGCTTTTTATATAGTTAAGCGTTTCGCTAGGAAAAAACGTGTATCCGGAGAGGATCATCTGAACGGCATGAAAAATATCATTCTGATCATTGCATTTACTGACAAAACCGTTAGCACCAGCTTGTATCGCTCTGCCAGCATAAAAGCATTCTGATTTCGATGATAAAAATAACACTTTCACTGTGCTCTGGATTTGTTTGATCCTTTTCAGGAAGGTAAAACCGTCTGTTCCGGGCAAGTCTATATCCATAATGATTAAATCAACAGGACGGGTTCGGAGATAATCGATGGTTATGCGGTAATCATCCGTTTTCAGGACAATCTGCAATTCACTGTTTTTTTGCAACAGAACTTCAATAGACATTCTGATGATAGGATGAGTATCCATAATGATCACCGACGTTGGTTTCATAGTTACCAGTCTCATAGGAGCGGACAATTTTCCGTTAGGGCGGTAAATTGTACTTTGATACATGAAAATACGGGTTTTCTTGATTCAGACGCGCAGCGGTGTGCGTTTGTTTGCCACTATAGCGAAATAAATCAGAAAATCAGACGCGGTCGTTCACTTGTTCAGCAACCAGATCAAAAGCCATTGACTCAGCAAGGGTTGACCGTATAATTCACGCGATTACACCGCATTGCGGTATCAACGCGCCCTTAGCTCAGTTGGATAGAGCAACGACCTTCTAAGTCGTGGGCCGCAGGTTCGAATCCTGCAGGGCGCGCCATTACAATTCAATCAGTTACGCCTTCTTTATATCCTCCATAATTCCAGAGTGGGACATATTTGGGACATTATCACCAAAAATGTCGTCTATTTTCCTCGCATGCTCTGTCAAATGATTAGGCGCAAGGTGAGCATACCTACGAACCATTTCTATGGACTCCCATCCGCCCATTTCCTGAAGCACTGATAATGGGACGCCTGACTGAATCAGCCAGCTTGCCCAGGTGTGTCTGAGGTCATGGAAACGGAAATCTTCAATTCCTGCACGACGACAAGCTGATAGCCATGATGTCTTGCTGTCGATGCGCATCTTCCTGACCGCAGGCGTTGATGTTCCATCTGCTCGCTTAGCCGCCTTGGTATGTACAAACACCCATTTGTGATGCTTGCCTATTTGATCACGCAACACTTTACAGGCGGTATCGTTCAGCGCCACACCAATGGCGCGGTTTGATTTGCTCTCTTCTGGATTCACCCAGGCAACTCGTCGCTGCATGTCGATTTGTTGCCATTCCAGATTTATGATGTTCGACTTTCTCAGACCAGTTGCCAGCGCAAACTTGACGACAGATTTCAGTGGTTCGGGGCACTCATCAATAAGGCGTTTTGCTTCCTCCTTTTCCAGCCATCTGACTCGCTTGTTTCTGACCGCTGGTATCTTGATGACAGGCGCTTTTTCCAGCCACTTCCAGTCGCGTTCTGCAGCACGGAGAATAGCCTTTATCATGGCAAGATGCTTTGCCTTTGTCTGAGTTGATACTGGCTTTGGTTCATAAACAGGCAGTTCTTTACCTTTCCTGATGGCGGCCTGAACTTTCTGTTTCCATATTTCTTTCGTCTTTCTGTTATGCATTCTGCTTACAGCAGAGTAAATCTTTGCCTCCGAGATATCTTTAAGCCTTATACCCTCAAAATGTTCAAGCCAGAACTCAATCCGGCTTTTATCTGAATCGAGAGATTTTTTATCAGCTTTTTCCTCAAGCCATCTTAGGCAGGCCTCTTCAAAAGTGACATCAGGTAAATCCCCTAGCTTTTCTACTCGCCAGAGTTCTGCTTTTCGCTTGTCGTGCAACTCCTGAGCTTGCCGCTTGTCCTTTGTGCCAAGAGATTCCTTAATTCGTTTCCCGCCCGGGAGCGAATACGAGGCATACCATATTTCATTTCTGCGGAAGAGTGACATTTTCTTTCCTCTGTTATGCCATCACCCGCGCTCACCTGGACAGTATGCAGCGGAGACTGAAGCGCCGCAATGCAGGCTTGCCGTGTTGTGAGGTAAGGAGATTTTGGCTTGGTTGGATCTTTACGTGTTGCCTGTAGGCGGCCTGTTCGTATCCAGTTGGTGGCGGTTGGTCTGGATATCTTAAGAAACTGACAGGCCTCATCGAGTGTGAGGCTGTATGATTCCATGGTTACCTCTGCTTTTTGAACGCATGTCACGTAACTTCTTAATGTGTTCTGCCGTTTCGATCTCTTCTGCTATCCGATCTGCATCAGCTTTATTCACAGGTTCAAAGTCATGATTAAAGCGGAACATGCTGGCGATACATGTTCTGCCTTTTCGGATGTAGTGAACTTTGTTGTGGGTAGAACGCAGGATTTTGCAGGGAGTGCCGTGGTGGTCGACGTACCAGGTGTTAGGGTAAATCACTCTGAACATTCTTGACCTTGTGTTGTGCGGATTGATATTCAGTGCTGATATTCACCTTTATAGCGAACACCTTTACCGGTTTATCGCCAAAGTGTGGATGTGTGATTGTCTTCACTTCATATCCGTCATACGGAACATCAATTCTGCGACTGGAATCGTCGCGCTTCGGATATCCCTTTGTGATAATCAGGCGGTCATACTCCCGGAACATAATTCGCTTATTCCAATAGTCATTACACAGGCGATACTCCTCCGTTTTCTCTCCGCGAATCATGGCATCGAAAAATTCACTTTTAACAGGAAGTTGCAGGTTAGCCATCACTTAATCCCCCTTTGTTTGCGGATAAGCTCCAGATCTTGCTGGCAACTGGCGCAAGTTCGACAACCCTGAACGGCTAGGCGTCTTCGTTCATCTATCGGATCACCACACTCACAACAATGAGTGGCAGATACAGCCAGGTGGTTCAGGCGGCGCATTTTTATTGCTGTGTTGCGCTGTAATTCTTCTATTTCTGATGCTGAATCAATGATGTCTGCCATCTTCCATTAATCCCTGAATTGTTGGTTAATACGCTTGAGGGTGAATGCGAACAATAAAAAAGGAGCCTGTAGCTCCCTGAGGATTTTGCTTTTCATGTTCACCGTTCCTTAAAGGCGCCGTTTAACATACCGATTGCCAGACTTAAATGAGTCGGTGTGAATCCCATCAGCGTTACCGTTTCGCGGTGCTTCTTCAGTACGCTACGGCAAATGTCATCGACGTTTTTATCCGGAAACTGCTGTCTGGCTTTTTTGATTTCAGAATTAGCCTGACGGGCAATGCTGCGAAGGGCGTTTTCCTGCTGAGGTGTCACTGAACAAGCCCCATGTCGGCAAGCATAAGCACACAGAATATGAAGCCCGCTGCCAGAAAAATGCATTCAGTGGTTGTCATACCTGGTCTCTCTCATCTGCTTCTGCTTTCGCCACCATCATTTCCAGCTTTTGTGAAAGGGATGCGGCTAACGTATGAAATTCTTCGTCTGTTTCTACTGGTATTGGCACAAACCTGACTCCAATTTGAGCAAGGTTATGTGCCATCTCAATACTCGTTCTTAACTCAACAGGAGATGCTTTGTGCATACCGCCTCCCGTTTATTATTTATCTTCTCAGCCAGCCGCTGTGCTTTCAGTGGATTTCTGATAACAGAAAGGCCGGGAAATACCCAGCCTCGCTTTGTAACGGAGTAGACGAAAGTGATCGCGCCTACCCGGATATTATCGTGAGGATGCGTCATCGCCATTGCTCCCCAAATACAAAACCAATTTCAGCCAGTGCCTCGTCCATTTTTTCGATGAACTCCGGCACCATCTCGTTAAAACTCGCCATGTACTTTTCATCCCGCTCAACCACGACATAATGCAGTCCTTCACGCTTCATACGCGGGTCATAGTTGGCAAAGTACCAGGCATCTTTTTGTGTCACCCACATGCTGTACTGCACCTGGGCCATGTAAGCCGATTTTATGGCCTCGAAACCACCGAGCCGGAACTTCATGAAATCCCGGGAGGTAAACGGGCATTTCAGTTCAAGGCCGTTGCCGTCACTGCATAAACCATCGGGAGAGCAGGCGGTGCGCATACTTTCGTCGCGATAGATGATCGGGGATTCAGTAACATTCACGCCGGAAGTGAACTCAAAGAGGGCTCTGGCGTCGTTCTCGTACTGTTTTCCCCAGGCCAGCGCCTTAGCGTTAACTTCCGGAGCCACACCGGTGCAAACCTCGGCAAGCAGGGTGTGGAAGTAGGACATTTTCATGTCAGGCCACTTCTTTCCGGAGCGGGGTTTTGCTATCACATTGTGAACTTCTGAAGCGGTGATGACGCCGAGCCGTAATTTGTGCCATGCATCATCCCCCTGTTCGACAGCTCTCACGTCGATCCCGGTACGCTGCAGGATAATGTCCGGTGTCATGCTGCCACCTTCTGCTCAGTGGCTTTCTGTTTCAGGAATCCAAGAGCTTTCACTGCTTCGGCCTGTGTCAGTTCTGACGATGCGCGAATGTCGCGGCGAAATATCTGGGAACAGAGCGGCAATAAGTCGTCATCCCATGTTTTATCCAGGGCGATCAGCAGAGTGTTAATTTCCTGCATGGTTTCATCGTTAACCGGAGTGATGTCGCGTTCCGGCTGACGTTCTGCAGTGTATGCGGTATTTTCGACAATGCGCTCGGCTTCATCCTTGTCATAGATACCCGCAAATCCGAAGGCCAGACGGGCACACTGAATCATGGCTTTATGCCGTAACATCCGTTTGGGATGCGACTGCCACGGTCCGGTGATTTCTCTGCCTTCGCGGGTTTTGAATGGTTCGCGGCGGCATTCATCCATCCACTCGGTAACGCAGATCGGATGATTGCGGTCTTTGCGGTAAATCCGGCATGTGCAGGATTCGTTGTCCTGTTCAAAGTTCATGCCGTCAAACTGCTGGTTTTCGTTGATGATGCGGGACCAGCCATCAACGCCCACCACCGGAACGATGCCGTTCTGCTTATCAGGGAAGGCGTAAATTTCTTTCGTCCACGGATTAAGGCCGTACTGGTTGGCGACGATCAACAATGCGATGAACTGCGCATCGCTGGCATCACCTTTAAATGCCGTCTGGCGAAGAGTGGTGATCAGTTCCTGTGGGTCGACAGAATCCATGCCGACACGTTCAGCCAGCTTCCCAGCCAGCGTTGCGAGTGCTGTACTCATCCGTTTTATACCTCTGAATCAATATCAACCTGGTGGTGAGCAATGGTTTCAACCATGTACCGGATGTGTTCTGCCATGCGCTCCTGAAACTCAACATCGTCATCAAACGCACGGGTACAACAGGTAGCGCAGATCATCAATGGTGTGTTCAGCCAGTTACTGGCAACTTTCCCGGCGAGCCTGGCTAACCGGGACCAGAACGAACTGAACGAAATCCGCCGCCAGTGGGTTCTGGCTTTCCGGGAAAACGGGATCACCACGATGGAACAGGTTAACGCAGGAATGCGCGTAGCCCGTCGGCAGAATCGACCATTCCTGCCATCACCCGGGCAGTTTGTTGCCTGGTGCCGGGAAGAAGCATCCGTTACCGCCGGGCTGCCAAACGCCAGCGAGCTGGTTGATATGGTTTACGAGTATTGCCGGAAACGTGGCCTGTATCCAGATGCAGAGTCTTATCCGTGGAAATCAAACGCGCACTACTGGCTGGTTACCAACCTGTATCAGAACATGCGGGCCAATGCGCTGACTGATGCGGAATTACGGCGCAAGGCTGCCGATGAACTGGCCTGTATGACAGCGCGAATTAACCGTGGTGAGGCGATACCTGAACCAGTAAAACAACTTCCTGTCATGGGCGGGAGACCGCTTAATCGTGTTCAGGCTCTGGCGAAGATCGCAGAAATCAAAGCGAAGTTTGGGCTGAAAGGAGCAAGTGTATGACGGGCAAAGAGGCAATTATTCATTACCTGGGGACTCATAAGAACTTCTGTGCGCAGGACGTTGCCGCGGTAACAGGCGCAACAGTAACCAGCATAAATCAGGCTGCGGCTAAAATGGCGCGGGCAGGAATCTTGGTCATTGATGGTAAGGTCTGGCGAACGGTGTATTACAGATTCGCTACCAGGGAAGAACGGGAAGGAAAGGTGAGCACTAACCTGATTTTTAAGGAGTGTCGCCAGAGTGCCGCGATGAAGCGGGTGTTGATGGTTTGGGGGAGGGTAGGGGTATGAGCATGATGGATTTCGCAGAAACTAAAAAGGCTATCGACGCCATCACAACCGACTGGTCTATCCGAGGACCGTATCACGAAGACGACGGGAAATATTACGCCTTGCTTCGTGGAGAGTGGGTTGGTGGCGGGTATATCGGAAAACGGAAAGCCCTTGATGCCATTCTCGAAAAGTTAATCCAGGAGGCCGCCCAATGAGCAACATCGACAAACCAATGACAAACCGTGAACTGGTGGATGCCGCCATTGAATTGGCCGGAGAGTTTTATGCGATGCAGGGCTATTCGCATCGTCCTGGCTTCAAGTATTGGCAATCTCCGCACCCGCATGAGCGCCTGTGCTTTGAAATGGCTTGTGTGGCATTCGAAACCATTCGCGGCTCAGATGTAATGGACGCCGTATCTGAGTTGGAGGATGAAGAATGAGCAACATCGACAAACGCGCATTACGTGAAATCGCTGAGGCAGCAGTTGGTGCACATGAGCGCCTTAGTGTTATGCCGCCTGATGACATTTTCGATATCTCACTGGCAGAATGAACTCAGCTTGATGCAGATATCACTGCCTTGAACGCGCTGAACTCCGCAGCCAACCCAGCCACAGTGCTGGCGCTGCTGGATGAGCTGGAAGCCAAAGACCAGAGGATTGCTGTGCTGACCGAATCGCTCAAGCAGACGGTTTCAGGATACAAATCCTGCCTGCGTACCGGACATGAGCGCATTCTTGACCTTGGCGGTGACTGTGACGCGCCCAAAGTGATGATTGCAGGCAATCCTGACATTCAGCAGGCGCAGAAGCTGATCGCCGCCGCATCCGGTAAAGGAGAGGCATCATGAGCACTATTACCAAACAATGGCTGCAGCAGAAAATTGCCGACATGGAAGCAGCCAGAGATGAAATCCCGTTCGGTCTGGACGAAGGCGACAGCAACACGCTGGCGGCACTGCGTATCGCGCTGGCATCGCTCGAAGCGGAGCCTGCCATTCACCGGTGGCGTCGTGTGACCTCTGAGCCATACGGCCCCTATCCTTGGCATTATGGTGATTTTATCGGCTTCTCAAAGCCCGTTGATGGGATTGAGGATGAGTATTTTTACTCCGCCCCGCCAGAGCCAGCCAATGCCGAAACCGTAGCCTGGCTGTGGTCACACAGGAAACACCCGAGCGAAGTCACGCTTGTTCGCCCTGAAGATGATGAGAGAGCGGAGGGTGCTCACTGGTCTGGCTGGAGTTGTCAGGCGCTTTATGCAGCACCGCCAGTTCCGGTATCTGTGCCCACATTCGAGAAATGGTGTGAGTTGACTGAGCAGAAACCTGTCGGATGGGTGCGTGATGCTATGAAAGAAGCGTATGACGGATGCCGCGACGCCATGCTTCAGGGTGCCGAAAAAGCCTAGTCGCCCACCACCATGCAGACCGCGCCAGCCCTAGATTCTTCGCCAAAAATTTCCGAGTCGCCCGTCAGCAACTCTCCGGTGATTCCGGATGGTTGGGTGCTGGTTCCTAAGGAGCCAACTCCAGAAATGCGTGAGGCGTACCATCAGGCGCAGGAAGAGTGTGAAGATGGCGGTGGATTATGGAGCCCAGACCACCAATGGAAGGCCATGATCGCAGCAGCACCGCAGCAGGAGGCGAAGTGATTATGTCGTGACAGCATAATTGCGATGTCAACGATAAGCAGAGGTTTGAAAATGAAATCACAATCACCAGTGCAGCATGAAGTTAACATCGACGGCAAAGAGTATGTTGTCACAGTAGTCCAAACCGGCAAGTCAACGTGGAGGGCATGGGGAGATTCCTGGGGGCGCCATATAGTCGAAACAGGTTCTAGCGAACATAGCGCGCTTTCTCATTGGAAAGCAAAAGCTTTAGTTATGAATGGGTAGCGCGGAAACTTTGAAGGTATAATCCCCTCAAATAATCGAGGGGGTTTTTATGTCTGGTTGGGATAACGGTATAGATGCAGTTTCTGCGATTGCAGCTATCGCATCTGCGGTAGCAACTTATTTAGCATGGCGATCCTCAGAAGCTAGCAGGGCCACATCCGAAAAAGCTTTGCAGTTGCAAGGAAAGCAGTATTTGTACGAGACATTAAAAGCTTGCGCTGAGAGAGCGAATTCATACTCAAAAGGAAAGAAAGGGGCTGACTGGAGCTTTCATGACGCAGCCAATATTGTTCGATGTTTGAACATGGCAATGGGGAGCATAATAAATTACTCAGATACCAACAATCAGGATGCAATGAAAGGTCTGAAGCAATTCTTTATTAGCCAATTAAACATGGAGCTTTTTGAAGAGCTCAACTATGAGGTTGGGCCTGATGCCTTCTTTCACGGAGAGGAGCTAACCAGCATGACGAGCGATATTTACTCGCAGTGGTTAAACATTATTTCATTCTTTAACCTCATGATTGTCACAGATGATGACCTCGCCGATGAAACATAGCTTGATTGATTTTCCATAATCAACCCGCCATAATCATGTCATCGGAGCCTGAACAACTCCGGTGACTTCTGCGCTAAACGGGGACGTTTATGCGCACATACAATCCAAACTCTCTTCTCCCTTCACAGATGCAGAAATGCACCTGCAATTCTTTGCATCTAGCGTTTGACCTCTGCGGAGGTGAAGCGTGAACCTCCCACAAGACGGTATCAAATTGCATCGCGGTAACTTCACCGCTATCGGTCAGCAGATCCAGCCTTATCTGGAGGACGGAAAATGCTTTCGCATGGTGCTTAAACCGTGGCGCGAGAGACGCAGTCTTTCCCAGAATGCACTCAGCCACATGTGGTACAGCGAAATCAGCGAATACCTCATCAGCAGGGGGAAAACGTTCGCTACTGCAGTATGGGTAAAAGATGCACTCAAACACACTTATCTCGGTTATGAAACCAAAGAACTGGTTGATGTCGTAACCGGTGAAATCACCACCATTCAGTCATTACGTCATACCTCCGATCTCGATACCGGAGAGATGTATGTCTTCCTGTGTAAGGTTGAAGCCTGGGCGATGAATATTGGCTGCCACCTGACTATTCCGCAGAGCTGCGAGTTCCAGCTGCTGCGCGACAAGCAGGAGGCGTAATGACTACACCGCTTATTCGTGTCATGAACGGACACATCTACAGAGTACCAAATCGTCGTAAGCGTAAGCCTGAGCTGAAGCCATCCGAAATACCAACACTGCTAGGGTATACCGCCAGCCTGGTTGATAAAAAATGGTTGCGACTGGCAGCAAGGAGGAATCATGGCTGATTTGAGAAAAGCAGCGCGTGGTCGGGAATGCCAGGTAAGAATCCCTGGCATATGTAATGGCAACCCTGAAACGTCTGTACTGGCACATATCCGGCTGGCTGGATTGTGCGGCACCGGTACCAAACCGCCAGACCTGATTGCCACCATTGCATGTTCTGCCTGTCACGATGAGATCGACCGTCGCACGCATTTTGTTGACGCTGGATATGCAAAAGAATGCGCGCTGGAAGGTATGGCGAGAACACAGGTTATGTGGCTGAAAGAGGGGGTTATTAAGGCGTGAATACCTACAGCATCACATTACCCTGGCCTCCGAGCAATAATCGCTATTACCGCCATAATCGCGGGCGCACGCACGTCAGCGCAGAGGGACAGGCATACCGCGATAACGTCGCTCAAATCATTAAAAACGCAATGCTGGATATCGGCCTGGCTATGCCAGTGAAAATCCGCATTGAGTGTCACATGCCGGATCGCCGTCGCCGTGACCTGGATAATCTGCAAAAAGCCGCTTTTGACGCACTCACCAAAGCAGGTTTCTGGCTGGATGATGCTCAGGTCGTTGATTATCGCGTTGTGAAGATGCCCGTTACCAAAGGTGGGAAGCTGGAGCTGACCATCACTGAACTGGGAGATGAATGATGTTTGAGTCTTATATGGCAGAACTTCTTCGCCACCGTTGGATGCGCCTGCGCTTATATCGTTTCCCCGGTTCTGTTTTGACCGATTACCGGATACTGAAAAATTACGCCAAAACGCTGACAGTAACAGGCGTATGAAGTCAGAGATAACGACCGGTTGATACCGTTTTATTGATTTTTGCTGGCAATTGTCATGCTGGTCTGATTTTTGTGGAGAAAGTTGATGCGTGATATTCAGATGGTTCTTGAGCGTTGGGGGGCATGGGCGGCTAATAACCATGAGGATGTGACCTGGTCGTCCATTGCTGCCGGTTTTAAGGGATTGCTTCCTTCAAAAGTAAAATCCCGTCCGCAATGCTGTGATGATGACGCGATGATCGTTTGCGGGTGCATGGCCCGTCTGAAAAAGAACAACAGCGATTTGCACGATTTATTAGTGGATTATTATGTCGGCGGTATGACATTCATGTCACTGGCAAGTAAGCATCGTTGCTCTGATGGTTATATCGGGAAAAAGTTACAGAAGGCTGAGGGAATAATTGAAGGGATGTTAATGGCATTAGATATCCGGTTAGAGATGGATATCGTTGTTAATAACTCTAATTAATACGCCAATTATTTACTAAAAGTTATTAAAAATGGGGCGTTGAAACGCCCCCAAAAATAAAGGGTAATATATAACAGAAGGTTTGTATAGTTAGAAGCAAGGTTGTGCTTCTAAAGGAAGTGGCTTGAGGGAGCCACTTATATGTTGGGGAGGCAAAGCCTCCCACAACATATCTTTTAGTAATCAAATTAGAACTGGTAAACCATACCTACAGCAACGATATCATCGGTAGCAACGCCAGATGCTTTCGTGAAATCGCTCTTATCAATCAGGTTGATTTTGTAGTCAACAAAAGTGGACATATTTTTGTTGAAGTAATAGGTTGCACCTACATCAACATATTCAACCAGGTCCTGATCACCCCAAACACCCAAGTCTTTTCCTTTAGAATGCAGGTAAGCAACGGATGGACGCAGGCCGAAGTCGAACTGATATTGTGCAACAGCTTCGAAGTTTTGTGCTTTGTTGGCAATATGGTTATTACCAAAAACAGTCATGTTCTGGGTTTCAGAATAGGTGGTGGCCAGATAGATGTTGTTCGCATCATATTTCAGACCAGCTGCCCATACTTCAGCATTTTGACCAGAAGCATTCAGACCGTTGTTACCGTAGATAACCTGATTATTAGTGCGATCAGATTTAGCATAGGTTGCACCCACGCCGAATCCTTCATACTCATAAGTAGTTGAGAAACCGAAACCATCGCCATTAGCTTCAGTTACTTCTTTTCGGTCATTTTTGCCCTGATACTGAGCTGCAAAGTTCAGGCCATCAACCAGACCAAAGAAGTCGTTGTTACGATAAGTTGCAACACCTGTGGTGCGACCAGTCATGAATACATCTGTTTGGGTCCAGGTATCGCCACCGAATTCTGGCAGAACGTCGGTCCATGCACCAATATCGTATGCTACACCGTAGTTACGGCCATAATCGATGGAGCCGTAGTCACCGAATTTCAGGCCAGCGAAGGCAAGACGGGTTTTATCTTTGGAGGAACCTTGAGATTCAGCGCGGTTGCCTTTGAATTCATATTCCCACTGACCGAAACCAGTCAGTTGATCGTTGATTTGGGTTTCACCTTTGAAGCCAAGACGGGCATAAGTAGTATCACCATCATCTGCATCATTAGAGGAGAAGTAGTGCTTAGCATTAACTTTCCCGTACAGATCCAGCTTGTTACTGTCTTTATTATAAATTTCAGCTGCCTGAGCAGACATCGCCATCAGTACTGATGCAGCTACAGCAGAAATTGCCACTGTTAATTTTTTCATCGTGAGCCCTTTTTTTTGAACTATTATTAAAAAATGATGTCACTGCGCGATAAATATTCATCTAATCAATGTGATTATTTCAAGATGTAAGTTTTGGTTTCTCGTTTAATTTGTGAAGTAGATCTCTATTTTTATCTGAACTTTTTTCTATCGAATCCTATTCATGGCTCTTGGCTGAATAAAAATAAATCTATTAGCCAATTTATATTAATGGCTGTTATTTATGGGGGGTCTATAATTCGATGGTTTAATTTAAATTAACTAAAAATAACGCCGGAAATTATTTATTGGTTATTTGTTGAGGTTTTCTTATGTATTTGTGGTGGTGTTTTGAACACTCGGTAGCATTCTCATAAATATCATTCAGTGGTTTACGTACGTAAAAAATTGGTTATGCTGTTAAGAGTGGTTACTTCGTCACACAGCTTAAACCCGCCGTCGAGCTGGTTTTTCCATTTTTTGAGTCTCGATATTAGCTGATAACTCAATACCTGAGTTATTCACTGACTCCGAGTCTGTTACGTTTCTGCTTTTTTGCGATACGTTGTATTCCCTCAATTTACACCCGCTTTGTCTGCGAGGTGGGGTTATGAAATCCATGGATAAGTTAACAACGGGTGTCGCCTATGGCACCTCAGCAGGTAGTGCCGGTTACTGGTTTTTACAGCTGCTCGATAAAGTCACGCCCTCACAGTGGGCAGCAATAGGTGTGCTGGGTAGCCTGGTATTTGGCCTGCTGACGTACCTGACAAACCTTTATTTCAAGATTAAAGAAGATAAGCGCAAGGCTGCGAGAGGTGAATAATGCCTCCATCATTACGAAAAGCAGTTGCTGCTGCTATTGGTGGCGGAGCAATTGCTATAGCATCAGTGTTAATCACTGGCCCAAGTGGTGACGATGGCCTGGAAGGTGTCAGCTACATACCATACAAAGATATCGTTGGCGTATGGACTGTATGTCACGGACACACCGGAAAAGACATCATGCTCGGTAAAACGTATACCGAAGCAGAATGCAAAGCCCTCCTGAATAAAGACCTTGCCACGGTTGCCAGACAAATTAACCCGTACATCAAAGTCGATATACCGGAAACAACGCGCGGCGCTCTTTACTCGTTCGTCTACAACGTGGGTGCTGGCAATTTCAGAACATCGACGCTTCTTCGCAAAATAAACCAGGGTGATATTAAAGGCGCATGTGATCAGCTACGGCGCTGGACATACGCTGGCGGTAATCAATGGAAAGGACTGATGACTCGCCGTGAGATTGAGCGTGAAGTCTGTTTGTGGGGGAAACAATGAGCAGAGTAACCGCGATTATCTCCGCTCTGGTTATCTGCATCATCGTCTGCCTGTCATTGGCTGTTAATCATTACCGTGATAACGCAATCGCCTACAAAGAGCAGCGCGATAACAAGGCCAGTGAACTGGAGAAGGCGAACGCCACCATCGCTGACATGCGGAAGCGTCAACGTGATGTAGCAGAACTCGACGCAAGATACACAAAGGAGCTTGCTGATGCTAACGCGACTATCGAAAGTCTCCGTGCTGATGTTTCTGCTGGGCGTAAGCGCCTGCAAGTCGCCGCCACCTGTGCAAAGTCAACGACCGGAGCCAGCGGCATGGGCGATGGAGAAAGCCCAGGACTTACAGCAGATGCTGAACTCAATTATTACCGTCTCCGAAGTGGAATCGACAAGATAACCGCGCAGGTTAACTACCTGCAGGAATACATCAGGACGCAATGCCTGAAATAATTTTTTTGCAAATCACAAAGTCCATTTAATGAGCCTCGCGATGCGGGGCTTTTTTTACATCTGAATTTCACAGCGCATCTCACGCGCATATTACATCACCCGAGCCTTTCAGAAAGTTGAGCCTGAGAACTGCCGTATATGGTGGCGACCATCTCGGGGCGGCTTTTCTGTGAGACAGGCTCACTTTCTAAAAGGTAAAGACGCTATGAACCAATTAGAAGAAAAGCTTCAAAGAATGATTTCCTTATACAAGGAAGATAACTGCCAAAAAGTTCCTGAAAACATCGCAGAGTTAATGGAATTGGCAAGTGAATTTTCTGGCATGCTTAAGTCGTCAGGTGTTCGGTCAGCGTTCTTTGTTGAAATGCTGATGCACGGCGGACTTATGGCAACAATGAGACGTGTAATGGAAGACCAGAGAAAAGAACCTCCTCAGGTATACGTTTTGTCATCGAAGAAAACTGGGCTAACCAAAATTGGGTATTCATCCAACATTCCACAACGCATCAAATCGCTTGGCAACTCTGGACCAGACTGCTTGAAGCTTGAGTGCCTGATCCCTGGTGGAAGAGAAACTGAAAACATGCTTCATCGCAAATTTGCCGCAAAGAGAAAGCACGGTGAATGGTTCGCCCTGTCCAAGGATGACATTGAGGGATTGAAATCTGTAGCGATTACTTCTGATGGCTATTAATGCTTGTTTAGAGCAATTTTCATAACAACTCTTCATTACAAAGCCCATCTACTGGTGGGCTTGATAATGAAACCGTGATTTACATCCCCACAATCCGGGTATGTAAAAGATAGTTCAGGCGAGAACGGATTTAACTAAATCTGTGCGCCACCAGTTAACGGCAGTACCACGAAACAACCCAAGCCAGTAAGTGGGGAAATAACACCGGCAGCCACTGAAAGATGAACCTCCTGCCTTATGGCAAAAAAGATTCTTTGTGGTGGCGGACTGATGGAAAGACATCCTAATTTCAGCCAAACATTGAAGGAGTTGTTATGTCAGCAGAAGGTTTCAATAACCCATCAAAATTCCGGGATGAGTGGGATAGCAGCGTAAAGAGTAAGTGATGCCATCACAAAAGCCATTCCCTACAGAGTGGCTTTGATAATGGCTTATACCCTACACGGGATAACTTAACTGATATCCCTTTTAAAGGATAAAGGTATTCAAGCCTGACACATCATGCGCTGTATCGTCGCCGTATTCCCGTATTAACAGAGACCGTAGCCCGACGGGGAACTCCTTCTGCGCGAGTGTGCGGGAATAATCAAAAACGATGCACACCGGGGTTACCGGGTACACATATTTCATCATGCCAGCGAGTCCGGTTCTGGCACGGAAGAAACCGGACGTTATGATTTAGTGCGGAAATATTTGTGTAGTGTTCTGAATGTTCTCAGTAAAGAGTAATGAATTATCAAAGGTATAGTAATACCTTTTGTTTTCGTGGATATTTGTAATCCATCTGAAAACCCCTGCTGTAGCAAGATTTTTCCTGTATTCGTAAAATGATAACTCTCCTGATTTGAATCCTTTTAAGGTGGCTTCTATAAGGCATTTATTTTTTGAAAATCTTACATTTACAACCTTACTCTGTCCTTTTATTAAAACCGTATTATCGTTTTCAAGAACAAGATGAATATTCTCTGTGGCTAAATAGTAAATGTAATGTGAGACATTGTGACGTTTTAGTTCAGAATAAAACCAGTGATAGTTTAAATTATTTCGCACTTTATCGAATATTTGTTTAAAAATGGCAACCTGAGCCATTGTAGTACCTTCCATGTGATATGAAGGTACCTAGTCTGCACGATTATCTAAATTGCTTCAATCTGGTCTGACCTGCTTTCTGAGCAATTCAGTAATGTCACTCTTTTCTTTGTTTGCTTCAGGCGAAACTCTTTTTTCTGAGCACAGTCTTCGGCGGCAGGCTTCAATGACCCAGGCTGAGAAATTCCCGGACCCTTTTTGATCAAGAGCGATGTTAATTTGTTCAATCATTTGGTTAGGAAAGCGGATGTTGCGGGTTGTTGTTCTGCGGGTTCTGTTCTTCGTTGACATGAGGTTGCCCTGTATTCAGTGTCACTGATTTGTATTGTCTGAAGTTGTTTTTACGTTAAGTTGATGCAGATCAATTAATACGATACCTGCGTCATAATTGATTATTTGACGTGGTTTGATGGCGTAGATGCACGTTGTGACATGTAGATGATAATCATTATCATTTTGCGGGTCCTTTCCGGCGATCCGACAGGTTACGGGGCGGCGACCTCGCGGGTTTTCGCTATTTATGAAAATTTTCCGGTTTAAGGTGTTTCCGTTCTTCTTCGTCGTAACTTAATGTTTTTATTTAAAATACCCCCTGAAAAGAAAGGAAACGACAGGTGCTGAAAACGGGCTTTTTGGCCTCTGTCGTTTCCTTTCTCTGTTTTTGTCCGTGGAATGAACAATGGAAGTCAACAAAAAGCAGCTGGCTGACATTTTCGGTGCGAGTATCCGTACCATTCAGAACTGGCAGGAACAGGGAATGCCCGTTCTGCGAGGCGGTGGCAAGGGTAATGAGGTGCTTTATGACTCTGCCGCCGTCATAAAATGGTATGCCGAAAGGGATGCTGAAATTGAGAACGAAAACCCGGCATCTGATGCCGTTAACGATTTGCTGAACACACCAGTGTAAGGGATGTTTATGACGAGCAAAGAAACCTTTACCCATTACCAGCCGCTGGGCAACAGTGACCCGGCTCATACCGCAACCGCGCCCGGCGGATTGAGTGCGAAAGCGCCTGCAATGACCCCGCTGATGCCGGATAAGTGGTGTGTAAATTCTAGCCCCATCATCTGTGTTTTTTTTCATTAATTTCACCATGTTATAGTTTTATTTGTGAATTAAATCAATTATGGCAATGAATTACAAGGGGTTAAATGCTGCCGCAGCATAGCGATATTGAAATAGCCTGGTATGCTTCAATACAGCAGGAGCCGAATGGCTGGAAGACCGTCACCACACAGTTCTACATCCAGGAATTCAGTGAGTATATTGCGCCACTGCAGGATGCTGTAGATCTGGAAATCGCAACGGAGGAAGAAAGATCGTTGCTGGAAGCCTGAAAAAAGTATCGGGTGCTGCTAAACCGTGTGGACACTTCCGTAGCACCAGATATCGAGTGGCTTATTCAACCATAATAAACAGTATGTATATCATAGGTTATTAATTGTGAGTTTTTTCGGTGTGTTATTTGTTTGTTTGATGTTATGCTTTTGCGCCCCAAAAGGTTGTTTAGATGTATTTTATCAATTGATTTTCAATATCGTTTAATAAAGAAAAATTAAGCAAGCTGGATGTTGGTTTTTTGTTAATTGAATGGTTCTAATAATGTTTTTTTACTGTTGTTGAATGTGACTTGATAAGAAATGCAAGTAAAAATGATACTCTTTTTATTTTAAATTCAAACGGTTGACATATATATAGCAAGAGGTTTCAGGTGCGTTGTAGTGAGTTTATGTTAATAAAAAGCATAGTAAGCGTTGAAAAATGTAACTTTGAAATACGTTGGAATAAAAAACGATATACATATAATAATTTAATCTTAAATGAAATTTATTAAAATTTGCAAACTATAATTTTGTGTATAAAAATATAAATGCACATCATCCTGATTATGCTTGTGTATTTAATTGGTTGTTATTTGACTACTATCAACTTGTTTTAATTTTATGATAGGTGCAAGATGGATTATGTTTGCTCCGTAGTTTTCATCTGTCAATCATTTGATTTAATTATAAACAGGAGAGTTATCTCGTTCAAAAAAAATTCATTGTTTATTGTAAGCGACAAAATTAGAAGGGAGTTACCAGTATGCCCCTCTAAACTAAGAATTGTTGATATAGATAAGAAAACATGTTTATCCTTTTTTATCGACGTGAATAATGAGCTGCCTGGCAAATTTACTCTTGATAAGAATGGCTATATTGCTGAAGAGGAACCTCCATTATCGCTTGTTTTTTCTCTGTTTGAAGGGATTAAAATAGCAGACTCACACTCCCTTTGGTTAAAAGAAAGACTATGTATATCCTTACTTGCCATGTTCAAAAAACGCGAAAGTGTAAATTCATTTATACTAACAAATATAAATACATTTACCTGTAAAATTACTGGAATAATCAGTTTTAATATTGAGCGGCAATGGCATTTAAAAGATATTGCGGAATTGATTTATACGAGTGAAAGTTTAATAAAAAAAAGATTAAGGGATGAAGGAACGTCATTTACTGAAATATTGAGAGATACTAGGATGAGGTATGCAAAAAAACTCATAACTTCAAACTCTTATTCTATCAATGTCGTAGCCCAGAAATGTGGCTATAACAGTACTTCATATTTCATATGTGCATTTAAAGATTATTATGGTGTCACGCCATCTCATTATTTTGAGAAAATAATCGGCGTCACAGATGGAATAAACAAAACAATTGACTGATAATGTTTATTACAAGTTGTCTACATGTTAATTATAATATTATACAGCGTTTTTTTTGATGTGATATTCTGGAACCATTAATTTTTAATTGGGTTGCTGTCGCCTATTTTATACATACTATAATTGATGGTTTTCTATGTGATTTAGTTAATAACCTTCTGGGTTTATTTTAAGGGTTAATTGTTACATTGAAATGGCTAGTTATTCCCCGGGGCGATTTTCACCTCGGGGAAATTTTAGTTGGCGTTCTTAAAATGTGTACTTAAGACCAGCAGTAGTGATGAAGTTATAGTTTTCTATACCTGCTCCATTTTTGCTGTAGTCTGAAGTGTTATTATTGTGATCATAAAGTGAAGTATTGCCTTTTTTATTCGTAACCCGATTCCATGCGCCTTCAACATAAACTTTTGCGTTAGGTGTGACGTAATAACCTGCATTGACTGCAACAGAATAGTAATTTTGGTCTTTGACCTTACTGCGATAAGTGATTCTTTTTCCCGGGTCATAGTGTTCATCGTTATCAGATGATTCCACCCAGCCGCTGTATTTAAATGTGCCACCGAGTTCAAAATCTTCATAACGATAACTTCCAGTCAAGCCAATGTAGGGCATTTTAAAACGTTGTTTGTAGCCGATTGCCCTTTCTCCATTCGGGAAGGAGCCGATCTCATCTCTGAATCCCTCCTCAGAACTGTAGATATAGGAACCACCTCTGGCTGTAAAGCTATAACGGCTTTCCTGATATCCGGCCATGAGTCCCAGGCGGTAATTGGGTTCGTTGAGGAGCCAGCCTTTGATATTCAGATTAAATTCGTTGGCATAATTGAGTTGTGTATCAGGGTGTCTACTTTCATCCGTCCAGGTTCCGGGGTTACTGGAATCCATCCAGTCCTGATCGACCATATTGCCACTTCGGCTGCCGAGAGTTGTCCAGCCAGCAGCCCCGATAGATATCTGGGGCATCAAATCCCAATTAATTGCACCTTTAATAATTGCAGCGTTATTGAATTTCCAGTCGAGTTGACTGACTTTTCGGCCTCCTTCTTCGGCTAGATAAACACGCTCTTTTGTTTTTCCGCTCAGAGTTCCAAGACTAATGTCCGCATTTATGTTGTCAGGAGTAAACGATAAAGTCTCGGTAGAAGCAAAAGAGCTGATCGCAATAGGGGTTGTCAGGAATATTCCCAGAAGTTTCGCCCGCATAAAAGTTCTCCATTCAATCGTTTTAATGATTGAATATGTATTTTTTATATCTAACTTAATGAGTCAATTACATATTGCTCCACTGTTTATATTTTGTTTAGTATTGAATGATTATCACAATGCGCTATCTGTTTTTGGTTTAATTATCTGTTATTGTTTCATATTGCGGTTTTACTGTGTGGTTTTTTTATGCTTTTGTGGTGCTTTTATCTATTTAAGTGCCATGCCTTTAGAGGCATATAAGCGAAAATAGCATGAGGTTTATCCTCAATTACTATGTTTTTTAGTACAAAAAAGAGGGACAAAACTGAGACACATAAGGCCTCACAATGGCTTGCAAGGCTTTACATGTTTTGAGGTAGTGGGACGTGTGAGCGCAGAGATGGCGCGGTAAGTTGTTGACTTAAAATGTCGTTCTAGGAACTTCTAAGTCGTGGGCCGCAGGTTCGAATCCTGCAGGGCGCGCCATTTCTTCTTCATTTATGCCCGTCTTATCCGTTTCCGCTTTGCCCTTCACCACATCACTTTTTGTCGCTGTTTGGCGAGATAATTCAACGGTGTCAGGCCGTAAAACGCCTTAAAAACAGAGATAAAGTACGACGTGCTGCTATAGCCACATAATTGCGCCACCTGAGTGATATTTTTGTTATCCATCAATAACATCTGTACGGCGTAACGCATACGACACTCTGTGACAATCTGGCTATAGCTGGTATTTTCGTTTTTTAATTTCTTTTTGAGCAGGCTGGGGCTTAAACATAGCGAACTGGCGACAATTCGCAGATTCCAGTAGTGCTGAATATCGCTTTGAATAATGCGGCAGACGCTGTCGCGGACGCTGCTGCGTAAGATATACATCAGTAGGGCAATAAACCGCGATTGCTCAAGAAAGTTAGACAATACGGTAAAAAGCAATGCGCGCGTCAACTCCGCTTCGCAGGGTTTGCTGGGTTGCTGCTTGCTGTGGTTGGCGGCTAGCCGGAACACTTCCGGTGTACGGCTATGACAAGCGATAACCGGGGTAGCCAGCCGCGACCAGGGCTTTACACAGGTTAAGTTCTTATTTAAAAACAACAGATAATCGTTGATGATGTTACGGTTGATGTGGGTGATTAATACGTGATTTAACGTTGAGAGTTCAATGACGTTATTGTTGCACGCGAAGGCGGCCAGGTAGTTTTTCGGAAGGGTAAACGTAGCATGGTTATTGACGCTTACCTCTACCTCTTTTTCGGTCAGGATCACCACGCAAGGTTTACTGCTGCTCAATTGCATTTCGCACTCCTCAGATATCAGAAACTCCGCTCAAAGGATCTATGCTTCCTGCATGAGTGATCGGCCCGTTCGCCGATAACGATCTTCTTTCTTTAGCACGCTTTTTAGCAATTAATCTTGATGGAATTCTGACGAGAGCGAAAGAGGTAAGCCAGGTCGTACCCGACTTACCTGGAGGAGATTTAATACTCGAGAATGCCGTGCGCGACGGGCAAATAGCGCAGAGAGAAATAGAGAGTGTCTTTACCGCAAGAGGAACGTTTCGCTAACAGCGAGGCAATTTCTGCGTCCGGTTTCGGTTTCGCTGTAAAGGTTTTGCCTTTGCCGGCGACAAACAGTTCATAAACAATGCCGCTTGCTGGGGCGGAGCTTTGGCAATCGGCGCTGGCCTGTAGATAACGTTCACGCTGTTCAGCGGTAAGTTTATCCACGCCGCTGCCATCCTGTACCCAGACATTAACGCCGGTTGCTTTAACGTGTTCCAGCAGTTGGCGATAGCCATCGGGCGACATGTTTCCGGCGAAAAAACTACTGATATAAACCGGTTTTGCTGAAACATCGCTAATCAGCCGCTGCTCGTTGTTTAACCATGTTAGCAAAGGCTGACGGGCGGCTTCGCTGCGCCAGTTCAGGTCGTCAATTTCCGCGCTGATGTACCAGCCATCCGGCGTTACGCCAGGCGCGGCGCTCCATAATCTGGCTTGCTGGAGATCGGCAGCCAGCAGGCGATTAAGATAGCTTTCCAGCGCTGCGGACGACTGTTTCTGGTGCATAAAAAATTCCGGATCGGCGTTCAGCCCGACAATCAGCTTCAGGCCAGCCTGTTGCGCAGCTGCGGCCCGCTTAAACAATAACGCGCGCTGTTCTGGCTGGGTGAATGCATCGCCGTAACGGGTCCATTGCAAAACCAGGGTATCGAAGCCTTGCAAACGTAACTGACTCATCAGCCCCTGCCACTGGGTATCGGTAACCTGACTATCACGGTTTTGTGGTTGCCAGATAATACCTTTCATCGCAAAGGAAAAAGGGCTGACCAAAAGCAGTGTCAGCAATACGAAAATGAACTTACGCATTTACCAGTGCACTCCAATGGTGAGAAACGCGTTGTTGCGCTCTCCGTTACGTTGATTAATCGCCTTAAAGGTATGTTGATACTCGACGCCGAGACTGACTTTGTGCGGCCAGGCGTCGTAGTGCGTCTCGCCGGTCCAGATATTCCAGCGGACCCCGACACCGCCAAGCTGCGCGCCCTGAGTGCCTTTATCACGATAGCCGTTGTCCTGAACGTGAGCGTAAGGCTCAATAGTCTGTCCGTTAGCTACCTTCTGATGCCAGCTGACGCGATAATCTGCCGTCCACGCCTGAATATCCTGGCGGATATATTGCGCCGCATCGAGGTACAGGTTTTGGGCAAACCAGCCTGAACCGTTCGGGTGCCATTCGTCGCTGTATTTGCCGCCATTAAAGAATGAGGCGCTGGCGCGCAGCATGGTATCGGATGCGCCATTTTGCCCGTTCAGCGGCAACTGCTGTTCGACGGCGAGGAAAAAGATCTGATCGCGCAGCGGCTTCCAGCGTAGACCGGTGCCGGACATCGGATTTTTCACCGGCATCATCACCCCGTTTTCTCCGGTATCGGCAAAGACGCGGCTATAAACTGAGAGCAGGTCGCCTTCCAGCAGCATATTGCGTCCGATGCGGTACTCGGCTTCCAGTTGCCCGTAGCTACGATAGCTTTTCCCTGGCGCTGCGCCGCCGACATTATTGTTAGCGGTGCTCATTGCCCCGGAACGCAAGCCGATAGAAGAATCGAAACTGAACGTCCAGCGGCGACCGACCTCCTCATGCAGACGGCGGAAATTGAAGCGTTGCTGATTTTGCTCTGGGGTGAGTGGGTTTATCAGCGCCTGATTATCAATGTCATCAATCACCAGGCGGGCGTAGTGCTGCGTCGCAGGCATGTCATCCAGACGCTGGTTCACATAGGCCAGTTGTCGGATCAGTGCCGGATCGTCCGGTAGCCCTTTATGCGCCTGTTCGAGCATTTCCCGCGACTGTGCGATATCACCGCTATCCCACAAGGCGTAACCAAGCGCTGCCTGGATGTTGCTATTATTCGGTTCCAGTTCCAGCGCGGCGCGCAAATCACTCACCGCCGCCGGGACATTATGACGTTGGCGATAAATTGTCGCCCGCGCAACGTAAGCGTTGGCAGAAGGCGCAATATTGATTGAGCGCGTGAGATCGCTCAGTGCGAGTTCCGGCTGACCAGGAATGTAACGTTGCGCATGCAGCCACCAGTAGAGGGCATTGTTTCCCAGTCCACGTTGTTCTGCCTGTTGTAGCCAGCGATCGCGAGCTGCACCATTTCCTGCCGCCTGGGCGGTATTGGCAGCAGCAAGCAGATCCTCATTGCTCATGTCGTGAAGACTGATTTTCTGCCAGGCCGCCAGTGCGGTGGCGTAGTCCTCAACCTGATACGCCTGATAGGCTACCGCACGATGTTGCCAGGCGTTCGGTTGTCGTTGTTCGGCCTGAAGCCATGCATACAAGGCCACACCGGGTAGCGTGTCCCGATAACACTTTGCCAGACGGTTCCAGGCGGCGGCATCGTAGGAAGGCGACATATCGCCCAGCAAGCGAACTATTGCCGGGCAATTATCTGCAATACCCGGCAACTGGCTTTGCCACTGACGTTGCGCCGCCAGCGGCAAGGGTTTTGATAAAATCGCCACCTTCGCTGGAGTTGCCAGGTAAGGATGACTTTCCAGCAGAGACGCCAGTCGCGCCATTAAAGTCTGGCTGACACGCGCATCGCCCTGGAAAGGATAGCGTTGCAGCAATAAATCGGCAGCTTCGCGTGACTGCTCGTTCTGCATCAGTTGCCAGGTCAGTTGATCCAGGCGGGTAAGATTTGCCGGTTCTTGCTGATACAGCAATCGTGCCAGACGCAGAGATTCAGCCTTGTTACGGGTCGCCACGCTGACAGCATAACGCTCCTCAAGCATTTCATTGGCGGGGAGGGTGGCGAGCAGTTTTTGCGCTGCGTCGTACTGACCTTCTTTTAACAGCACCGGTAGCGTCGCGCCAACAACATACTGGCGGTTATCGGCAAACTGCACCGTATAATTCGCCAATGCCTGAACGGGGTTGGCGCTGTATTTAGATAACAGATAGAGCCAACTTTTCTCTTGTGCGTCCGTGGTAAACAGCGGCTTATTTTCATTGAGATAATGCTGGAGGCGTGCTTTTTCGCCACGATAAGCCAGCGCGGTCGCGTAAGTAATATATGACTGAGGATCGGTGAAGATCCCCTGTGATTGCAGTGCCAGGATCCGATCGTCTAGCTGCCCGGCAAGAAGCACGTCAAACCACTGACGGCGTTCTGCCGCGCTTAATGTGTTCTGCTGGCGTGCTTCATTGTATAGCGTATCTGCCTGGGACCATTGTTTCAGGTAGATTGCCCGTTGCAGCAGATCGGTTCGCAGCGTTTTTCCTTCCGGCGATGCAGCAAACGTCGCATCGTTCAGTTGCGCTCTGGCGACAGGTAACTGTGCCAGCCGCAGGGCATTCTGCCCGACATCACTGCGACAACGCAGGGTCGGTGCAGCATCGCACGCTTTTTGCTGGGCAAGCAGTTCTTCAACAGTCGTAACGCTTTTCACTTCAACTGGAATAGCCGCCAGACTGCGCTCAAGTCGGGCATCTCCTGGGTGACGTTTCAGTTGATCCTCAAGCAACAGCCGCGCCCGGTCATCATGACCAAAATGGCGATAGGCTTCCGCAAGGTATAAAGTCAGCGGAATATTATCCGGCACCTGCTGGTGTATATATTCAAATTCGCGGATGGCGGTTGCTTCGTCGTTATTTTTCTGTGCCTTCAGCGCCTTATCGAGACGGGGATAAATAACAAAATGGCGATAATCGCTCAGACCCAGCTCTTCTGCGCTGGTGCCGATATTGTCTGCGAGTGCGCTGGTACTCAATAAAGACGTCAGCAGTAAACCAGACCATCCGATGACGCGATTAAGGTTATTCTCCTTCATTTTCGGACTCCAGTTGCGCAACCTGTTCTGTGTTTAAACCTGCTTTGAGTAATAGTGATTGCATCGAAACTTGTAATTCGCGTTGAATTGTCAGGACGCGATCCAACGTTTCCTGGCTGATAACGCCTTCGGTGACCAAAAACTTGCCGAGCGGCAGAGAACTGCGTTCATGGCGCAATAACAACACGTTAATTGCTGAACGATTAATATGACCGAGCGTGGTCAGTATTTCGGCGAACAGGAACTGATGCGGCACATATTGCCGCCAGATTTCACCGGCCTGCTGTTCCGTGAGCCACTGATGCTGAACCGCATTGTACAACATTGCCCGCGGATCGTGACCGCGTCGGCGTGCATACCAGTGACGTAACCCTGTGACAATTTGTCCCCGCAGAACAATGACGTAACGCACTTTGCGTCCGACTTTACGCGTCAGGGCCGCCAGCGAAACCGGGTCAATACCATCTTCACTGCCGACAATTAACTCGTCATTTTCCAGACGCAGCGACAGTACCGCATAATGCAGCGCCACGGAGGCCGGCATTTCGGCAATCAGCGAGGAAGGGATCTGCCAGGCATCGATGGATTCCCACGCCACGCCGTTTTGCTCTGCCAGCGCCTGTGCCAGCTGCTCGGCGCTAATCAGCCCCTGCATCAGCATTGAACCGCCCAGGCGTAGACCTTCGACGCGATTACGCAGTGCTGTATCGAGTTGTTCTTCAGTGATGACCTGATTTTCCAGCAGAATTTGACCTAACGGGCGCAACGAGCGGGTATCGCCAGTCACGCTGGGGAAGTCATGCGTTGTTTTATCCCACGCCACGCGACGTGGATCGCCGTGTTGAAGTACCTGTTTTAGCGCGCGCCAGTTGGCCATGAAGTTAATCAGGTTGCCCCAGAAAAGACGCAGGACGGAAAGCAGCCCCTGCGTCAGGCCGTAGTAGCCAGTAACGAAAATCACCCGCTGCACGATGCGGTTAACCATCAAACCAAAGTTTAGCCACAGCAGGGTCATTAACCATGCGCTGCCGCTGAAAATAGAAAGGAAATGCCAGGCATCGGGCCACAAACTTTCATACGCCAGCAACAGCAAAAGCTGGATCATCACCAGCATCGCGAGGAAGCTGACAAAGTTACTGATTGCCCCTTTGCGGTCGCGCCAGAGAAAGTAGTTCAGCGTCAGGCTGGAGGTCCATTTATGGGTTAGCCTTGGAAAACAATGCCGATGATCCAGCGGGATTTTTGTCGAACCGCAGTCGAAAAGGTATCGGGGAAATATTCGCGCACGCAGATCATGTTTGATGTCCGCGCGTGCTGTAAAAATTTACGCTGCTCGCGTTCTTTGGCTTCGTCCACCACCGGAAAACGGACAAAAATTTCCGTCATACCTTTTTCTTTCAGGCGGAAGCCAATGTCGTAATCTTCAGTAAGACTCTGCACGTCGAAAGCAATACCGTCACCGTCAGCTAACAGTGCGGTCACGGCGCGGCGGCTGAAACAGGTGCCGACGCCTGCGCTGGGCACTTGTCCGGCGAGGGCTTCACGCACCGGAACATCTTTGCCATGCAGCTCTGAAAACTCATCAATGTAAGTCATGCTGGTGAAGTGCGTCCATTCGCGTTCGAACGGATACACCGGGATCTGAATCAGATCTTTACGCTCGACCAGATAGTTGAACAGACGCAATTCCATCGGTGAAATCACATCTTCGGCGTCATGCAGAATAAAACCAGCAAAAGCGAAATTGGCGCTACGCTCAAATTGGGTGATGGCGTCCAGCACGTTGTTCAGACAGTCGGCTTTGCTGGTGGGGCCAGGACGCGCGCAGACTACCTTATGCACATTCGGGAAGCGAGCGCACACTTCGTCAACATCACGCTGAGTATCGGGGTCGTTGGGGTAGGTGCCAACAAAGATATGATAGTTTTCGTAGTCGAGCGTGGTCGCCGCCAGCTCGGCCATATTGCCGATGACGCCCGTTTCATTCCATGCCGGAACCATAATCGCTAACGGTTTTTCATCTGGTTTATACAGTTCGCGGTAACTCATTCGCGGGTAGCGGCGATAAACACTCAACTTGCGTTTAATGCGGCGTACCCAGTAGACGACATCAATAAAAAAATCGTCCAGCCCGCTGATGAACATGATGACCGCTAACGTTATCGCGATTACTTTTAAGCCGTAGAGCCAGGTAGCAAAAACATCAAGAAGCCAGTCCACACAAAAACCTTACATTAACGCTGGTTATGTTTAGGGTGGCGTATATTAAGGTTTTTTATGAATTGTGACAGCTTTTTACCATTAATAGGTATGACTATTGCGGCACGTTATTTTTACACTGGTTATAAAAGTTGCCGTTTGCGTAGAATGTAGACAAAAGCATGGTGTCCTGGGACGGGGAGGTTAACGTCATAGTGAAAAGGAGCGGTGGCACCGAGCAGGTCATCATGTAGTGGAAGTGCCTGGAGGAGGTGAGCAGGCAGGGCAAGATTACGAAAGCCCGTTCCCCGCAAGGACTGACGCCAGATAGTTTCTCTCCATGGCTGCTTTTTGCATCTTACGTCTTAACCCTGCCTTGAATACCTTATCATTAGTCAAAATATTAATAGCGATGTGCCGTATCCCTGAAAATAATTCTGCTGTATTTCCTCTTCTTATTTTGCAGTCGTCTTCATTCATTACCACGTCCAGACGCCAG